>Ga0209501_10005145_pt1 | contig 12184 bp, 9 predicted proteins | sample ArcticOcean_MG_C_4_FD_187434 | JGI IMG/M metagenome (GOLD analysis project Ga0209501, IMG submission 187434) | Marine microbial communities from western Arctic Ocean - ArcticOcean_MG_CB4_134 (SPAdes) (version 2) | ecosystem: Environmental > Aquatic > Marine > Oceanic | place: Arctic Ocean...
CATGGTGGCAAGACAAGCCGGGTCGTACAGGATTGCAGCCGCCTGGAAATTGAATTGAAAAGCATTCCGTAGCGTAACCGATCTCAGGTGAAATCGGCAATAGTCGCCGATGAATGTAGCGCTTGCCCAATGCACAGAACGTATAATAATCCGGACAGCAAGACGCTAATCATTTCTGAGGAGAGAGACTAAACATGGCCAACGTTTCCAGACGACAAATTCTGCTGGTTGGCGGTGCATTAATCGGCGCTGGCATGCTTCCCGGTCATGGCCTTTATAGCCCCGCGCTAGCCAAAGAAATGGAACGCGTCGACTACGTTATTCGTATGGCGACCAATGAAAACCCATGGGGTCCTTCTCGTGTTGCGCTACAGGCAATGGCTGACTCCATGAAGCTGACGAATCAATACGGTGGCGATCGCCGTGGACTGGTTAGCGTTGTGGCAGGCATCAATGAAATGCCGGACGACCACGTTGCCGTAAGCACCGGATCCGGAGAAATTCTTCGTGCCGCAGGACGATTAGTGCGCATGGAAAACGGTTCCGTTGTGTGCGCAGACCCGACCTATCACGACCTCATTCGTTATGCCGAACGTGCAGGCTCAGAAATTATTCGAGTACCGGTTGACGCAGATACGAAACATGTTGACCTAAACGCCATGCACAAAGCGATTCGCAAAGATACTCGCTGCGTGTATTTGGCCAATCCGAACAATCCAATCCCGTCCATTATTGAGAAAAACGCACTGCGTGACTTTGCGTTGGAAGTTTCCAAAGAACGCATGGTTTTTATTGACGAAGCGTACTTTGAATTTGTCGATAACGATGACTATGAAACGATGATGGATCTTGTTCGTAATGGACATCAGAATATTATTATCGCGCGCACTGCATCAAAAATTCATGGCCTCGCCGGCATGCGCGTTGGATTCGGATTTGCACATCCGGATATGATTCAACGCATCAACGGCGCTAAAACAGGCGCTCTTAACGTTCTTGGTATTGCCGCAGCGAAAGCAAGTTACCTTGATAATTCGTTTCAAGAGTTTTCAATTCGGAAAAATCGCGAATCGCTTAACATTGCGGAAGGTATGCTCGATGAGCACGGCGTACGCTACGTGAAATCAAACGGCAACTTTACGTTTTTCAAAACCGGTCGTGACGTAGCTGAACTTCAACAAGAGTTTATGGCTGAGAACATCATGGTTGGACGTGCCTTCCCACCTATGACCGACTGGTTGCGCGTGAGCATGGCCAAGCCTGCCGAAATGCGTTACTTCGCCCAAGCTTACAAAAAGATTCTTGGATAGAGTCAGCCGACAACCAACAACGATCTACCCGCGTGCCGGACAAATAAGCTGCATCGCCGTAGGAGCGGCATCCTGCCGCGATAAGGTGAAGATTCCACGTGCCTGACGAGGCGCGAATCGCGGCTGGAAGCCGCTCCTACGGCTTTCTCAACAACCGACCAGGTCATTTACAACCCATGGAAATTCGTGTTGCTAAGAATCAAGCGTATGCACTTTATTCTTAGCCAAACCCGGGAAGTCGGATTTCAGCCATACGTGTAACGTGTAGCACATCATAAATAGAACCGGCACTGCTGATAAGGATGTCACGACGGTCATCGACTTAACGGTTTCCAAACTATCGGCAACCATCAAACCCGTTGCGACAATTCCTAGAACTCCCGCCCAAACCACACGGTTTATTTTTCCGGGCTCTTGATCGCCAGGTAGGTTCTTCGTACAGATCCCTGCCAACACGTATGCAGCCGAGTCAAAGGTCGTTGCATAAAAAATGACAGACAACACAGTAACAACCGTAAGAATAAATGTTGGTGCAGGTAGTTGTGCGATCACCTCCGCGACCAGCGTCGACATACCCGGACCGTTGATAATACCAATTGCATCGATCACATTTTCGCTTTGCAAATACAAAACGTACGCACCAGCAATACTCATGAATAGAAAGCAGCCAAGACTTCCCAATCCAATGATGCCGACGACGACCTGCTTAATCGTGCGACCTCTCGAGATGCGCGCAAAGAATAATCCCATCATCGGCGCATACGCAAACCACCAGGCCAGATAAAAAACCGTCCATGCTTCAGGAAAACCGCTGCGTTCAATGGGGTCAGTCCAAAAACTCATACGCGCAAAATTGTCTATAAACAAACCGATACTATTCACGCTCATATTCAGAATATAAATTGTCGGGCCAAGGATCAGAATAAAAGCGAGCAGGAAAAACATTAGACCGATGTTGATGTCGGCCAAAACCTTAATGCCTTTCTTCAACCCCTTGTAGGCACTGATGCCAAATATCACGGTCCATACGAGAATGACGACGATTTGCGTTAGCAGATTATCAGGAACACCAAACAGTTTAACTGCCAGCGATGAAACCAACGGAACGCCAAATCCGATCGACGTAGCCACGCCACCGACAATGCTAATCACAACAAGAATATCGATCACTGTTTTGGCCCGAGGCCGAATCGACTCCGGCAATGCCGCGTCGCAAGTATCACTTATGCGCAGGCTTTTACCTTTTCGCACGTAAAGCATGTACGCAATCGGGATCGACGGCAGGCAGTAGATTGCCCAGGGCGCCAGACTCCAGTGAAAGATCGGGTAGAGATGCGCCAGCTCGATCGACCGTGTTGAACCAACTTCCGCACCGAGCGGCGGTGTTTGAATGTAGAAAATGGGTTCAGCAAATCCCCAGGCAATCAATGAGGCGCCCATGCTGGCTGTAAACATCATGGCGACCCAACTAACGGTCGAATATTCCGGTTTCTCTGTTGCCGTGCCGAGTTTGACACTGCCAAAACGCCCAAAGGCAAGCCAACCGGCAAAAAGTAACGGCATAACACCGGTCAGCAAATACAACCACCCAAACTGAAAAGTGATGAAACGCATTGCATCCTGAGCGAGTCTTGCAGAGCCCTCAGGAAAAACGATTAAAAGGAAACTCGCAGACAGCACAGCACCCATCGAAATGATGGTAACTCGCTTGTCGATGACGGGTGTATAGGAGGATGGCTGGTCCGAACCAGCGGCGGGATCATTTTGCATCGAGCCATTATAGACAAACCGGGCCGATCTTTGCGCCCTAGCATCGAAATCGCGATGGTGCTCTTGTGGACTTCATAAAAAACGCCCGATGACCTATCGGTCATCGGGCGTTTTCTTTCTCTACAAGCCTGATGCCCTTACGACACAAGACCCGGATTGTGACTTGATCAGGCTATCCAGATTTGGCGTCAACGTCTTTCATACTAAGACGCACACGTCCTTGACGATCAACTTCAAGCACTTTGACCTTCACTTCGTCGCCTTCTGATAACTTGTCGCTGACTTTCTCAACTCGCTCGTCTGAAATTTGCGAGATGTGTACAAGCCCATCCTTGCCAGGAAGGATGGTGACAAATGCGCCAAAGTCCATCAATTTAGCAACTTTGCCGTCATAGATTCGACCCACTTCAACGTCAGCAGTAATCAACTCAATACGACGTAACGCCTCTCTACCGGACTCGCCATCAACCGATGCGATTCTAACTGTTCCGTCATTGTCGATATCGATCGTCGCACCCGTCTCTTCGGTCATCGCGCGAATAACAGCACCGCCCTTACCGATGATGTCGCGAATCTTTTCCGGGTCGATCTTGATGTTGATGATGGTCGGTGCCCATTCAGACATCTCTTCACGATGCGTACTGATGACCTTGGCCATTTCAGCAAGAATATGCAGCCGTGCGACTTTCGCCTGATCGAGCGCAACGCTCATGATCTCTTTGGTAATGCCCTGAATTTTGATATCCATTTGCAAGGCCGTAATACCACCTTCAGAACCGGCAACCTTGAAGTCCATGTCGCCGAGGTGATCTTCATCACCGAGAATATCCGTGAGCACTGCAAATTTATTGCCTTCCTTAACCAAGCCCATCGCAACACCCGCAACTGGTGCTTTAGTCGGAACGCCGGCATCCATGAGCGCGAGACTCGTGCCGCAAACTGATGCCATTGAACTGGAACCGTTTGACTCGGTGATTTCAGACACAACCCGAATGACATACGGGAACTCATCCATGTTTGGCATTACAGCCTGCACACCGCGTTTTGCCAATTTTCCGTGGCCAATTTCACGTCGTTTAGGAGAGCCAACAAAACCGGTCTCGCCAACGCAGAATGGAGGGAAGTTGTAATGCAACATGAACGCCTCTTTGCGCTCGCCTTCAATCGCGTCAATGATCTGCGCATCACGTCCTGTTCCAAGCGTGGTGGCAACAATGGCTTGAGTCTCACCACGAGTAAACACAGCAGATCCATGTGCGCGAGGAAGCACACCGACCTGAACGTCAATGGCGCGTACGGTTGTCGTGTCGCGACCATCAATACGTGGTTCGCCTTCAATCACTCGACTGCGAACGATGTTCTTTTCTAGCTTGGCAAGCGCACCCTTCACTTCGTCAGCGGACCAACGAGCGTCATCGCCAGACGCTAATGATTCGATCGCTGCGCCTTTTGCAGCACCAACACCCGCTACGCGAGCAACCTTGTCGGTAACTCGGTATGCATCAGCCAAACCAACTTCTGCTGCAGCCTTGACTGCCACATCCAAATCTTCGTCAGTCGGAGGTGCCTGCCAATCCCATGCTGGCTTGCCAACTTCAGCTGCAAGCTCTTTGATTGCTGCAATCGCAACTTGCATTTGATCGTGGCCGAAGACAACTGCACCGAGCATGACTTCTTCTGAAAGAATGTCGGCTTCCGATTCAACCATTAGGACTGCATCGGTGGTGCCTGCAACGATAAGGTCCAAATCCGACTCGGCTAGAGCTGCCAATCCTGGATTGAGAATATAGTCGCCATCTTTGTAGCCTACTCTAGCGGCAGAGATCGGTCCTGCGAATGGCATACCGGATATTGCCAATGCCGCAGAAGCACCAATCATCGCCGGGATATCAGGATCGACATCAGGGTTTAGTGACACAACTGTCGCAATAATTTGGACTTCGTTTTTGAAGCCTTTCGGAAATAACGGACGACATGGACGGTCAATCAATCGACATGTCAGCGTTTCTTTCTCGGCAGGACGCCCTTCACGCTTAAAGAATCCGCCGGGAATCTTACCGGCCGCGTAGGTCTTTTCCTGATAGTTAACGGTCAGCGGAAAAAAGTCCCGACCGGGATCAGCCGCCTTTCGGCCGACTGCAGTAACCAGAACGGTCGTGCCTGCAATATCGACTAATACCGCTCCGTCTGCCTGACGCGCGATTGCGCCTGTTTCAATAGATACCTGGTGTTCCCCGTACTGGAACGTCTTTTTCGTTGATTTCACTTTTGCTTCTCGAGTGTATTTGACTGAGGCACGACCAATCACTGCATCCCGTTTTGGGGCGGCAGATTTAGTTGGTCATTACCGGGAGCGCCGAATGGTAAAAATTAACGGCGTAGACCGAGCCGGGATATCAGCTCGCGATACCGACCTTGATCTCTGGATTTGAGGTAATCAAGCAACTTACGACGCTTGTTTACCATCTTCAGAAGACCTTGCCGGGAATGGTGATCTTTCTTGTGCTCACCGAAATGGTCGGTTAGCTCGGAAATTCTTGCTGACAACAGGGCAACCTGAACTTCGGCTGACCCGGTGTCATTTTCGCCGCGAGCGTACTCAACGACAATCTTACCTTTGCTTTCACTTGTCAGTGACATTTCTAAGAAACTCCAATAGTTCTTACTATCTATTTTGGCCCTTGATTTTGAGCGCGCCATTCTAGCGTCAGAACCGGTCCAGTCATAGTCTAAATTACGAAAAAATCAGGCTTTTTTTGCCTGAGCCAATATTTACTCGCCGGCTTGCCGACGGTGGAAAATTCGCTTCGGTAGCACCGCGCCATCTGACCTCATCTGGCCGATGCCGAGGAATGTACGTTCCGAGTCATATACCTTCGTCAAACCATCGCCAGTCGCGTCGCACGAAACCGCCTGACCGCCACAAAAACGCTCAACGTCCGCAGCATCGACCTGGCACGCCGGCCAAGACGCCAGAGCCACGTCAGCAGGCAGAAGCCGTTCACGCAACGCTCCTGGCCCGTCAATGGCCGCCGCTTCCGCACCGGACATATCGAGCATGTCCTCTGAACGAAATGCGCCTACCGTCTCCCGATGTAGTTTCGACGTGTGGGCAAGCGTTCCGGCTGCTTCCGCAATATCTTCGACCAAGGTCCTGATATAGGTCCCTTTCGAGCAACTGACCGTTAAAACGAGCCGTGTACTGGTGCTTTCAAGCAATTGGATCGAGTGAATGGTGACAGGCCTGGCGTCGCGCTCCACCACTTGGCCTTGGCGTGCCAATTCGTAGAGGCGTTTGCCATCCTTTTTAAGTGCCGAGTACATCGGCGGCACCTGCATGATCTCACCCTTAAATGCAGCGATAACGGCTTGCCAATCTTCTGCTGTCATCTCCGGAATTGGCGCGGTTTCGGTCACGACGCCATCAGCATCCGCGGTATCCGTGCGCTCGCCCAATCGAGCGGTCACACGATACGTCTTGTCGGCCTCTAACAAATAGGCACAAATTTTAGTTGCCTCACCAAAACACAGCGGCAGCATCCCGGTAGCCGCCGGATCCAGACTGCCCGTGTGACCCGCTTTTTTGGCTTTGAGTAGTCGTTTAACCTTTTGCAGCGCCTGATTAGACGTCATGCCCGCCGGCTTATTGAGCAGCAGCAGACCATCAACCATCGCCGGTTTAAGCCGGACCGGAAACTCTCTATCGGTACCCATTTTATGAGTCCCGGTGGGTCCCGGTCGCATCGTCAATGAGGCGCGCCATTTCCGCGCCACGTGCAATGCTGTCGTCATGGATAAAGCGGAGCTCAGGTATATGACGGACCTTCAACCTCGATCCGAGCTTGCTGCGCAGGAATCCTGCCGCCCGTTTGAGACCCTCGGTCGCTGGCAGCGGATCCGCATTTGGATCCAGAAGACTGAAGTAAACCCGAGCAATGCTGAGGTCCTTAGAAAGATCGACAGCAGTCAAAGAAACATCCGTAAGACCAGGGTCTTTGGTCTCAAAATGCAGCAATTCGCTCAAGGACCGCAACATTTGCGCACCTAGACGCTGACTTCTTGAAAACTCTTTGGGCATATCAATTCAAACTCAGCGTCGCTTAGTCCAGCGTCCGCGCAACTTCTATACGCTCAAAGCACTCGATTTGGTCACCAACTCTCACATCCGTGTAGTTCTTCACGCCGATACCGCATTCTGTGCCTGAACGAACTTCGTTCACGTCATCTTTAAATCGCCGTAACGATTCCAATTCACCTTCATAAATCACAACGTTCTCACGCAGGACGCGAATCGGATTGGATCGCTTCACAAAACCTTCCGTCACGATACTGCCTGCGACATCGCCAAACTTGGGCGACGAGAAGACCTCTTTCACTTCCGCCAAACCGACAATATTCTCGCGAATCTCTGGCGCTAACAGACCACTCAAAGCCGCCTTAACGTCGTCGATCGCTTCGTAAATAATGCTGTAGTAGCGAACATCGACGCCCGATTCTTTAATCGCTGTTCGAGCTGCTGCATCAGCACGCACATTGAAACCAATGATTACGGCGCTTGATGCGGCCGCCAGCGTGGCATCTGATTCGGTAATACCGCCAACGCCTGAGCTGACCACCTTAACCTTAACTTCATCGGTAGATATTTTGATCAACGCTTCGCGCAAGGCTTCTGTACTGCCGTGCACATCTGACTTAATCAGGACAGGGACCACTTGGGTATTGCCCTCCGCCATCTGCGTGAACATATCTTCGAGTTTCGACGCTTGTTGTTGGGCCAACTTCGCTTCACGTGATTTGGCCTGCCTGAACTCAGCGACCTCACGGGCTTTGCGTTCGTTTTTGACCACGATAAAATCGTCGCCAGAGCCTGGTGTCTTCGACAAACCAAGCACAACTACCGGAGTCGAAGGTCCGGCCTCTGTAATCGATTGTTGTGACTCATCGAACATGTTTCGAACACGCCCATATTCTTCGCCAGCAATGAGCATGTCGCCTTGCTTTAGCGTTCCTGCCTGGACCAGCACTGTCGCGACAGCGCCACGACCTTTTTCAAGACTGGATTCGATAACGATGCCCTGTGCAGGACCTTCAGCAATCGCCTTGAGATCCATCACTTCGGCCTGTAGCAAGATGGTATCGAGCAAGGCATCAACGCCCTCACCCGTCAGTGCCGAAACACTCGCAAACAGATGTTCGCCACCCCAATCCTCTGGAATGATTTCGTGTTGCGACAATTCGTTTTTGACCCGTTCCATATCGGAGTTTTCTTTATCCATCTTGTTGACGGCAATAACGATAGGCACTCCCGCTGCACGCGAATGCTTGATCGCCTCAATCGTCTGCGGCTTAACGCCGTCATCGCCAGCAACGACAAGAATGACTATATCGGTTGCCTGTGCGCCGCGTGCACGCATCTGGGTAAAGGCCGCGTGACCCGGAGTATCAAGAAATGTAATTCGACCCTTGTCTGTATCTACCGCATAGGCGCCGATGTGCTGCGTAATTCCGCCAGCCTCACCATCAGCAACTTTAGTCCGTCGGATATAGTCGAGCAGCGATGTTTTGCCATGATCAACGTGACCCATAATGGTCACCACCGGTGCACGAGGAACCTCGTCTCCTGCCAGCTGCTCGTTCGCCAGCAAGTCATCATCGTACTCTGTACCTGTTACCGCCTTCGCGATGTGCCCCAGCTCCTCTACAACCAGAATGGCAGTGTCCTGATCAATAACCTGATTGATCGTCACCATCGCACCCATCTTAAAGAGGACTTTGACAACTTCGTTGGCCTTCACCGCGACCTTCTGTGCAAGCTCAGATACGGTGATATTTTCTGGAATCTCTACTTCACGAATGACCGGAGCGGTTGGACGTTCAAACCCGTGCTGACCATCCGAACTGACTGCCACGGCGCGCCGTCTGCTGGGCGACTTCCGTTTGCGGCGTCCACTCTTGTTGCCCGCAACATGCAGTTCCTTGCGTCCGTACTTTGTATCGCCTGATTTCCCTTTCTTCTTGTCCTTTTCCTTAGCACGTCGGTCGCGAGCATCTTGTTCTGCCTTTTCAACCCGAGTCCGCTCTTCGGCCGCGATCGCTGCTGCCTTATCGGCTTGTTCGCGAGCGCTTACTTCAGCTTGTTCCTTCGCTTCTTCCGCGCGTCGCACTGATTCTTCGGCTTCTTTGGCAGCGTTTTCCTTCTCGTCAACCAGGCGTTGCTTCTCCGCCTCTACGTTCGCTACCTGGTCCAGCTCCGCCTGTTTATCACGATCTAATTCGTCTTGCTTATCTTGTGCTTCTTTTTCAAGCACATCGCGCTTTATATACGTTCGCTTGCGTCGTACTTCAACATTGACCGTTCGCGAACGACCCTGAGCGCCAGCCAAACGTAGCTCCGATTTCGACTTGCGGCGCAATGTGATGCGACGAGGAGCACCCGATGGCAACGCATCTTCCTCGCCGTGACTGCGACGTAGGTGCGTAAGCAAGTTGAGCTTCGCATCCTCGCTAATCATGTCATCCGAGCCGTTGACCTTGATACCGGCGTCGTCAAGCTGCGTTATTAGCTTCTCGACCGATACTTTCAGTACTTCGGCGAATTGTGCGACGGTGACGTCAGCCATGATGGAACTCCGTTTGCATGTTTCTTACCAATACACTCAGTGGCAAGCGCAATTTACGCCAGCGCCTCTTCTTCTTCGAACCAGTGAGCGCGCGCTTTCATAATGAGCGCAGCCGCTTCTTCCTGATCCATTTCGTGAATCTCGAGCAAATCATCTGTTGCGAGTTCGGCAAGATCTTCGCGTGTTACCACACCCTCGCTCGCCAACTTGAATGCAACGCTTTTCTCCATGCCTTCAAGACTCAACAGATCTTCAGCTGGTTCAGACTCATCAATCTTCTCTTCCTGAACAATTGCCTGAGTCAAAAGAACATCACGTGCTCTGTTGCGAAGCTCGTTGACCATATCTTCATCGAACTCTTCAATTTCAACCAGCTCTGCAGTCGGTACGTAGGCAACTTCCTCAATGGTTGAGAAACCTTCCTGAACCAGAATCAAACCAACCTCTTCATCAACATCTAATTGTTTTGAGAAGAGCGTTATGAGCTCTTTCATTTCCGATTCGCTTTTCTGATCAGCATCCGTCTCGGTCATTACATTCAATTCCCAGCCAGTCAGTTCACTGGCCAAACTAATGTTTTGACCACCACGGCCGATTGCCTGCGACAACTTATCTTCGTCAACCGCGATATCCATGCTATGAGCATCTTCATCTACAACGATCGAGACGACCTCAGCAGGTGACATTGCGTTGACGACGTATTGTGCGGAATTCTCGTCCCACAAAATGATATCGACACGTTCGCCGGCCAATTCGTTAGATACCGCTTGAACACGCGATCCGCGCATGCCGACACACGCACCAACCGGATCAATGCGAGAGTCATTGCTTTTGACAGCAATCTTCGCGCGCAAACCTGGGTCACGCGCTGACCCCAATATATCGATAAACCCCTGGCCCACCTCCGGCACTTCAATCTTGAACAACTCGACTAAAAACTGAGGTGAGGTACGGGTCATAAATAACTGTGGCCCACGTATCTCGGATCGAACTTCGGTTAACAATGCTTTCATTCGATCCTGTGGACGGACCGGCTCGCGCGGCACCATATTCTCGCGCGGAACAAAACCCTCAGCGTTGCCGCCGAGATCAATGAACACGCCGTTACGGTCAACGCGCTTCACCAAGCCAGAAAGCATTTCGCCGACGCGCTCTTTATATTCCTCGACGACCTGCTCACGTTCGGCCTCACGCACCTTCTGTACGATGACCTGCTTGGCCGTCTGCGCAGCGATTCGCCCAAAATCGACAGATTCCATCGGCACTTCAACATAGCCTCCAGGCTCTGCGGCAGGATCGACATCAAGAGCATCGATCATGCGTAGTTCGCGATCCGGAACTTCGAGCTCAGTTGATTCATCTGCAAAAACCAACCAGCGCTGGAAAGTGTCGTAGTCGCCCGTTTCACGATCGATCGCGACACGAACCTCAATATCTTCACCATGCCGACGACGCGTGGCTGACGCGAGCGCTGCCTCGATGGCTTCAAATATGATGTTTTTCTCAACGCCCTTTTCATTCGAAACGGCGTCGACAACCATCAAAATCTCTTTACTCATTGTCTGGCTACTCCAAAAATTGTCTATGCCGACCGCGTTAAGCGGTTGGTATCAATCGTGCGGACTCGATGGTCGCTAGCGGCAAACTTAACGACTCTCCATCAACTTCCACCTCAATCTTGTCCTCATCTGCGGCCTTCAAAGCGCCGCGGTAGTTCCGGCGGCCTTCCAACGGAAACCTAAGCTTTACCTTTACATCCTGGCCCATGAAACGCTGAAAATGTGCCAGCTTCGTCAACGTACGATCCAACCCAGGCGACGACACTTCAAGCGTGTAATCGCTCTGCACCGGATCTTCAACATCAAAAATTGCGCTAACCCGACGGCTCACCTCTTCGCAATCTTCAATACCGATGCCATCTGCCTTGTCGATAAAGATGCGCAAAATACCGTCACGACCACCTGTGCGGAGCTCAAGGTCTGCTAACTCGAAACCGAGCTGCTCGACTAACGGCTCCACCAACTTAATCAATTTATCTCTAGACATAACTTTAATAAAACACGTTAGCTTATTGTTCTAAAACCAAAAATGGGCATAAAGCCCATTCGAAATCTGACCGATGTTGCTGCCGTCTACAAATGTCGGGCAACAAAAAACCCCATGCGGGGCCTTATTCTCTGCCAAAAACTTGGCAGTTTGGGCATTGCTTACATCTTAATACGCAGTGACTACCGAACCGCCGGTATAACCCTTATCACTGCATCCGCAGGGCGCGAATTATAGGGGGTGTCTACTATTTGTGCAATGCTTCCAAATTGGCAAAGCGACACCGCGTCGCACCACCCTAACCGCTGGATTTGAGCGCCCCAGAATTGCCCGCCGAACTTGAAAAGCCGCAGTTCTCGCGCGAACCCGAACAGACCAAGATCGATGCGGCAGTGACGATTCGGTTCTGAGGCGGCTGCGACGAATATAATTAAACGC
>Ga0209501_10005147_pt1 | contig 12180 bp, 15 predicted proteins | sample ArcticOcean_MG_C_4_FD_187434 | JGI IMG/M metagenome (GOLD analysis project Ga0209501, IMG submission 187434) | Marine microbial communities from western Arctic Ocean - ArcticOcean_MG_CB4_134 (SPAdes) (version 2) | ecosystem: Environmental > Aquatic > Marine > Oceanic | place: Arctic Ocean...
AAGATTTGTCAGACCTTCAAATGAACTTCCAAGGTCTTCCCCTTCCTAACCCGACTAACTAGCCCACGCCTTTCAAGTTCCATCAAAATATAACTCAACTTAGCCTTACTCATATTAGCCCTCAATTTCAAAGTATTTTGAGTAATACCATCTTGCTCCTTAACTATTTGCATAACTCGTTTTTCGTATTCATCTAGGGCCTTCAAAATAATACTAAATCTTTCTTCTTCAACCTGCCTTACTTTTTCATCTTCAAGGCGATCAAAAATCTTCTGCTCGGTTTTGTTGAAAAATAAAAAGTAAAATCCAAGTGCCAACATAAATCCAAAGAAACCAAAAGCTGCATGACTCATGTCTAGGCCACTTGAAACTTCAACACATCCCTCAGCAGCATTACATCCCAATTTCTCAGATTCCTCATTCATTATATTAATATAATCGACCAAAAAGAATGCAAATATCAAACTAATTCCAACCATTAAAAATCCTAATTTCTTTGACTCCATAGAAAAGCAAACAATATCGACTATAAAAAGATTTTCATAAATTAGTACCCATAAAAATAACTAAAATTATCTCTTTCCAGCCATTATGTCAAGTACATCCTTAGCTGAATGTTCACCAATTGTATTCTCAAAGAAAGTCAAATTATTAAACTGATATAATATTACTAAAACCAAAACTATACAAGTACTAAAGGCTCCCTTTAAAATTGCAGGTACGATCATGCCTACAGAACTTATTGCTCCAACTGAAATTAACAAAATTCCTGAAAGAAAACTCAATAAAGCCCATTGCAAAACTGGGATCCTTTCCTGATGCAAGATATCCATTTTCTTTCTTGACATTTGCATATATGTAAACGATCTAAATAATGAACTCATTGTTGAACTCTTAACACTATGCAACTTCTTATTCTTAAAACTCTCATCAAATAAATGCATAAGGTCAATAATAGTACTAGTTTTATGTGTCAATGGATAATCCCACTCTCCACTTTTTAATATTGGATTATAATGTTTAGTTAATATTTTCTTTACAGCATTTTGTATCTTATCGCCAAATACCCCGCTTGATCTATATAGTGTAGATGAACTACCATCAAAACGTGCAATTTCATCTCTTAATTGACTATATCTTCTACTCTGGCGAGATATAAAAAATCCTGAAAATATAGCAAACAAGAAAGTGGATAGACTTAGAAATAAACTATGATTTTCTAATTTAAAATCATATATATAATAAACATACGAAGCTAACACAAATACGAATATAAACAAAACCCACAACTTAGATCCTCTTCTCATTTTTCACCACAATAACTAATAAGAAAAGAAGTTTATAAAACTATAACCTATTCAGCTTTGTCCGGAGTCGCATATTTCAATAGTTAGATAGCAAATTTTCATCGAATTTACTTCGTGAAAATTTACAAATTATCTTCGTCCGGAAGCATTCCAGACAGTGCTACCTATTCAGAAACATGAACCCTATAAGTTGTTTTACGAACCAGATCATTACATGGACCAATCTCATTAACGCTATAAATAATACTATGAACTCCTACAATTTTAGCTATAAATTTATACTCCCTTAATTTAGGAACATCATCTCCAGGAGAATCAACTGAATCACCACTCCTCATTGCAAAGTTAGCTCGATAACCCGAAAACTTTCCATCATTTATACCTTTGCAACCCTCCACTATAGTAAATTCTTCTCTAAACTTCTGAGTCAAATCTTTAGAATCAATTATTGGATCACCCATCCTAACCAGCCAACAAGGCATCAATCTCTTGCTGGAAAACACTAAATGGTTGTGCACCACTTATAAACTTTCCATTAATAAAGAATGCAGGAGTACCTTGAACACCATATTGCTGTCCTTCTTCAAAATCTTTTTGAACTTCTGCAGCCATCACACCCGAATCTAAACATTCATTAAATTCAGCCAAGTTCAATCCAATTTGACTTGCATATACCTTGTAGCCTGCAACTCCACCATTAGCGCCATTTTCAAATAATATGTCATGCATCTCATAATACTTTCCTTGTTCACCAGCACATTCAGCAGCTTCAGCAGCTTTCTGAGCATTTGGATGAATACTTAATGGAAAATCGCGATATACCAGATTTACTTTTCCAGTCTTAATATATTCCTCATCTATCAAACTTAATGTTTGTACATAGAATCGAGCACAAAAAGGACATTCATAATCACTAAATTCTATTATAGTAATTGGAGCGTCAGGATCTCCCTTTATGTCATTTCCACCAATACCAACTTGGCCAACCACAGGTGGCTGATTTCCAGCTGGTTCATTATCAATTACGTTACCAGTAACACTCCTATCATTAAAATAATTATAACCTAAAATTAATACAGCAATCACTACTACTATCTTAACATATTTCCAAAAAACATCCTTATCCATGCTTATATGATCATCACTTTCATAATGAGCTCCAGTACCCATTCGATCGTCACTACCCATATGGGCTACAGGAGAAGGTTTATTTTCAACAGGTAAAGGTGCATGATCATGAGTCTCTTCTTCCTCTTCCACCTCATTTTCAGTATTTGCATCAGAATCATATCCAGTTACTGTATCCTCATCAGTAACTGCATCTTCTGCTACCTTACCAACATCTCCAGAATTTTCAGTTACAGGTTCATCTTGAATCTCTTCAATAATTTCATCACTACTAGATTCTTCCAAATCCTCATCTTCTTCAAGAAGGTCCTCGTCTCTCTTTTCGTTTTCAACCATTACATAAATAAGTTAAATTAATCTTTATAAATATATTGACAATACAGAACTATAACAATACTTAAATCAATCTTGCTCCTCTATAAAATATGGAAAACTTACAACCTAACAACATAAATAATAATTCATCTAACAAAATTCTTACAGGTTCAATAGACATAGACAAATGGCTTGAAGGGGGATATGAGCGTGGAATCATCACAATGTTCTATGGACCAAGCGCAGTAGGAAAATCTAATTTCATGATGCAGGCAGCATGCCACCAAGCTAAAGCAAAGAAAATAGTTTTCATAGATACAGAAGGGAGTTTTTCTCTAGACAGAATAAATCAACTTACTAATAATAATTCAGAAGAAGTTCTAAAAAATATTGCTTTATTAAACCCAACTAGTTTTGAAGAACAAAATCAAGCATTCAATAAAATTCAAAAAGAACTTAATTCAGATAACATCGGACTAATTATTGTTGATAGTATTTCAATGCTATACAGATTAGCACTAGCTGATGCGAGAAAAGAGGGGCAAGAAGCTGTACAAAAAGTAAACAGCCAATTGGCAAATCAGATGAAGATTCTATATGAAATAGCAAGAAAACAAAATATACCTGTATTAATTACAGGGCAGGTCTATAGTGAATTTCTTAGTGAGGAAGAATGGATTTCAGGAAAAGTTGCTGGAGTAAATGTTGTTGGAGGAGATCTATTAAAATATTGGAGTAAGTGTACTATTGAATTGCAAATTGAGAAAGGTAAAAAGAGAGCTTTGATTAAGAAACATAGATCCATTCAGGAAAAAGATCTGTATTATGAGATAGTTAATGAGGGTGTGCGGAAGAAGGGGTGGATATAACTATAATATTTAAATAATAAAGAATATATGTAAAAATCATGCAAGCTCAAGAAGTAAAATTTAAAAGAGTATATGGTTATCATTTTGGGCCTGACGAAACTGGGGGGCATGTAATTAGAGACGAAAATGATTTCAAAGCATTTTTATCTAATGTACCTTCTAAGAGGACACATTATGCAGTTCAAGTAGATTTTTCTAGTCAAATGTTAATTGCTTATGCTCGAGGAAGTTCGTATCCTACAAAAGATATTAATGTTCCAATAATTTCAAGTATAAATTCTACTGATGGTGGTTTAGAAGTTGAAATTAATGAAAAAGGACTTTCAGGGGATCCCGCAAATGGAGCAATGGACGAAATAAAGCCTTACGAAATAGTTAAACTCGATAGATTTGAAGGTGAAGTAGCTTTCAAAACCCCTTAATTTTGAACAATCATATTCTCAAACAATACACCATTTCTTACAATAAAAATATTCTAATCACAACATTCCCTTCAAAATCTCAAATAATTCCCAAGTATTATTAACTCTAACAGGATCCTGATTTCTGAGTAGCTTTTCTTCAGTCCATAAAATACAATCAAATTTAATAGCTAAAGCTAAATACTGAACATCTTTCGTATGTTCAGGAAATAAACTCAAAGCTCTAGGAACAAACTCTTCAAATTCACTTTTTGGAATCAATGTTATCCTTCTTCTAAAAATTTCTAATAATCTATCAAAATCTGCCTCAGACCTATGGTTCTTTTTAAGAATCTCCTCTCTATTTCTTAAGAACTCATCTAGCAAAAATTCAGGAGCTATAAGTTCAAAATTCTCAGAAAACAAAATAGCCTCAGACCTACTTGTCCCTCTTATCAACAAAGAAAATAACTCATTAACATCAACTACAACTTTCATTTAGCAAGATATCTTTTAGATAATCTATCATTAACTTCCTTACTTAACCTTTCAACATCATTTGTTGTTAAATCACTCTTAGATCTAAATTCTCGCAAAAACTCTAAATCAGCAACCTTATGAACAAATGCCTCTCTAGCTACTGCAGACCAATTGATTTCTCTAAATTCATCAAGCTTTTCTCTTAATTCATCAGATATTGATAATGTTAAATTTGACATGGTGTGTTCACACATTAATCAAGTGCGTACACTATTTAAGATTTTTGGTCTATCAACATATTCTCAAACAAAACACCACCCCTAACCACAAACACATCCTCATCCAAGTCATAATCAAAAATAATAACATCTCTTCCTTCACCACTAATAGCTATCCCTATTCGGAATATTCATAAGACAATAAATTATACTCCTCTGCATTATATTCAATAATTCCATCCAAATGATATAAAACAAAATTCTTTATTCCAGTATCAAGTGCCATTTTACTACAAATAGTACAATAAGGATCTCCAGCAAATAAAATTTTATCTTTCATATCAAGCCTAATAAAATAAATTTTAGAATTTTCTAACCCCTTAGGATTATTTTTTAAAGCATCCATTATTGCTCTTTGCTCAGCATGAACACAACAAGTTTTATCAGTTACCTTAAAATTATAATCTCCTTTATTTCTTAAACATTTTCTTTGGCCTTCTAAATTTGCAGGAGGAGAATTAAAACCCTGCCCAATTATTCTACTATCACTAACCATTACAGAACCGCACTTAGACCTCTTACAAGAGGAATTGATTGCAATATTTTTTGCTATATTAATAAAATTTAAAGCTATAATTTCTTCATTTCCTTTAAGGCATTTCATAAGATAACAATGTTAATTAGCAATTAAAAAGATATCCCCCAAATAATCATATTCTCAAATAATCATATTCTCAAACAAAACCCCATTTTCACCATTCCTCACCACAAATATATCCTCATCTCCATCATTATCATAATCAAAAATAACTACATCCCGCCCCTCACCACTAATCTCTAGACCTAGTTCAGAAGTAACGTCATTAAAACTATCTCCATCATTCCGCCACAATCTAACTGCATTACTTGTAAAATCATGTTCACCCATAATCTTTTCGCGCATACCAAAAACCATTATTAGATCTAAATCTCCATCTAAATCATAATCAAAAAACTCAGTCTCCCAACCCCACCCCCCATTGTCTACATTCATTTTAATACTAACTTCTTCAAACCTCCCACCAGTATTATGATACAATTTATTCCCAGTCATTTCTATCATACAATCTTCGCCCTCACAATATATCGAAGTAACAAATACGTCTTGAAGTCCATCATTATCATAATCTCCAGTAGTTATCCCCATCCCAAATTGATCAAGACCAAATCCCCACTCTAAGGTGCGATCAACAAATCCTGAACCATTATTAATATACAATCGGCTATTCCCAAAATCGGCAGCAACTAATAAATCCAAATCACCATCATTGTCTAAGTCCACAAACTCTGAATCAAAACTAACATCTCCATATCCTTCAGAAGTCACCATTCTAACTCCTGCCCCTTCAGTCACATCAAAAAACTCTCCATTAACATTCCTATAAAGACGCCCATATTCATCCTTTTTACCCTCACGAATAGTCATTCTATCCCAATTACTTGTCATAACATCTATCCAACCATCATTATCATAATCTCCCACAGCAATTCCAAAACCATATTGTAATCCATTTGAGGAAGGTAGATTTTGTTCAATGAATTCTCCTTTATTATTAATGTATAATCTATGACTCATTTCTCCTATCACACTAACAATCAAATCCTGCCAGCCATTGTTATTAACATCAACCCACTTGACCTTATTACTAGAATAAACATTACCAAGACCAGATTCAAGAGAAACGTCTTTAAACTTTCCTCCATCATTCCTATAAAGAATATCACTTCCATCTAACCTAGTCACATAAAGATCTAAATCTCCATCATTATCATAATCTGAAGCATCTCCTCCCCCCGAAAACAATCCTTGTAAATCTCCTCGCAGATATGCCTTATCATCAATCAAATATCTCCTAGTACTTTGAACATAATCAATATCCTTTTCCAAGGTAACATCACGAAATCCAGGATCACCCAAAATTACATCTTCATTAATATAACTACCAATAGCTAAAGCTACAACAAATCCAATCACAAAATATACTAGCCACCTCATCTAACCATCAAATAAAACTAATTTTTAAACCTTCTCCACCAATTTTATTAACTCCTACAACCTACTTATTTCAAGTGGGCTGTTAGTGTAGTGGTAACACATAGATCTGATACGTCTAAATCCTGGGTTCGATTATCTGAAGAAATCTCTGATTTCATAGAATCAGAAATTTTTAATTTCTGAGTCGGACAGTCCACTTATTTAAATAAACAAAAGATTTATATACAATGAACACCTATAAACATTGTATCAATCTCATAACTAATTACACTAATAAAACCCCAGATTTATTTTTCTAACAAGATTTAAGTATATCAAAAGACGCGTTATATTGAGGTTCCATATCCAATACACAACCACCTCATTCAAACTTCTCCCCCTCTTCCCACAACCTCTCATAATGTTTCTTCATACTTGATGCCAAACTTTTATTTTTAATATGAACTGCAACAAACTTTTTTTCATCAGGCATAAAAATAGTAACTGAATTATTATCTACAACATTAAACTTGGTGAGAGTATATTCTGTAAATCTAATATATTTTTTAAGTGGAGCCCACATCTCTTTCTTAATCTTTGAAGCCTCTAACCTATTAGTCAATATTCTAACATCAACCTCCCTTTTTATAGAATCCGTATAACTATCAATATGTTCTTTATCTGTTGTCAACTCAGAAATTGTTAACCATTCATCTTTAGATTGCTTATGCATTTCGATACTAACCTTCACATAATTCTTATATCCATTAATTACTCTGACTATATCTGTAGGTTCATTAGGATTAACGGCAGATAACTTATTCATCTTATCAAACTCAAAATGCAATTCTTTTTTTTGTTTTTCCAAATCTTTCTCTTTTTTCTCAATCAACATTTTCTCAACAATAACAGGGTCAACAGCAGTATACCTCTTGGGAGAATCATTATGAATATCAACAAAACCTTTCTCTCCTAAAGATTCCAAAACAGGATAAATTCTACCATGCGGAACCTTAGAGGCCCTACTAACTTCCAAAGCAGATGATGAACCATTAGCTGCCAATGCCTTATAAGCCTTCAATTCATAATCATTCAATCCTAAACTATTCATACAACTACCAGTTGTTGTATATATTTAAATTATTCTTTTTACAATTATTATCATGAAAAACTTAGAATCATATTTAGAAGAACAATCAAGATTATTAAACCAGATTACAGAAGGAATTGCCCTAGAATATGTAACAAAAAGAAATCCTGTTGAAATTGGAATTAGTTCTCTAGCTGCTGCAACAAGTGCTGCATTATTACCCTTATCAGTCCCAACATTATTAGGAGTTTTTGGACTATCTTACTTATCACAAGTAACTGGAATAGGAGCAAAAAAACATCATTCACCAGTCCCATTCATGTGGCCAGTCTCAATACCTGCATTGATATCATTAAATGGATTCTCATTACTAAGTGATTCATTAAAAGGAAACAGATTTTATAGAGTTAACAATCCAGAAAATCTAGAAGATCCAGAAACTAATGAAGCAAGATTATCTTTTCCAGACTATGAAGGTCTGAACAATATGACAAGTCCAATGTTATATCTAAGAGAAAATTTAAGTGTTGCTCCACTTAATGGTAATATTAATGTTTATAGAAATTCTCAAAATATAAATCCAGGATATAACACTGCTCAATTTAGTTTTCAAACAGATCCTTCACTTGTTGAGGAATTAGATCAATTAACTAAGGAATATCATGAAAAAAGAGATGAAAGCTAGATAAGTAATGAAGCTTTAGTTTAACACATCCCTACAATTTTATTAACTCCTACAACCTACTTATTTCAAGTGGGCTGTTGGTGTAGTGGTAACACGCGGATCTGAAACGTCTGAATCCCGAGTTCGATTATCTGAAGAAATCTCTGATTTCATAGAATCAGAAATTTTTAATTTCTGAGTCGGACAGTCCACTGCTTTTTCACAGTATCTCCGCATTGACATGTTTTTACATAAATTCCGAATTGGACTTCGTCACAATCCTCCCTTATTTCTATTGAAAGTTGCATAATTTCCTCGATAATCTTTAGAATATACAAATCGCGTTATTCTTGGAGAGATATCAAAACTCCCCTTTTAACTCTTGTGCGGAGATACTGTTTCAAGCAAAAGATTTATATAGATTAAAACACTTTAATAATTGTTTCAGGTCCGCAATCAACACACTAATAAAACTCGGCGATTTAGAATAATTTTATTAAAAAGGTTTATATGCAATGACTACCTTAATTGTTTAGGTTTCACTTCCATTACTAATTACATTAATAAAACCTGTGGTTTATTTTTCTAATAAGATTTATATGTAATAAAAACATAATATATTTGCGTATCAGGCTCATGTGAAATCACTAACACCGAATATATTATACAACAGATTTCAAAACCCAATTATTTTTCAACCCTCTCGATCTCCTTAACCTTTTTTCTCTCAACTGATGTAGGCTGACCAACATATCTCTCCTCTCTTTTCAAATCATTCCCATCCGCATCCATAGGAATTTTTGATGGACATTTAGGATTAAAACATAACTGCCACGGCCTTTTCCCAGCAAGAATACGTAATAATAATGGATAATCACAATCCTCACACTTCTTTCCAACTGTATTCTTTATTAGACCCTTAGGCAAAGAAAAAGTTTTACGACATGTCGGATACTCCGTACACGCTACAAAATAACTCTTAAATCTCGGAGTATATTTTACAGTCAATTCACCCTTATTACATTCAGGACATTTAATTCCCAATTTATTATTCTCTTGTTCTTCTTTAAACATAGTCTCATTTGCCTTAACCAAATCATTACCAATTTCTTTTTCCTTAGCCTTGAAATCTTTAGAAATTTTAATTAAAGCATCCTTAGCTTTTTCTAATATCTTCTTTTCCTTAGCTTGTAGATTATTCTTACTCCCTCGAATTACATCCATATCTTTTTCTATTTCACGAGTTAATTTCTCATCAATAATTACTGGAGAATTTTTCTTCAAACTTTCAATTAAATTAATCCCAAGTTCTGTTGCAGTGATTGATTTATCCTTAACATAATTTCTATTATACAGAGTTTCTAATATGTTAGCACGAGTTGCCTTAGTTCCTAAATTCCTCTTTTCTAGTTCAGATAATATACTTGCAGGGCTATATCTCTTCGGAGGTTTAGTTTCCTTTTCCTCAATCTTAACTTTTTGAACATTAACTTTTCCATTCATGTCTATTATCTCCTTTTCCTCCATTTTAATTGGATATACATTCATCCATCCCCTTTTGAGTATCTCAACGCCTCGTGCACTAAATCTCAACTTCTCTGTACCCCTCTCACTCTCCACATCTTTTTTATCACCACCATACTCCTCACTACCACTAAATTCTTCAATCGTTCCTCCTATAGACTTACTAAAACTCTTTCCATCTTTAATTTCATTAGACCTACCAAAACTTTTACCTTCACCTTCAACAACAACTTCAACCCGCTTATTCTCTAATTCAGCACCTTCACAAAAACAACTAATAAATCTCTTTGCGATTAACTCATAAATTTTCAGTTCATATCCTTCCAATTTCCCACTATTCCCAGTAGGTATAATTGCAGGGTGAGCAGGATCACTTTTCTTCCCTTCAACAGGTTTACTATTTTTCGCATGATCTACCAATTTCCCATATCTCTTTTTCAACTTCTTTAATACATCTTGAGCACCCTTCAAATCATTTATCTTCTGGCTACTTGTTCTAGGATAACTTATCAAACCATTCAAATATAATTTCTGAGCAGAAGCTAAAGTATTACTTGGAGTTATTCTATGAAACTTATAAGCTTCCATCTGCAAACTAGTCAAATCAAAAGGAGGTGGAGGAATAATAGTCTGTTTAGTCTTTTTTGTGATAGCATCTCCCTCCTTACTATCTAACTTTTCAAATATAGAAAGCTTACTTTTATCAACAATATCCCTATTATGTTTAACAGTTAATTTATTTCCCAAGCTATCTTTTACATCCAAGAAAACTTGCCAATATGGACTCGGTTTAAATTCTTTAATTTGCAATTCCTTATCAACTATCAAATGTAATGCAGGCCCTTGAACACGACCAATAGACATAACCTTAAATTTTCCTACAGACTTGACAGCCCCCATCAACGCCCTTGATAAATTTATTCCATACATCCAATCTAAAAAATGACGAGTTTCACCAGCAATTGCCTGACCCCATTCTATATTTGGTAGCCTATTTTCATATGAATTTACCAACTCATCGGCAGTAAGAGAACTAAACTTCATTCTCTTTGCGTCAGCTTGACCCATTATATAACGAATAATATTATATCCAATAACTTCTCCCTCCACATCAAAGTCTGTAGCAACTATTATTTCACTAGCACCCTTAGCCAAATTCTTCAAAACTGAATAGTATGCCTTAGTAAAATCCTTCTTATTAACAACTGAATTGGGATACCAACCTATATCAAAAATTGGATAGTCATGTCCCTTAACTGTCTGACTTACTGAAAATAAATGTCCTACTGCACACCCTACAACTATTCTTTCACCATTTCTTTCAAACTCATAATATGATACCTTAGCCTTACTAATTTTATTATCCTTTCCATCACTCAGTGCGGCAGCAATTTTAGCAGCTGCCTGCGGCTTCTCAGTAATAATCAACTTATAGCCATTAGATTTCAACTTAGTTTCCTTAAGTTTACTCGGAGATTTTTGAGATGAAGTCTTATTAGTCCCAATACTACTTTTACGAGAGAGTGGACGCTTAGATTTAGAAATTATCTTAACACGAATAGCACCCTTTTTAATAATATCAAGATCTCCAACCATTTCAACTGTCTCAATCTGGTCAATACTAGGAGGCTCCCTAACAGGAATTTCAACTGTCTTTTTTACATTTTCGGGATCTAAAGCTCGGAATTCTTTTGTCTCAACCGCTAGTGGATCTTTAGATTTTCTGGGAGGCATTTTATAGATTATCAAGTGGGCTTTTTATATTACTTAAATTTTTATTTGATACCTTAGTGTATATTTCAGTTGTTCTCAAATCACTATGCCCTAATAATTTTTGAATATATCTAATATCAGTTCCTTGCTCTAGAAGATGAGTTGCAAAACTATGCCTTAACATATGAGGAGTAACTTTAATTCCTATTTTCTTACCAAGTCCATCTAACACTTTTTGAACAGATTTCTTAGTATACTTTCCATTTCTTCCTTCAAAAATATATTCAGTTTTAAACATCGAATTACTATAATATTTTAATAGATCCATTTTAAGATATTCAGACAATAATGTAACCCTATCCTTTCCCCCCTTTCCATTTTGTACATAGATCAAATTCCTATCAAAATCAATATCTTTTCTCTTTAAATTAATTAACTCCTGTAATCGAAGCCCAGA
>Ga0209501_10005149_pt1 | contig 12178 bp, 10 predicted proteins | sample ArcticOcean_MG_C_4_FD_187434 | JGI IMG/M metagenome (GOLD analysis project Ga0209501, IMG submission 187434) | Marine microbial communities from western Arctic Ocean - ArcticOcean_MG_CB4_134 (SPAdes) (version 2) | ecosystem: Environmental > Aquatic > Marine > Oceanic | place: Arctic Ocean...
TCATCAATGGTTTCGAAAATAGACTTGCCCGTATCATTCCAGCGGAAAAAATAGAACGAATGGTCGAGGGTTTGATAGCCGCCTTCCGGTACGCCCTGGCCGTCGTTAATCTCGTGCCAGTCTGGGCATCCATCGACAATTCTAAGCCTGGTTGACGCTACGCTGGCTCCGAACGATGTAGCACGTGACTTAAGGGTTTGTATGCTTTCTTCATTCAAAGCATTTTTCAATATTAGCGCATCGCCCGCGTAAACATTTTCCACCAATTGGGCCGCGGCCTCGAAATCATCCGACATCACTGTTTCAACGAATTCACTGTATTCGAAGTTCAAACAGTTTCGTAAATGGAGGGGTTTCGGGTCCGATTTCAGAAGTTTGTCCCATTTTTTTCTAAATTGTGGATAATTATTCATTTGAATTGACCGTTTTGATTCTTTCGAAAAGCCATCCTTGAAGCTCACACCCGATTTCTGTATTCATGACTTTTAGTCGGCTTCCATCGACAAATTCCCGAACGAGAGAAAACCCGCAATTATTCATTTGCCCGATGATTTCCGCTTTATTAAACTGCTGGTGCAGCAATTCCGTATCTCCCATTCTTTGTATTGCCATAAATCCGGATCCTTTATCGACAATGGGTGTTTGCATTAATAGTGCATAATTCCTGGTCGCAGCGGCAAGATTCTTCAAGGCTTCGCGCCAATCGATCATATATTGCAATGATCCGCTTACCAGAACTAAATCGAAGGATTTTGCCAGACTTGCTGATATTATTGCCATTGACGTAGTTCGATATCTAGCCTACGGAATCTAAGCTGACCATACACTTACATTGGACCACTTAAGGGTAGCTAACCTGGGAGACACTCATTGAATTTGCAAAATAAAAAGCTCTTAAAGATCGGGAAAAAGATAAGGCGCATATTTTTGGTCGCCCCAACCGTAATATTCTTCCCGATTATGTGACTGTTGGCCGTGGCACTTATGGAGTGAAACTAAAATCGTTTCATAGCTTAAATCTGGATGCTTCCGTTACCATTGGGAACTTTTGTTCAATTGCTCTAGAAGTATTGATTTTTTCCAAGGCCGATCTCCCAGTAAACTTACCATCAACCTACCCTTTTAAAACCTTGTTATTATATCTCGAAAGAGGCAATCAAGATGCAATAACCAAAGGTGAGGTAATTATCGGTCACGACGTGTGGATTGGTGCCCGAGCGATGATTTTAAGCGGTGTGACCATTGGAAATAGCGCCGTGATTGGCGCAGGGGCGGTCGTTGCCAACGATGTGCCTCCATATGCTATTGTTTTAGGTAATCCCGGTAAAATTGCAAAATTTCGTTTTTCTGAAATGCAAATCGATGCCCTCCAAGAAATTGCTTGGTGGGATTGGCCAGACCAAAAGATACGCTCTTTCGAGGCTAGTTTTTACGGTGATATTGACGAATTTATCGCTAATGCAAAGAAGCAAAAGTAAGGGTCCTTACAGATTTCCTCCATGTTTCCTATCATCTACTTTAGGTAAACCTAAACGGTACCAAAAACACAGGTACGCAATGTCTCCAATTGGCTAAAAGCGGACGCTTTGACACCTTTTAAATAATGTCCGCTATACGCTCAATTCTGTTGCAAAACTCTCTATTGATTGATCATTGAGAACGTTCTTCCCTTTTTCTGAAGATATTCAGGAGGACGGAACGATGATGGATCGGTTGGATAGTTCTCAGGATCGTTTTTTCTACGATTTCAGCCTTGATGACGTTGTTCCTCCTGATCATCTGGTGCGGAGGATTGATGCGGTTTTGGATTTTGATTGGCTGCGGACCGAGTTACGTCCCTATTACAGTCCATACTGGTCGCCCTTCCAATGTATCTCTATAAGATATCCTATCTCCTTAAGTATACTTAAGGAGATAGGATATTACCTAGTTAATTACCTTTAAGTATAATAACCTAGGGATCCCTTATCTTTAGATACATGAGTGGTCTTTAGTAGATGTTTAGTCTTGGAAAATATCACTGAAGATTACTTTGGAGGCTCTCATCTTTTCAATCTGTGTCATCGTCATCCAGCAAGAGAGATAGTAGGTTCCATCTGAGATCATTCTCCCGAGTTCTGACCGGGTAAGTTTCTTTGTATTGGGTGCCGGTATAGTGACGTTGTTACCTTGAAGAAGATTTCTAACAACACTTGTTTTGATACCAAAGTTTGTATTTTCAGGAACAACCCCCCACTTTTTAACTACCTTCTTTAGATCCAGTTTAGCTACAGCAATACCAATCACATTCCCTTTGTCACCTACAATGGGACCACCACTATTGCCGGGTTGAAGAGCAGCATTAATTTGTATGTTGGAGAAGTTATTTCCTAACCCTGTAAGTGAGCTGACTATACCCTTTGTAACTTTTACAGAAGAACTAATTGCTCTGCCAAACGGATACCCAGCAACAAAGACATCCTGTATGAAATCATCGAGGCGTAAGTGTAGTTAAAAACTCCTTATAAAACAGGCTATCTTCCGGCAAATTTGCCGAAGGTTGCTGGCAAATTGATACTATCGCTGGCCCTGTAAGAGTTATTATCTAAACATCCGGGTGTTGTAATGTCAGCATTATGCCGCTATCGAATTGAACTATCGGAAAAAAATTAAGGGCTCCCGTGATGATGGACCACTCGACAGCGCTTTACTTAAATCTCCTCAAAAAGTCTCTAACGGATTATCTGAATGTTCGATCCGCTTACGCAAACGGTGTTCCCCCGGAATTCTGATGGAAGGCATAGATGGTGATTTCATCGAAACGGGTATTTGGCGTGGCGGCTCGTGTATTTTAATGCGGGGCATACTGGATGCGTACAATGATCAAACCCGCAAAGTCTGGGCGTGCGATTCCTTTGAGGGGCTGCCCGATCCTGATATTGATAAGTATCCGGAGGATGAGGGGACCCCGTTTCACTTATGGAATTTTTTTCTGGCAGTCAGTCAGGAGGAAGTAGAGGCTAATTTTGAGAAGTACGGATTACTGGACGACCGTGTGGTGTTCGTAAAAGGCTACTTTGAAGAGACTCTCCCCAACATAAAATGTCAGAAAATATCTCTCATGCGCCTTGATGGTGGGTTCGTAATTATTGATGATTATCTCTCTGTTGATGCTTGTCGTACAGCCGTACACGATTATCGCAAAGCAAACGGAATTCGTGATGAAATTATCCAAATTGATTGGGCGTCCGTTTATTAGCGGAAATCCAAATAGGTTAACCGGAGAAGTACCTAAGAAATGGTGCCGACACGAGATGTGATTTCCCTTCAACTATATGATCAAATGCATTTTCTACAAAGGGCTTGGTTGTATGAACCCCCGGCTAGAAATCTGACTCCATATTCAGCTGAGATTCACCTCTCTGGGTGTAAATGTGTTTGGAGTCCAGCAAGACATCTACTAAAGACCACTCATGTATCTAAAGATAAGAGATACCTAAGTTATTATACTTAAGAGTTACCTAAAGTAACTACTTCAGCTCTCCTTCCGTCTATTACTTACGGATTTTTGGTCTTATCCCTCTTTAAAAAGAATTGGAAGAGTATGTCTGTATAATGCACCCTCAAACCTCTTCTGAAGTGTCCCTGACTATAGATAAAAATAATCAAATCTAAGCTAGTGGGTTCCCCCCCTTGGTCCACTCAAGTAAACCTCCACTACAATCACTCTGTGAGTCATTTTAAGAGCCACTGAGACTCATTTAGAGGTATCAGAGTCCACCCCCCCCCCGGACTCCAGAGAATCTAATGACTCTGGATGAGCCTTAAATTGACTCCTAGAGCCCATTGAAATTACCGCGTGTGTGTTGGCTCAGGTCGTACTTAAGAAGACTGAAGAAGACCTGAGAAGCTGTATACCAAACCTGCCTCTTTACAATGAACTCAAGGATTCCTAAGCTACTGAAAGTGTTGGATTCTTGGGTTGACCTGACGCCTAGCAACATTGCGGCGTGCCATTTAAGGTTCTAGCAACGGTGTTAATTGTCTCTTTATAGCAAACAATAAAATAGATTGAGGTCACCCCGTTCAACAAAAAAACCGCACACAATGATTAAGGATATAAAAGAAAGTTTTTTTGGGCTGCTATAACATTGACCCTTCAACTAATTTATGTTCCGTGTTTAGGAGGCATATATTGACTACTTATTCACTCCTTTGTCCGACGAGAAGCAGAGCGACCAGAGCGGTTGATTTTGCAGAAAGTGCCATTAGAACAGCAAAACATCCAGAGAGATTGGAATTATTATTCTATCTGGATGACAATGACCCAGAACTCCAATCCTATTACAGGGGCATGGACGCGCTAAAAGGACGCCTGGTGGGGGCTGGAAATATACAAATAACCGAAGGACCCGAAGTTGGCGTGCCTCGTGCCACAAATGTGCTCGCTAATAAATCTAAATCTGAAATTATTATGTATACCAGCGACGACCAGGTTTATATAGATCATGGTTGGGACAGTCGTTTGGATAAAGAAGTGGCTAAGTACCCCGATCGGATTTTTTGTATCTGGTTTAACGACGGCTGGGAATCAGAAAATTTTTGTACCTTTCCCATAGTAAGCCGGCTATGGATTGAAACTCTCGGTTATTTTCTATTTCCATTTTTTGAGCACTTTTTCACGGACACATGGATATGGATGCTTGCGAAGTCGGTCGACAGGGCGATTTATATTCCTGAAATGCTCGTTGAGCATAAACATTGGAAAATTGGAAAGTCAGTAAAAGACGAAACCTACGAACGTAACGCAACTTCGCAAGGTGACTCTCGTCACGCGCGTGACCGAGCAATAATTAATAAATTTGAGCGCTATTTTCATGCGGATGTCGAGCTATTGAAGAGCGTAATGAGGTAGGATCTATCGAAATTGGATTGGCCTTCAATTTTTATAAAATTAAATTTTGGACTTTAGGAGCTACAACTGTCTGACAAGGATCACAGTATTATCAACGATTCCATTAATAGTCTTAAAGAGACGTTTCGAGAGGCATTGAAGTACCAGCAAAATGGTCAATTGGATGTGGCTGCCAAATTTTACAAGCTTTTTTTGTCAGCTGCACCTAACCAAACTGACGCGCTAAACAATCTTGGCGTATGTCTTATAGAACTTGATCGACCATACGAGGCAATAAGTATCTTGTCGGATGCCCTTGAGCATAACGCGTTGGATCCTGAACTCCTGAACAATTTGGGTAATGCACTACAAAAATCGATGCAGATTGAAGAAGCCGTAGCCAAGTTTGAATTAGCCTTAAAGATACAACCAAACAACGTAACTATCTTACTTAACCTCTCCAAAAACTTACTTCGGTTAGGTGATTATTACAAAGCGTTGGAGCATCTAAAAAAGGCGCGTAATCTCGATCCCACCAATCTGAGTGTTGCATTAGTGGATTCATTGGCTCTTCCAGTTGTTTATAAATCTCAAGAAGAAATTGTTACGGTCCGGAAGAGACTAGAATCTAAGTTAGACGAAATGGAATGTAGGACTTGGAAAATTCTCGATCCAATGGCAACTGTTGGGCAGACTAACTATTTTTTGGCCTATCAAGGATCTAACGATAAAGAAATACAGAAAAGGATTGCAGAAATTTACTTAAAGTCTTGTCCTGATTTGGGTTTTGTTGCCGATCATTGTGTCTCAAATCAAAAGATAAAAAAAAAGCGTGTCAAAATTGGCTTTGTTTCAACATATTTGGGAAATCATACTATTGGTAAGCTTTTCCGAGGTTTAATCAAAGGTCTAGATCTTAAAAAATTTGAAATTATTTTGTTTCATTTAGGTTCAGATCGGCGGGCAAAGGATGAAGACCTAGACGCTTTGTCTAGATATGTAGATGATTTTGCCCTTGTACCGTCGCAGTACTCAAAAGGAAGAGAAATTATCGCTAATTATGAGGTGGATATACTTTATTACATGGATATTGGAATGGAACCTCTCGGCTATTTTTTAGCTTTCAGCCGCCTCGCTCCAATACAGTGCGTGACTTGGGGGCACCCTGTTACGACAGGAATTCCAAATATAGATTATTTTATTTCCTGGAAAATTAATGAACCACACGATGCAAAGAGTCATTATAGTGAAGAACTGATACTATTCAAAGGTTTCAGCACAAATTACTCTCCACCAGATTTTGAAAGTTTAGAATATGATCGCGGGGAATTTGGGTTGAATGCTGACGAAAATTTATATGTTTGTCCTCAAAGTCTCTTTAAATTTCACCCGTCATTCGATCCTATTTTAGTTGATATCTTGTGTTCGGATGATCGAGCCCGAATAATTATTTTGGACGGACAACAAAAAAATTGGGGGCAATTATTAAAAAACCGATTTTCTCTTTTTGATCCGGCATTGACAAATCGTATTACTATTTTACCTAGATTAGGCGGTACGGATTATTTGCGTCTTATGAAGTTGGCAGATGTAATTTTAGACACACCCGTTTTTTGTGGAGGAAATTCAACTTTAGAAGCTCTAGCGGCTGGTAAAATAGTTGTGACTCTACCTGGAAATTTTATGAGAGGTCGTTTAACGTCCGGTATTTATATCCAACTTGGATTGGAGGACTTAATACCAAACTCTCCTGAAGCTTACGTGAAATTGGCGGTCTTATTGGCGACAGATGCAAATGAGCGAGCAAAGCAGGCTTGGAGAATTAAAAAACGTTGGCCATTGATTTTCAATAATACTGATACTATTCAATCGCATGAGAAATTTTTTATGAAAGCCTGGGCGGAGGTAAAAAATCAGCATTAAGTAAATCTTATTGCAAACATGTCCAGAAACCTTTTACAGAATGCGTAGAGCGTGGAGGCACAGCCGTTGTTTTAACTATTCTTAAGAAGGTTATAGATATGGGAAGTATACTAGTCCTAGTTAAATTACCAGAGGTTCTATTGATTTTTTAAAGGCGATACTTTGCAAGCTGTTTCAATTACCTCATTATGCGACCAATCACTTGATTATACTGGGATGTTACCGGCAGATAAGAGTAATTTTTGGATAGAGTTTCTGCCCAAAAGTAAATTTAAATGTCGCAGCAGAATGATCTCCCCAGTCTCGGATATGAAAGAGTTTCTGCCCGAAACTCAGAGTAAATGTTTCTTGCGGGGGAATATGGAAGAAAATATTGATCCCGATTTATTCAAAAAGTTGCCTATACCTTATTATTATGATTTAGAGCATAGGGTGGACCCTGTCGGTTTGGCGGGATTGTCAAAGGTTAAATTACTTACGCCACATGGTTTTTTATTTGATTCAAATTCCCGTCTAATTGGGGAAAGCTGGCATAATGCGCAGATGGTGAAAACGCCACTTCGTGAAGTTCAGACAATATTATCCCATGGTCTTTTAAATAGCGAACCAACTTTTAGAATTAAAGAACCAGCAGCTCTTTTAATGGGTCCTTGGTCGTGGGTATATTATCACTGGATATTTGAAAACTTGACCCGCTTGTGGGTCTTGGATGCTTTTCCAGAATTAGCTGATATTTTACTCGTTGTACCAGCACACTTAACTAGATTTCAAAAGGATTCTCTCAATGCTTTGGGTATAAACGATAATAGGTTATTATTTTTTGATGGTTCAAATTGGCAATTCGACTGTCTCTATATCCCATCATTTCTAGGTTCCGCCGACCATTCTTTGCGCCAGATAGATTGGTTAAGAACTAAACTGATGGGTGCTTTCAATGTTCAACCTCGAGATCGGGGTAATCGACGACTTTATATTTCAAGAACTGACACGGCTACCCGAAAAATAATTAATGAAAAAGCCATAATTTCCATGCTTCAATACTATGACTTTGAGGTGATAACGCCTGGGAAGTTACCCTTGGTAGACCAGGTAAAATTATTTAATGATGCGGAAATAATTTGTGGGTCAAGTGGGTCGGGAATAACGAATCATATTTTTGCCCCTAGACATGCGACTTTAGTTGAAATGCATCCCAATAGTTATGTTAACCTAGTACACTGGTTTTCATCTAATATACTTGGCCAAAACTATGGTTTTATCATCGGACAAGCTGAAACCATTCGGCATGATTACAAAATATCGATATCTAAACTGCAAGAAACAGTAGATGTTGCGTTAGTTCTAGCTAAATCATAGAGATCTGTTGATTCCCATAGTATCGACGAGGTAAAGAGGTGAGGTTCATAGAGTTGCAGTGAAAATGAGTTGGCAAAACTTTGAGCCTAATATTTAATTTTGTCTAAAATCTTTCAGAGCCGTCTGGACTAAGTTAATTACGTTTGACCAATCTCGAGGGTTTTCTTGTCTAAATAATCTCATAGTTGGGTACCAGGGACTATCCTGGCGATTTAGTTGCCAACGCCAATCAGGAGCAGAATTTAATAATAACCATACTGGTCTACCCAAAGCTCCTGCTAAATGCGCCGTCGCTGTGTCGCTTGAAATTACTAAGTCTAAACTCATGATAACGGCGGCGGTATCAAGAAAACTATGGCATTTATCCAATTCAGGCCCCAGGTTTAAAAAACCTGCCGTATTAGGCATTTGTGCCGTATTAGTCCCCTTTTGTATTGAAACAAATTCTGCCTCGCTGTTCTCGATTAATGGTGTGAGCACAGAAAAAGGAATCGAACGCAAATAGTCTGTTTCATAGCCAGGATTACCCTGCCAGGACAGCCCAACTTTCAACTTTTTAACTGGGAGGCGTTTGGCCCATCTTTCCACGTTTTCTTTTCCAACTTGAAAGTAGGGAATAATCGCCGGAGCATTTGTAATGCCCAGTAAGTGAGGTAAATCCATCAATAGTACATGGAAATCTCTATCGGGCTGTAAGTCATCCATAGAAATTACCGGACAGCCTTTAAATCCTTCATCAAAAATCCGGAACAATTTTGGCGGAACGGATAAAATCAAATCCCTACATTTTTCAGATAGCAACGAGAGAAAACGCGCAAACTGAAAACAGTCGCCAACTCCCTGTTCGCACATGACTAAAATAGATTTTCCAGATAATTTTTCTCCCTTCCAAAGTTTACCAGGCAGGGCATTTAAAAGGCGTTGGGTTCCCGGTTGCTTGTGTCGCCATTTAAACTCCTTCCAGCCGTCCTTAAACTTCCCGCCGGAAAGCAAAGTATGGGCGAGGTTAATGTGAAGATTTATGTTGTTTGGCTCTTTATTTATAGCCTGACGTAACAAATCTTCGGCCCTATTGAGTTCACCTTGATGTTGATAGATGAGTGCTAGGTTAGCGAGCTTTCCTGGGTAGTCTGCGGGCTGTGTGGGTAAATTTTCTAGGATTGCAACCGCGCTTTCAAATTCCCCGAGGTCCCGCAGGATATTCGCTAGGGCTGTAGATGAGTTTGATTCTGACCCTTTTTTACCCGAAGCTCCAGTCAAGATCTCACGAGCTTCTTTAAGTCGACCCTGTTTTTGTATCACTATACTTAGTTTAATAAGCAAATTAGAGTTATCGATGTCTCTTAAAATTGCCCGGTTTAGGCAGTGTTCAGCCTCCTTAAAGTCAGCTACTTGAGTATATAGGTCCGCTAAATTAAGGCTCGCATTACTGTAATCGGGGTTAGTGTTAAGGGCGGATAGGTAAGCAGTTTTGGCCTCTGAAAATCGTCCCAATTGCGTGAAAGCAAGACCTAGGTTATTTTGTACGGCAGTATTCTTAGAGTTTAGTGTCAGTATCTCTTTAAAAATATGGACGGCGTCATCTAATTTACCGACTTTTCTAAGAGCAACACCAAGGTTATTTTTATATTCTATGTTATCGGGGGTCAATCGCAGGGCTGCTTGATACTTTGCCACGGCGTCATTGGGGCGTTCATTATCAAGAAAGGCGTTGCCAAGGGTAAAGAGATAGGAGGAGTTATTGGTATCAATTAGCGTTGCTCGTTCGAGTGCTTTTATGGCTTCTGAATGGTTTCCCAATCGACGCTGGGTTTCTCCAAGGATGAACCAACAATCAGCTCGTTCGGGGCTGGCCTGGACTGCATTAATAAAGGCTCTTGTAGCCTCAATCAGGCGACCGGTTGCTCTTAGCGCGACACCATAGTTGTAGAGTACAGCGGAATTGGGTCCGCCCACTAAAAGAAATTTTTTAAAAAATTTTAAAGCTTGTTCATTCAGACCCCCCTCAGTTAAGACAGCAGCCAGTAAATTCAACGCCTCTAAATTATTCGCGTCAATTTTAAGTGTATCCCTGCATAGATTAGCTGCTAGGAGCAAGTTACCATCCCTAAACATCCCGTGGGCCTTTTTAACCATTGTTTCAGTATCGGAGTTTGCCAAATGAATTCTCTGCAAGATCAATCAAGGGAGGTTGAACATAGTGTCATGTCATTATTTGAAACCTAAAGGCTTTACTGTATTTTGCTAATTTGAAAAGCCAACACGAGTTTAAATATATTAATTTTGTGAGCAATGAATAATCCTTTATACTTGACCACATAGCATGGGGCTGACACTTTCCGCTCCCATGCGTTTATACCGACATTTCAACGGAATTTTGCAAGAACACTTGGGCGGTTCAATTGCTATTGGTAACTTTGATGGGGTCCATCTTGGTCATCAGGAAGTGATCAATGCAGCTGGAAAGATCGCAAAAAAACAAGGTAATCCATGGGGCGTATTGACTTTCGAACCGCACCCGCGTTCCTATTTTAATAAAGACACGGCGGCTTTTAGGTTAACCCCATTTCATTTGAAAGCCCGCTATATAAATGAATTGGGAGTGGATTTTCTTGTTGTTCTCCAATTCAATCATGATCTTGCTAAAATGTCACCGGAGGATTTTATTACCGCGATCTTAGTTCGTGGGTTCCAAGCCAAACATATTGTTTCCGGTAGCGATTTTGTTTTTGGAAACCAACGTCGTGGCACGGTGGGTTTTCTGAAAGAAAAGGGAGCTAAACTTAATTTTGAGAGTGTCGGTGTTACACAGGTAATGGATGAATCTGGCGAGGTGATTTCCTCTACCAGGGTCAGGGATTGTTTGGTCACAGCTGAACCGGCGGAAGCAGCTGAGCTATTGGGTCGAGGTTTCGAGATTGAAGGTCGCGTTGTGAAGGGTGACCAACGTGGAAGAAAAATTGGTTTTCCTACGGCAAATATAGTGGTGAGTTCTATGATGCAGCCCGCCATTGGTGGCTATGCAGTGCGTGCAGGTTTATCCGAGGGAAACAACACAATTTGGTATGATGGCATTGCAAATCTAGGTTATAGGCCGACATTTGGGGGAACGACGTGTTTATTAGAGACGCATATATTTGATTTTAACGAGGATATATATGGCAAATATTTGAGAGTGTCTTTAGTAGGGTTTATTCGGCCTGAGGTAAAATTTGATGGCATAAATGAGTTACAGGCCCAGATCACTTCCGATACCGGTTTGGCTAAACTAATACTTTCGGGCAAGCCCCCTGAGTTTCTATAATGGGATGTTTCCAAAACAATAGTTAAGGAATTTTGGTGTATTGATATGAGTGTGGATTACAAATCGACCGTTCGCTTGCCTAAAACCGACTTTCCAATGAAGGCAGGGCTCGCATCTAAGGAGCCGGAGCTTTTAGAACACTGGGCAAAGCTAGACCTCTATAACCGACAACGAGAACAATCCAACGGTAGGGATAAATTTATTCTCCACGATGGACCTCCATATGCCAATGGTAATCTGCACATTGGACATGCTCTTAACAAGATACTGAAAGATGTAATAACTCGCTGCCAGCAGATGCTGGGTAAGGACGCTAACTATGTGCCTGGTTGGGATTGCCATGGCTTGCCTATCGAATGGAAGATTGAGGAAAAGTACCGAAAAAAAGGTGCTGATAAAGATGCTGTACCGCCAGTTCAATTTCGCCGCGAATGTAGAGAGTTTGCAGAACATTGGATCGATGTGCAGCGGGATGAATTTAAACGTTTAGGTGTAATAGGGGATTGGGAAAACCCTTATACGACAATGACATATGAAGCGGAGGCCCAAATTGTTGCGGAACTTGGAAAGTTTCTCCTCAATGGTAGCTTATACCGGGGTGCCAAACCGGTATTCTGGTCAGTCGTGGAAAAAACGGCGCTTGCAGAAGCGGAAGTCGAATATCACGATCATACCTCAAATACTATCTTTGTAAGTTTTCAGATACAGGAGGCGACTGCCAA
>Ga0209501_10005158_pt1 | contig 12165 bp, 5 predicted proteins | sample ArcticOcean_MG_C_4_FD_187434 | JGI IMG/M metagenome (GOLD analysis project Ga0209501, IMG submission 187434) | Marine microbial communities from western Arctic Ocean - ArcticOcean_MG_CB4_134 (SPAdes) (version 2) | ecosystem: Environmental > Aquatic > Marine > Oceanic | place: Arctic Ocean...
TATCTCTGGCTCAGACGAATATGTGGCAAAGTTTATGATAGGGAGATTTTTATAATCCGCATCGCCAAGTATTTTAATGTCTTGATACTTTGTAATCAGACCGCCAGAGGGATCTTCAAGCCTAATGTTCTGTATCGTGTACTCTGGGGCAATTTTTGACTCACGGGTCATTAAAGGGGCGGCAGCACGAAATCTTATACGGGTGTCTTTTACGGTTGTTATGGGTTTTGTTACCTCGCACTTGAAGGTGAATACCCCCTCAGTATGACGATGGTACGGCTGAATGTAAGAATTAATATCGTCTGATACAATTTCACCACCACCGCCGTCTTTATAGTAATCTTGTGTAAACACCCCTTCGTCAATGTAGCTAAACAAATCAACAGCAGAAAGACCAATCCCACCCCTGAAGCCTGCCACGTTGATATCGTCAATTGGATATAGCTTCTGTACACATCCAGTAATGTTAAAGTTTCCGGCCACCTTGTCTACGTAGCCAGAGCTGAGTTTGCCATCTGCTTGTAGTTTTTGTTTTAAGGCGTACCTGACTGTCATCCCGGATTTTATAGATCCAGTTGCAGTCAGAGGTGGTACTGACGGTACAGAGAATACTATTTTTTGAGACGTACAGGAATACGAACTACCAGAACTACCAGAACTACCAGAACTACCACCCCCCGAGTAAAGTGAACATAAATCACACGGCGAAGCGTCCCCAAGACTATTTGAATCACTAAGGTATTTTACAGTAACAAAATTGCCGTCTATTTTTGTAACTTCATAAGAATAAACAGATCTCACAACGTTGCCGGTGTTAACATCTGTGACTTTGCCGATTAATCCGACTCTTAATAATTCTTCTGAAGAAGCGCCCTCTATTGTCAATTGATAATAGGGGCCAGAACCAGTGCATCCCGAGTAGGGCTTAGTAAGAAACACTTCGTTTGCTTGTGAGGTAAGGGTAATCTTTCCGCTTAGAACAGAAGATATATCGGCGGTTGCCGTAAGCGTAGCATTTATGCCCCGGCGAGGTATTGCGGGTGCAGCTATAGATGCAGAAGCAACCAGGCTGGCCTTTATAGACGCACCCCTACAGGATAGCTTAGCTTTAACGACACCGCCTGTGGCAGTAGTCGTAGCTTCTATCGTTTTGTGACATAAACACTGTAGTTGTACGGGGCTTCCCATTTATTTGTTATCCTAGGCCAACATATCAGTAGAGTGTGTAGACTCTCCAGCCATGTTTTGCTTAATGTTTGGTATTTGGTTCTTTACTTCTGCAAGTACTTCTGTCCTAATGGTATCTGTAAGATTAGCTAAGAAGGATGTACCGCTGAAGTTAACATTAACGTTTGTTGCATCTAGTTTTACACTCAGTTGCATTCCAACGAGTTTATCTACGGCTGTGGAAAATCCAGAAAACGCATTGTTGAGACTAGTCACGGTTTCTGGGGATATGCTAAATCCACCACCGCCTGGTTGCACGCCTCCATCGCTGCCATTACCGTAGTACCTAACGCTACCACCACGATTCATAGCGGGACCGGAAGATTGTTGGTTGTTGTTCATAGCCTGTAGGACGGCAAGGTTGTTACCCCGCTGAACAGAAGCACGGTTTACAACAAATTCACCAGGCGTTAACATAGCCGGAACTGTATCCGTACCACGTGGGACAAATATACCACGGTTTGCGTAAACTGGACCTCCTCTGGCAAGTTTTTGCGACATATTTGTAAGAGTGTCATCTCTTTTGATGGTAGCTGCATTTATTACGACCTGAGCGGCTTCTACCTGCATATTAGCCACTTGGGCAGACTGCTGTGCCACTCCTCCCATTGCCTGACCAACCCTTTGTCCTTCTTCCATTATACGTTGTTCTTCGGGTGTCGAACCAGAAAGGACTCCGACTGCACGATTGTCAGTAATACCGGCGGATGCTAGGGCTACTTTGGCAAATTTAGCTAACTCTTCAGGGGGCAAGCCTTGTGATTTTGCATCTTTGAAGGCTGTTCCCATAGCCTCTCCACCAAATAAGCCTTGTAGGTTTTGATTCCCACTCCTAACGGCAGATGCTGCTCCAGCAGCGGCCTGCCCCTTTAAGAATCCCTCTATGTCCCCAGATACAGCCTTTTCTAGAGAATCTTTTTCTAGCTTGTTTTTCTTTTGTACTATCTCAAGTTCTTCTTTGAGCTGCACCGCCCTCTGTTTGGCAAAGTTAATAAGTTCTTTCTGGGCTGCTTGTAATTCTTTTCTTCTGTCTCCACTAAGTCTGTCTGTTTGAGTCCCAAACCCTCCAGGAGTAGCACCTTTAGCGATTTGGTTTTGTAAAGCAGTAGCTATTTGATTTCCAACATTAGCTATGTCTTCTCCAGACCCTGTGGTCAGACCTCCTACGCCAGCATCTGTTGCCCCAAGGTTGAATTGGCTTATGCTTGCAGCCTTTTTATCTTCAGGAGTGACCTTCTCTCCCCCAAACTGTTCTATTATTTTTGCCGCCTCTAGCTGTACTGCAATGGACTGTTTTTGTGCAGCTATGTATTGTAGCTCAGCAGCCCTCCTTCTTTGGGTCAACTGGAGGATAATCTTATTGCTTTCATTGAAAGCTTTGGCTGCTGCCGTAAAGCCTGCTGATAACTGTCCGACCTGTTCTTTTACCCTCTTTATTACAGCAGAAATGTCAGTGGTGCCGACATTCTTTTCTGTCACTTTACTCATCTCGGCGGCTATTACCGAAGCCATCTCTGGATCGATTTTGCCGTCTTTGCCTTTAGCAGACTCCAACAGCCTCTCTTCAAGTTGTTGTTTTGCTTGTCCTGAATCGGCTTGATTTAAATCTAAGGTTCCTAGATTTCTTGCTGCCTTTAGGCCGAACTCGTTGCCTGCGGTGGCAATTTCTGCCTGTCTTCCTATTAGTTTTCCACCCTTGGTGTTTTCGCCCCCTACTGCTGTTTGGAGCTGTTTTGTTATATCCGAGATTGCATCGCCAGCATCTATTCCAAGGTTACTCTGAGAGGCTTCAAGTGTGGCAAGCTGAGTATCCAGGGCAGAAGCTGTGCCGTCTATAGACCCCACAAAATTCTTAAGTGCTACATTGGCGGCATTAAAGGTAGACGTAATTTTTAAGGAGTCATAGTTAGCTTTTGCCACGGCTAGTTGGGCTTCTCTTACTGCTCTGGCCGCCGCAGCCGCAGCCTTTAGGCTTTTTGTGAGTTCTACATTTCCACCCGCTGTGTTCAGAATAAGCCTATCCGTTTCTGCCACCGTCGCACCCATCTCTGCAAACCCAATAACATTGCTTCTGACCGTTGCATTAAGCTCCTGGGTTAGCTTTTCTTTTTCTACCTCGTTTGTGACTCCGCTTATTGCGCTTCTTGCCGCTCCTGTATTCTGGCTTATCGCCATTTCGGCTTTCTGAAAATCGACCCCACCGTCTTTGCCTTTAAACTTTTTGTTCACATCTGATGATGGGTCTTGCATATCACTAAGAACTTTTGCATTCTGTTGTGTTGCAACTTCTACTCCAGCCGTTGCTCCGGCACTCATCTCCCTTTCTTTTCTTTTTTTCACAAACCCTTCGGGGTCACCAAACGCTTCAATCATCCCTCCTGCTGTAAATAGATCTCCCGTACTTTGAGCGCGTTGAGAGGCACGAGCAGCATCTACTGCCCCTCCCGCGTCTCCTGATTTCTTTGCTATCGTTAATTCTCTCTCAAAGTATTCTGAAATGCCTCCGGTAATTTGCTGTGCAGCCATGCCCACGGATGCTGCTATGCCCGCCCCTTTAGCCGCCACCGCCCCAGCCCTTCCGACTCCCTTTCGGACCTTAGCCGCCATCGCTCCTTTTTTTCTAGCCTTTGTTAGCTGTTTTTCTTTTTTTAGTAAGATGTTGGTTGCTGCTGTGTCTGCCTTCCGAGCTGCAACTGCCGCTTTAGTTCTACTGATCAGTCTGGATGTAGCGCTGGCAAGTTTCTTCCCAGCCTTTGCTACCGCATCCTGGGTCGTTTTAACCCTAGTAAGTGCAGCTTTTACCTTTACGGTTGAGTCTGAATACGCCATATTAGCCGTCTTCATCCTCAGCGTGCTTGCCCTTGAGGTTGTAGACGCCTTTTCCTGGGCTATTCTTGCGGCCTGAGTTGTAACCTTTTGATTTGTATACTCATCGTTTAGACCCCTTTGAATACTTTGCAACCCATTCATTGCAGCCGTCGAGCTTTTGTGGCTTTTAGTCAGTGTTTTGAGTGTTTTGTTAGCTTTTCCATTGTGTTTCTCTAGTTCTATTTGCTCTTTCCCCAGTTGGCTGGATTCTTCTTCAAGTTTTTGGTTAGATTGAGTTAACAAAGCCTGCTCGCCTGACAATCGCGTGGTAGTCGATGTCAGCTCTGCTGCCTCTGCGGCAACTGCTTTCTCTCCTGCGACGAGGGCTGTCTCTTGGTCTGTAACCTTCTTTAAACTAGACGTAACTGTCTTGGACTCGGCATCCAACGACGCAAGTTGTGCTTCGAGCTTTTTCATCCCTTCAATGTCTTTGGGGCCGCTGCCTCCTTTTTTCGCCTTTTCTTTTAGCTCCTGTTTAACGCCTTTCTGGTCTTGTTCAATTCGTGCTTTCTGTTCGACCAGATTTTTCTTTTTTGGGTCGAGTTCAGCCCTCTCTGCTGTGTTCTCCTGCTTCTCTGCGAGGTTATTATCTAAGTCCGTTTTAAGATTTTGCGTATCGCTAGTGGTTTTTGCTTGTTGTTTCTTATTCTCACCCTGGTCCGTCTTGATTTTTTCTTGTCTTCGTTTCTTTTCTTCAATCTGACCGTCGCGTGAAGCGTTTCCGGCCTGATCGTCCTGTGCCGCTTTAAGTTCGGCTTGCTTCTGTTGGTTTTTTGCAGACTTATCCCTTATTGTTTCTTCTTTTTTCTCACCACTTATTACGGCTCCCGTCGCATCTGCTTCAGTCTTAGAGTCCCTCTCGGCTCTTATACCTGCTCCTTTTGCTTTTTCCTCGAATCCTGCTTCTTCAGCTATCGCCGTCTGCACTTCCGTCTGTGCCTCCGCAGCTTGGTCTTCCGCAACGTCTTTTCGTTCCTTCCTCTGATCGACTGGGGTTGTTGCCCTACCTTCCTGTATGTCAGCAGCCTCCGACGCTTTTGATGTATCCACCACATCGCCAAAGCTACTCGCTGCCTCAGCTTCTAAGGGTGTCATTTTGGGTGGAGAACCCTCACCACCCCCACCACCAGCATCGCCACCTCCACCACCACCAGCGTCGGCTGTCTCTTTATCACCCCCACCACCAGAAATCGATTCAGCAGCCGACTTCTCCGCATCAGCTAAACCCGATGTAGATTCAGTGGTTTTGTCTATATTGTCTCCCCATTTTTTAATCTTACCGGCTACTACAAACGTAGCGACAAGACCAACAATAAGAGCAGAAAAAGATTTTACCAGGCTCTCAGCACCTATTGTCATCGCGGCTTGTTTTTGTGTAGCCTCTTCACTCTTATCTCCAAACTTTTCAATAACCTGTGTGAGCGCCCCTAGAGCTGTAGTCAAGACTACTAGCTGCATACCCATGCCTCCCGCTCCCCCGCCAACGCCTCCTCCTGCTGCAAACTTCTGTACCCCAACCGGCCCTCCGCTGGCAAAACCAACGACGCCCTGTTTGTTCATCTTGTTCAAATTGCCGTAGCCAATGCTTTGTGAGGATTTCTTATTGACAACAAACTCGCCGGGGGTGAGCATGGCTGGGACCGTATCAGATCCTTTGGGACTGCCACCTTTAGCAAAACCCACAGCATCGGAAGCGACAATGGCTCCACCAAGAGCTGCGGTCTTGGTCTTCTTTTTACCAGCAGTTCGAACCGTGGTCTTTTCCCTATACTGAGCTAGTTTTTTTATATCCCCGTTGAGACGCGACTGAATTACATCCGAAGTTTCTTTATCTAGCCCCAGGGTATCTACTCTCTTCTTGGCATCCTGAAGGTCTTTAATTCTCCTTTCGGCAGTCCCTTTATTGTTCACAGTAGTCTGCTGTTGTGTGATTTGCCTTGTGCTTAAATTTTTACCAGCACCAGTAAAAGTAGCTATTTTGATTTCTTTATCTGAAGCATATAGCTTATCAGCAATTGCTTTTTTAAGTAAGGATAATCTGGCCCCTAGACTTTCTGTTAGCTTGTTGTCATAATCAATGTTTGGCATTTGTTTACCAGCGTTGAACAAATTACTCAATTCTGTAAGTATGGGAGATTTTCCGCCAGGTGCCGGTACATCAAAAGTTTGTTGGGAACCTTTCCCTGGTCTAAAATCACCAATAATTGTTCTTGAAACACCTTCAAATATTTTCCCGGCTATGTCGGCAAACCCTATATCTTTCTTGATATTTTTATCTACTTTGTTTTGAGATTTAGGTGCCATTTTAGCAACTAGGTCGTTAATTCCCGACTCTAATTGTTGTTCGGCCTTTGCTGTAAATGTTTCTTCGTCAACTCCTCCTATAAAATAAGATTTAGGAGCGCCAATTGTGGCCAGAACATCATCGCCTTCCCGGCCCTGCTTTGGTGGTATGGCTATTAATTTACCACTTGAATCTTTACCCCTGGGTCTTGCAAACAATCCTGCAAACTTGTTACTATCTAGTTTGTTGACAACCAGGCCACCACCGGCATACTTATTCTCATTCATCGCCGCAAGTGTACCAGCCCCAATCTTACCGACACTACTCTTGCGAATAACAAACTCACCCGGAGTTAACATAGCCGGTACAGTGTCCCTGTTACCACTACCAGGAACAGATCCCCCACTAGCAAAGGCGTGTATCTTACCGCCCTGGTTCTTGCCCTTTACTCCAGCACCAAGACCGGATGCAAAACCCCCAATACCCTTGGCCAATTTAATCCCAGCAAAAACCGTAATAAGGGGAATGAGGGGTTTAATGGCCTCTGCGATACTAATAAATGCATCTGCAATACCAAGCAAGCTCTTGATCATAATTTGGAAACTGGCCGTCTCAGATATCCCCCTGATCAAAGCCAAAAACTTTTCACGGGTTTTCTCGATCTGTACAGCCAGTGCCTGCTGAGCAGTTGCCGCATCTTTATTCAAAGAGTTTCCACCCTCAACAGCCGCCTGCCTAGCTCTTTCTGCTGTCTCAAACTGTTGAATTAATGGAATAACCTTACCGATCTGCCGGAAGCCACCAAGCTGTTCAGCTATCTGAACAAACCTAAGATCTCCAGCCGGAATATCAGCAAAAGCCTGACTCAACCTTTTAACAGCTTCAAACGGCCCTACAAATTTACCACTAACATCTGTTAGCTCAACCCCTAATTGCTTTAAATACGCAATAGTAGCAGGGCGCTGAATACGAGTAAAGATAGTTCTTAAACCAGTAGCAATACTCTCAGCATTTTCACGGGTCGTAGCGCGGACACTAGTGAATAACCCAATAAGTTCATTGAGATTTCCACCAGCCGACTTGAATACCCCACCCATTCGACGTACAGAACTAATTAAGTCACCAGACTCTACCGCGAACTGCTTGGAAACTGCGTTAATGGCACCTAACTGTTTCTCTAAAGCCCCAACCCCTTGACCAAACTGAGCCAGGATAGCTACAGCACCCTCAGCAGTTTGTGTAATATCATCAAACGTAGGAGCAAGCGTGCTCTTAGCCAACGCCGCTAAGGCTATCTTTAGATCACCAGCCTTAATACCCGCCTGAGCTAAAACGCGAGTAGTCTGCAATAAAGCCGTAGAAGAAACACCCAGGGTTGTAGCAAGCCTTGTTATTTCTTTGGTTAGACCGGATAGCTGTCCAGTAGTCTTGCCTGTAACCTGAGAAATTTTAACAAGCTGCCTTTGGAATTCGATAGCCTCGTCCACCGCCGAAGCAAGCTTACTAGCAAGTAGACCAACTGCACGTGTCGCAATGTTAAACGCCGCAAACCTCTTTATAGACGCGCCAAAAGCCTTGCCCATCTTCTGAGCGGCTGTCGTGGCCTGTTGGGTCTGTTGCGTAACCTGCTTTATCTGCTTTGCTGCCTGAGCGCCACCAGTAACCTTAACAGGTATATTAAGCCCCTTAAGCTTAGCCCTAAGTTGATCAATAACCTGTTGGGTGTTTGTTGGTGCTCGTAGCTGTAGCTGTGCAGTCAGTACAAATTTAGACATCTATAAACCTTTTTTTGTCTAGAGACTACACACTATCTTTAGCTATCCGTGGTTTTCTTTTTAGTGGCTTTTTTTCTCGTGGGTTTTGGCTGATCTTCATCATCCACCTCTTCATAGAACCCGTCTTTGCTCAGCCTATGACCGCTTTTATCGACCCTCTCACCCTGCTCATCTAGATAATACCCATTCTCGTCGATTATTCGCCCTTCCACATCCACCCTTTTGTTATCTTTGTTGACCAGGGCCAATTCGTCATTAACCAGCTCTCTATTCTTAAGCCATTTGTTTTCTGGGAGGTTTTTCTCAAAATCAGAATCCAGGGCATACATGATAGTAGCTAGCTCAGAAGCTGCCGTAAATGCTATTTCGTCTGCGCTCTTTGAGTTATAGTCTTCCATATCTTTATACACCTTTTCCCCATTTTCATGGAAAGTACAGTGAGCGACTAGAAAGTCAAATCTAGAGTTGTCCGCTAGGGATTCTGCCGTATTTTCTTCCAGGGACATTCTTTCAGAAATAAGCTCACGCAGTTCATTTCTTTTCTTGCGAATATCAATAGCTAACTTTTTGCCCTCTTCTTTTTTAGATTCCCTCTTCCCGCACTCTAGATATAGCTTTTGCTCTAGTTCGTTAATCTCCTTACTGATAGCATCCTGCTCGTCTTCCTTCTTCTCACTCCAAATACCCCTCTTCTTCATCAGGGTTGAAAGCTCCTTCTTGGTGACAATACCGTCCATAATGCATTCATTCCAAGCTTTTGCCTTACATCTATCAGCCCTCTTAACCACATCATTATTTGGCTTTTCAACATAGATCTTAATTGGTGCCTTTTCCTTATCCTCAAACTTAACTTCGACTTCTTTTTTCTTATTAGACATTTTCCGTCCCTCCAAAAAATTAATTAAACAGATTTTACGGGTATCGTAACGGCATTCCTTAACCAGGTTACTTCGTATTGACTAATCTCCGCATCGACATTTCGAGCCTGTGCGTTTCCCTTGTCCAGTATCTCAGACCTTACCTTTTGATACAGGTCGTGCATCATATGTTGCTCTGGCGTCATCTCATCCTTGTCCACCTCCCATAAAAAACTAAAGTTTTCCTCGACGCTAGAGAGCGCCCCTATCATAGTAGTTTCTACCTTCTTCTTTAGTATCTTTGAGAGCCTGTCTCTCGACTCGCACTTATACTTATTTTCCCTTTTCGTTTTATAGTCAGTTTGTTGTCTGACCAGATCGTTATAATCATCCATTTTTAACCCCTAAATTTATCCTTGAACATTTGATTAGATTTCATTCTTAGGTCTAACTTTGCGTCTGGAAATTCAGACGCCCCAACTGTACCTTGCTGCTTGGCTACGGCGATCCTTTGTCTTTTTGTCATTTTTGCGTTAATATCATTGAGAGATTCGATTTTTTCGGCTTCCTTTTGATTAGAAGGCACCATGAAAATTTCTTGTGAATTCTTAATCTTATCATTCTTTGTGCTATTGTCGAAGTCTGACTCGGCCTTTTCTGATTCTCTTTTCTTACGCTGCACAATAAACCACCCATCTAATAAGTCGTCATCTTCTATTACATCGTCCTCTGGACAGTCCATTGACTCCTGTATGTTGTCATACATCCTAGACCATACCAATAAGTTCTTTTGGTCTACTGATAGTTCTCTACCTTCGTTTGCAAACAACTTATAAGAATTAGAGTCCCTTAACATCCATATAGACCTCCAGGGGTCGTTTCTTGCTATCTCTCGGGTTTGTTTTTCTGATAAAATCTTGTCGTGAAAAAGGTGTAATACAAATTCTATAGACAGCCTTTTAAAATCATATCTCTCACCGCCATAATAAGTGCAGATTTTTATGAAATCAAAGGACTTTTCCAGCATGGCAACGCCCTCACAGGTGTTAGACGAGAAAGAGTGTTTCTTATCCACCTGTTCTGAAAGTTGCTTCTCCGCTGCTCTAATATACTTTCTAATCTGTTCCCTGTTACTCTCCTTGTTTCTATTCTCATAGATGCCCACTTTTAATTTTTCTATGTCTCTTTTTAGGGCTTTTATTTTTTCTTCATCTTCATCACTCCACAGCCCTCTAGACTTCATCCACTCCAGCGTTTGGTCTTCGGTCATAAAATCTTCTGCAAGGGCGTCTTCGTAAGCTTGGTTATAACCCTCTGCCATCTCCAGTTCTTCTTCTATGGTTGGTGTGACAATTTTGAGCCTAACCCCTTCGTGTTCTACAAAGTAGACACCGGACCTCACCCTGGATACAAATAACTCCCGCTCATAGTGTTTCATGGTTACACCTATGGCGGGAGTTATTTTTCATATAGTTTTAAGTCCTTTCCTAGACGGTGTGACACACTCGCCCTATCCTGATCGCTATCGCAGATCACACCGTCACGACCTTAACGACAAATTCTCGTTAAGTACCTACTAGGTGGCCGTATTTCGTATCGAATGCATCGGTGTTTATTTCCGCATATGAATGTACCCATCCCGGCATCGCTTTTCCCGACTGCTGAACGTCTAAATCGTTAAAGTTGGTATAGGAATAAGTAGTAGTAGCGTTTCCACCCCCAGCATCACCCCCTCCGTAGCTCACACTTGAAAGTCTATTTTTCTTACCTAAGTCAAAAGCATATCCACATCGCATAGCAATAAAGATAGCCTCTTCACCAGTGTTGTTGCCCGAGGTTACAGGATCGTCATAAAGTTCTGGATCACCCGTTTCGTAGGCTCCAATAAAGTCACCAGACGTTGTAATAGCTTCGATCTCACAGGACACTTCGATTGGGAAGTTAGCAGGACGGTAGTAAGGAGTCTTCCTACCAAGCTCAAGGACTTCTTCACGAGAAAAGTCAGTACTAACACTAATACTCTGAAGGTGAACAAGCGGTGTGCTCCAATCAACATCGGAGATGCCATTGCCAACCCCAGAACCTCTAACTCCTCTAATGCCCACAGGAAGCACACAGCCAGACAACATCAGGTCTTCACGCCTCTGTACTCCACCCATCCCACTAGCATTAGGTACAAGCAAGCCATCGAAATTGTTTACATCGTCATTTCCCATTTTGACATTCTCACCTGTTAGCCATTGCTTCTCATTACCAACAAGAGTAACAGATTCCGTACAGTTTCCATCTGTAGGGATAGAATAACTAACACTTGACACATATAGACCAGAACAATAAACTTCTACTTCTGCGTCACCGGCATCGGCGACGTTGGCAGGATCGGTTATATCCCCACTCGAACTTGCTATATTATTCGCCCCTTCATCAAAAATACCAAGTCTTAAATCGGCCCTTTGCTTTGATCTTCCAGCTAGCTTGGTTGAACCAGTACCAACGCCAGTCGTAGCCATATGGTAGATAAGCCTTCCACCGTCAAGGACTTTTTCTAGTGTTACTTCAACATCTGGAGTACCCTCGATATTTTCGAAAATTTCAAGCTGACCCATGCTAAAAGCTTGCTCTAGGTTGAAATTCGTGGTCATACCAACGCTTTGCAGACCCTCGACCATATCGGTAGACAATGGCTCATCATTACCCATATTGGTTATTGCCACCCCTTGGCACGCATAAAATATTCTTTTATTACTTGACATTTTTTCTCTCCCTTTAGGAAATTAAGTTTCTAGTAAATTATACACAAAAATTAGATATTTGTCTTGATTCCTTCAGTAGTGAATCTTACAATGCCACCACATAAATTTGAGTTAATAGACACTATATCCTGTACGCTGCCTTTTGTAAGTCTTAAGGAGCCGCCGTAATGTAAAGATACCAGCTCTGGATACCGTAAAGCCCCAGAAACTGGCACGCCTCTATAATCTAGAGGGAACTTACCTGCGGTATTTATAGCGTTACTATCAAAAAGCTCTACATTCTTATCGTTTTGTAGGGAAACTATGTCTATTAACTTATCCCTAGTAGTGTCATCTTCTGCTAAGCAGTGAAAAATAACGTCTGTATAGACCCACTGACCGCCACCTAGTTGATACCCTTT
>Ga0209501_10005164_pt1 | contig 12150 bp, 8 predicted proteins | sample ArcticOcean_MG_C_4_FD_187434 | JGI IMG/M metagenome (GOLD analysis project Ga0209501, IMG submission 187434) | Marine microbial communities from western Arctic Ocean - ArcticOcean_MG_CB4_134 (SPAdes) (version 2) | ecosystem: Environmental > Aquatic > Marine > Oceanic | place: Arctic Ocean...
TTAGCAACAATTGTTTCTCCTGCTTCCGGCATGTCTTTGACCACTGAAAAAAAATCGATATTTATCCCTCCTAATATACATACTTTATAATCAGAGGATTGAGATGTCATCGGGAGCCTCCAATATAAATTTATTTAACGGATTGTTCCCGGAATCAGTTATATGAGTTACGACTTCTATTCTAGATCCCTGACCTTCTATATTGTGAAGGTCAAGTTTTACAGCTAATGTCATGTTTGGTTTGATTTCAAAATCATTAGTGGAACTCAAATCAGGTTCTTCTACAACATCTAAGCCTACGCCATGACCTACACCTCTTCTTCCAGATACATATGGAGTAAAGTTGTCAGCAAATCCTAAAGGTTCTAATCTTTCTAAAATAGAATCATATATAGTTAATGATGATGTGTAAGGTTTTATCTGTGGAATGATTTCTTTAATTATACGGTGACATGAAAGGACAGATTTTCTTTTCAAGTCACTTGCACCTGGCATTAGTATAGTAAAACCAGAATCGTTACAATAATTTTCATAAGAAGGATTGAAATCGATCATAACAAAATCCCCCTCTTCAATTTTCCTGTTTGATGGTCTCCACGCAGGATAATTAGTATTTGGTCCAGACATAATTACTGTAGCAGATCCTAAATCCGAGCCCAATTTTCTCCCAATATATTCCGCTTCAGCAGCAATTTGTATTTCTGTCATCCCTACTTCACATTTATCAACAATTTGAGATAAAACATAATCATTAATAGACGCTGCTTTTGATAAAAGTTTTATTTCAGAATCACTTTTTATAGATCTTATGTCTGAAAGTAAATGACCACACTCGACATATTCAACATCAGTTAATACGTTTTTTATAGAATCAAAAATTTTAATAGGGAGTAAATTATCACCAATTATTCCTATTCTGGATTTGTCATTACTAATTGAAGAAAATACTGATCCAATTTGAGATTCTATTTCACTTATTGATCTAACATCTGCTATAGGTATTTTATCCTGCGCAGCATAGGCATTTAATCTACCGATAAAAACTACAGGGTCTTCATTCTTAACTAAGGTGATTAATTGAGGTGATTCTTCAATTACATTTATTGGTTTGTAATTCGTAAAATAAGTTGAGTTTCCGGATCTGTATTCGTCAGAAAATATGATCAAACCATCTAAAGAGTTTTGAAACATTTTCTGTCTCATTAATTTTAATCTGTTATCTAATTCTTGTTTAGTAATATTCATGGTATTAATGTAAATTAATTTATTAATAATATTCTTAAAGTCTTTCCGAATTTTCAATTTTGATGTTATTTAATTTGTCAAAAGTATTAAATTTTAATACTTTGCTATAAAAAAACAATTCAGATTCTAGAGAAGATTTAATATTTTCAGATTTTCTAAATCCATGTTGTTCACCTTCATACATTATCAAAGAAAATGGGATTTTTTTATCTCTCAATCCTTGAGCCATTATTTCCGCTTGTGAGGGTGGAACTATTTTATCTTCAGTTCCTTGAAAAATTATCATTGGACATGAAAGTTGATCAGTAAAGTTTATGGCCGATCTATTATAATATTTTTCTTTTTCTTCAGGATATTTACCAATAAGAGAATCCAAATATCTTGATTCAAATTTGTGAGTATCAGCAATAAATACAGATAAGTCTGCTATTCCGTAATAGGTTGCACCTACTGCGAATCGTTTATGGAATGTTAAAGCATTTATTGTAGTATAACCTCCAGCAGAACCACCTTTAATTGCTACTCTAGATGAATCTACTAATCCTCTATTTGATAGAAAATCAACAGCGGCAATACAATCGTCAGTATCATACACACCCCAATTCCCTTTTAGTGCATCTCTGTATTTTCTTCCATAACCAGTAGATCCTCTATAATTCACATCAACCACAGCAAATCCTCTATTTGTCCAATATTGGACAGATAAATTAAATGAATTACTTGTTGAACCTGTTGGTCCTCCATGGCTAATTACAAGCAGAGGAGGTTTTTCATTTTTCAAACCTTCAAATTTTTTATTTTTTGGTTTGTAAAAGTAAGCATAAGCTATCTCATTTGATGTTGTATCAAATATTATTTCCTCAGCTATTGAAATTTCTTCACTGTCAATTTGAATACTATTTGATTCTTTTAAAATATCTACATTACTAGTACTTAAATCTAATGAGCATAACTCGCTGCTTGTTGTCGGAGATGCTCCAATGTATATTGCACTATCATTACATAAGCTTAAATCACTTATAGAAGTATGATTTATTTGAATTTCATTTATGATTTCACCTGACAAACTAATTTTTCGAATTAATCCTTTGTTTTTATCATTTAAAGAACCCTTAAGAAAAATACAATCTTCATAAATAAAATAAGTTCTAAATCCAAATTGCCATGCAGGACCTCCATAATCAATTTCTTCTGATAATATATCAGATGTTTTTTGGTCTGAATATTTCTTAAGATTCCACCAGCCAGAGTCGTCACTTATATAAATTAATTCACCTTTATCTGTCCATTCAGGTTGAACTATACTAATATTTGTTGACCCGTCTATTTTTAATTTATTAGATATTTTTAGTGAATCAAAATCTGCAATATATAATTCATTACCATCCCACGGCATATTAGGATGATCCCATTCTAACCAACATATTTGATTTGAAATAGGATTTGGCCTTGGTGAAGAATAAAAATCTCTTCCAGAAGCTAAAATAATTATTTCTGAAGAAATTGTTGAAACTGCTACTATCTCATTTTGAGCTTCTTTATCTTTATTATGAGTTTCTCTTACACAAAATATCCATTTACCATCATTTGATAACGTTAAATCAGCATATCTGATTCCCATAGGAATATCAGACGGTTCTGTAATAGGAGTTATTTTATCTGCAGATACTTTATATATAAGCTGATCTTCCCAATTAGTAAAAAAAACAATCTCATCTTTAACCGTAAAAGATCCTCCTCCGTATTCATGTACTGCATTCCTGCAGTTGAAATTTTTTGGAATAATATCTGTTGTAGTTCCATCTTGGTTGTGTTTAATAATTACAGATCTACCAGATTCAGAAGGCCTACCTTCTAAAAAATAAATATCTTGATTATCAATTCTGATTTCATTGAATTTTAATCCTCCTTCAATGATTTTTTCAGGAGTAAATATCGATTCCCAAGATCCATATTGTGATTGTTTTTTTGTTGTCATAATTATTTAAGTATTTTTCTAAAAATATTAATTTTGTTTTTCACCTCTTACAAATAGTTTTCAAACATCTAAAGTTTTTGAAATTTTTGCACTCTTTCTGCGGGAGAAAGTTCAGCAACATATATGCTACCCTCTGAATCAACACAAATCCCATGGCCTGAGAGAATTGTTCCTTTTCCATCTCCTCTATCACCATGCCATCTAGTGATAAGTTCTCCTTCAGTAGTCCAAATACTAACACCACCCTGTTCTGTTTGTTCACAAACATAAACAATATCATCTTTTATCCAAAGATCTCCTGGCATGAATAAATCAGTCCATTCTTCAAGAAAGTTTCCTTCATCATCAAATATTTGAATTCGATTGTTTTCTCTGTCACAAACAAATAATCTATCCTTTGAGTCAAATTCGAGATTATGTACTATAGCAAATTCTCCTGGTTTATCACCAAAAGTGCCCCATGATTTTATTAATTCACCATTTGAATTAAATTTGTGTACTCTTTTATTTCCATAACCATCCGAAATAAATATATCTCCTTTGGAAGATATAGTAAGTCCTGTAGGCATATTGAATGGTAATCCATTATAAGTTTCTGAAGGTTCCAATTTGTTACCAATCGTTCTTATCAATTTCCCATCAGGATTGTGCTCTGTTGCAATATGAAACCATGAATCAACTAGCCATATAGTATCTTCTTTTGTGATATAAATACCATGTTCATTATTTGAAAAAGTACCTTCACCCCATGATGAAATAAAATTTCCATCTTTGTCCCATATAGTAAGAGGATGCAGTCCTCTGGAAAATACATGGATTTCATCTTTGGAATTAACATATACATCTGAAGCTGTTCCGAATTCCCAATATTTCGGCATCGTAGGCCAAGAATCTACCAATTCATATTTAAAATCACCTGAACCAACTATTGTCATTATTTCACCTCATTTTTTAAATTACCTGAAATCAATGCATCGTATCTCTCTTCGCATGCAGACACTACGATATCAAAATCGTCTTCTACGATGTAATTTTGATCAAGTAATATTTGTGTTTGTTCTTTAACTTTGTCTAAAAATTCGTTTTTAGAATTATATCTTTCAGTAATTGATAATCTATTATCACCTTTTTCTCCCCTACTCTGCTCGTCAATTTCAAAAAATATAGATATTCCTTGCATAGCAATTTGTTGTTCGGGGGCTTTTGTATCCGGGTGCCTTACGTTCCATCCAAAATGACTACCAAGAGGTACTGTTAAATCAGGTAATCTTATACCTCCTGTTTCGTTTCCATCGTCATCTATATTTGAAACAAAATTCTGATAAGTCTCAAATTCTTCTGCAGGAAAATTTCCAATTCCTTCGTTTGCTCTTTCACCCATATCTACTCGTCTTATAAGCCATACTTTAGCGGGATCTGGTGTATTAATATCTAAAACATCGTTCACTTTCTCTATTAATACTTCAGGTTTAATAGCTGTTTCATCACTTATTCTTGGGCAACTACTAGGTGGAGGATTGATATCATTTGATTCCCATTTGTCTAAGTTAATCAAACTTGCCCTTAATAGCGGTCTATAATCAACAATATTAAACTTATACATCCCAATCGATCCATCTGGTCCAACTGAATCAGGAGCTAATGTTCCTGCGATGTGCTGAGTTCCAGCAAAGTGATACATTCTGGATTCATCTGCTTCATTAAGATCATATTCTTCTATTGGGTGTATATGCATGTTTGCTCCATCACCTCTCCAATACTCTGCAGATGAATTTGTATAAAACACTTTTGGTACACAATTGGTTTGTTTTAATTTATTAAACAATCCATCAATACTGTCTGAGTATGGATCTTTCATTTCTTCGTCTGCAAAAGGGAACATATGACCAAACCCGGGAGCAGATTGTTGAGATGGTTGTGCGTATCTGTTATTAAATTCACCTCTTCTTGCACCTGCTACGTGGACAATATGGCCATCGTAAGCTTTGTTACCTTCTTCATCAAGATTCAATCCTAAATAAAGCATGTGCCTTTGCATTCGTCCTGTTTGTGATATGCCAAATCCATATACTTTTTCAAATGGAGTATTAATCGGATTTAAGTTAGAATTTTTCTTGAAAAAAGCTGCAATATCTCTAACAGCTAACATACCTACTCCAACCACTGGTGCTTTTGCAGGTGTATAAGCTAAATAATAAATCTTTCCAGGCTGAAAACCCTTTTCCATATATACATAATCTGTACTTGGTTTCACACCTGAATCTGTTACATTTGCAAAACTCCAATCAGATCTCGTAATTTCAGTGTCAGGACCGTCTTCCCAATCTCTTACAGTTAATCTTGCTTTTGGATCATTTATATCCAATGGAATATTTGGAGTATGTATCCTATTAGCTAAAAGGTGAGTCTGTTGTACTTGATTAGGTCTGATTTCTACTACAGTTTCTCCTCTAAATCCAGTTTCATTAATTTGGGCTAGAGGGGCTTGAAGACCGTATAATTCATCAGTTTCAATTACGTCCCATTGCCATCCTAATGATAAGACAGAATATCCATTATTAAATAAAAACCCATCACCTTCTTCATTGTCAAATAAATCATTACGATTAAAATTACTGTGTATTAAAGGTCGCCCCCTATTTACTATATCGACTATCAGTCGTGAGTTACCATCTGTAGTATCCGCAGGTGTGATCAAAGTAAATTTTGATTTAAATTCGACTAATCCATCATTATTACTTGGTGCTAATTTCAAGTCTACTATTGATTCATTAACTACATTATTTGGATCAACACCAAAGTTTATATATCCATCAATTTTATAAAATTGGCCAGAAGAGCCAAAAATTTTTCCATCAGCAAATAAACTTTTATCTGTTACTTCAATTTTTTTAACACTCATGTTACTCCTCAGTAAATACTAAATTTGTTTTCTTGTTGTGTTTTAACATTTATTAAAACACTTTTACCTTCTATATTTAATTTTTCTGCCTGCTTAATTGCAGGGCCGATTTCTTCAGGTTTATCAACATCAATTCCTTGTGCTCCTAATCCTTTAGCAATGGTTGTGTACGATCCTGTCATATTCCCTGCTCCGTATTTTGACATTGCTGTTGGTTGGTGATGATCATATCCACCCATGGTCCCATTATCTAATATAATAGTTGTAATTGGGTAGCCAGATCTTACTGATGTTTCGATATCTAACCCAGCCATGCCAAATGCTGCATCTCCCATAAAATTAACTACGAATTTATCAGGGTATGCTATTTTAGCCCCTATAGCTAATCCTATCCCATATCCTAAATGCGTACTTTTCCCCCATCCAATATAACTATTTGGTATTGTAGCTTTATAGAAAGGCATAATTTGATCTCTCGGATGCCCTGCATCGTGAGTGATTATTGTGTTTTCATGGTTAACAGCTTTATTAATTTCGTTAACTAATCTATAAGGATTAATAGGAGTTTGATCTGAGTTTAATAATTCTGACCATTCATCTAACCATTCTTTTTTTATCATAGCAATTGATTCAATAATTGAGTTATTTTCTCTTTTGGAATTTCCAAGTTGGACTTTAATCTCATCAATTAACATTTGAATTGTTAATTTTGTATCACCCAATAATCCAATGTCTGTTTTGTACTCTTTAGAGATATCTGAAACATTGTTTGTGTTGTGAATCAAAAATTTACCATCAGGAATATCTATTCCAAAATTAGTTTTGGTCCAGCTAGTTCCTAATCCCAAAATTAAATCTGATTTATCCAACCAATGCCATACAGTTTTAGGAGCGGTTCTATTTGCAGATCCTAATGAAAGTGGGTGTCTTTCATCAAAAGCTGATTTAGCTTGCATGGTTGTTAATACAGGAATTTGAATTAATTCAACCAATTTATTTAATGCATTAGTTGCGCCTGAATATAATGTACCTTGTCCGACCCAAATTACAGGATTTTTAGCTTCTAATATATTTTTCACTGCATTTTTAATATCTGCAATGTTTGGAGCAGATAAAGTTATCGAAGGGCTTTCATAATCATCAATATTTTGAATTTCTTCTTTCATAGCATTAGATTTCATTTCTAGTAATACAGGTCCTGGTCTACCGTTAATTAAAGCTGACATTGCTCTTCTCATAAGGTTAGGAATTTCTGATGCTGAGTTAATAGAAGCAGACCATTTAGTTATATTAGAATAATTTTTTGTCGCAGAAAAATTAGGAGTTATTTGTGGATCTCCATCCCCTGCTGGTAAAAACAAGATTGGAACCGAGTCTGCCCAAGCTTGAGCAATTCCTCCAAAAGAATTTTCAACTCCCGGACCACCTTGGCAACAAAACACTCCTCTCTTTCCCTCTGATGCTAACATTCTTGAAAATCCATCCGCTGCCATAATCCCACCTCTTTCTTGTCTGAAAACGATTGGTCTTATACCAGCTTTTGCTACAGCTTCTATAAGAGGATTTGCAGGGAAACATGCCATCCATTCAAATCCTTCTTTTTTTAATATATTTGCAATTGCGTCATAACCATTCATTTAAAATTTCTCCTTCTATTATGGGGTAACAATAGCTCTTGTAACTTCACTACCACTAGTACTTCCTAACCATTCAGCAGTTTGAAATGCCTCTTCAATTTTTGTTATCGGAAATTCGTGAGACACTATATTAGTTAATGGATATTTGTCTTTGGTACGTAAAAGAAAATCAATAGCATTTGGTAATATCCATGGATCATAGTGTTGAATCCCATAAAATCTTATCTGATTAGCAACCAATTTTTGTACATCTACATTAATCATGCTATTGGGTGATATATGACCTACTTCTAAGTATGTACCTCTCATTCTACACATCTGTATCCCTTCCTCAACTGCTGACGGGAAACCTACTAATTCAATAACAATATCAGCACCTATACCATTTGTTAATTCCATAATTTTTTCAACTCTTGATTCAACAGAAGTATATTCATTCATATCTACAATGTCTGTAGCACCACATTTTTTAGCTAATTCTAATCTTGGTTTTTGTCCATCTATGACTATTACTTTATTAGCACCCATATCAGAAGCAACTGCTGCTGCATTTATTCCTAATCCACCTGCTCCTTGAATTACAACGTTATCACCAAATCTGAAATCTGAAATCCTAAAAGCTTCCATTACTTGAGCTAAGGCACAATTAATTGGAGCAGCAGTAGCATTATTTATTTCGTCGGGTAATTTAAATACAAAGTGAGGGGTTCGTAAATAATAATATTGAGCAAAGCCACCACTACAATTTTCTATAGTAGGGTTTGTTCTTCTGAATTTACATCCTCCAAATTCACCTCTTATACAGTTATAACATTTTAAACAAGGAAAATAATAAGTGAAAACTACTCTATCTCCTTCTTTTAAAGGTTGTTGTAATGAATCGGTTTTTACTTTATTACCTAATTCCGCTACAGATCCCATCATTTCATGTCCAAATACAAAAGGGTCTCTTGGACCATTTTCTTCTGGGATGCCATCACCTCTCCATATATGTAGATCAGATCCACATACACTTGTAGCTTCAACTCTAACGTTAATCGCATCTGCTTCAGTTTCCATAATTGGAAGTTCTGTAACTTCAAATTTTTGTCTACTATCATGCCATATTGCGGATAATCCTGTCTTGCTCATATATCACCTTTAGATTTATACTTTGATTATAAACATATTATAAATTTTTCATCAATTCATATTATTAAATTATGTAAATTAAAATTAAGAAAATTGAGTTATTGAAAATATTTAAATTAATAATGAGGTAAAAAATGGATGTAACTAAAGCAAAATTTATCGATGTCAACGGAATAAATACTAGATATTTCGAATCTGGATCAGGTGATCCAATGGTTTTAATACATGGTGCTGCTGCTGGAAATTCATCTAGCGCAGAAGTATGGAGTACTAATTTTGATGAATTAGCAAAAAAATATCACGTTTACGCTTTCGATAAATTAGGGCAAGGCCATACTGACAATCCAAAAATAAATGAAGACTATTTCATGGGAGGACAAGTAAAACATGCAGCCGATTTCATGGAAACTTTAGGTATTTCAAATGCACATTTAATAGGACATTCAAGAGGTGGTTACATGGTAACTAGAATCGCACTTGAATATCCTAATCTAGCAAAATCAATAGTAATAATAGATAGCGCAACTTTGATGGAAAACATATCTTTTTATGAAGAAGTAGCTGAAAAAGCAAAATCAATAACTGATCCAAAAGAAAAAACACATTACTCTCTTACGCAAAACTCTTTTGGAACTGAACATATAACTGATGAGTGGATTGCTGGTATATTAGATTACACTAGTTCATCTAAATTTAAAGAAGCACAATCAAAAGCCACGGAACTTTATCCAATGTTTTTAGATGATCTTGAAAATAAACAATCTCAAACTCATTCATGGATAAAGGCAGGAAAATTAAAAGTTCCTACTTTAGTTATATGGTCTATATACGATCCTTCTGCAATTTGGAATCCAATAGGAATTAACTGCTTGAATTTAATATTACCTAATGTAGAAAATTCAAGTATGTATATATTTAACAAGTCTGGCCATTATGCATTTAGAGAGCAACCTGAAGAATTTAATTCAGTTATTAATTCATTCATAAGTACTAAAGCAAATTTATGAGTGAATTTAATATAGAAGAAATTTCAACAAATCAAGAAATCATTCAATTAGCAAGAAACAATCTAGACCAAGGTCCTTGGGACTATCTTGTCGGTGGTACTGAATCAGAAACTACTATGCGAAGAAATAGATTATCATTTGATAAATTAGCTTTCAGGCCCAGAGTACTCGTCGACACATCAAATATAGATCCATCATCGGAATTTTTAAACCACAAAACAAGAATTCCAGTAATCCTAGCACCAATAGGATCTCAAGAACATTTCACACAGAATGGTGCAGTAGCAGCAACTAATGCAGCAAACACATTCAATGTATATGATGTGATTAGCTCTGTTAGTGAACCTGATCTAGAAACAATAGCAAAATCATCAAATAATCCAAAAGTGTTTCAATTGTATATTCATGGAGATGCAAAATGGACAGAAACAATGGTAAAAAGAGCTGTTAAATCTGGTTATAACGCGTTATGCATTACAGTCGACACTCCAAGATTAAGTAGAAGAGAAAGACCCATGATAAGCAAATTTAATCCTAGATCCAGAAGAGATCCACTTAATCCAATATTCTCAGCTTCAGTCACTTGGGATACATTAGACATAATTAATGAAATGTCCGATCTCCCTTTGATAGTAAAAGGAATAGCAACTGGTGAAGATGCAGAGATCGCAATAGAGCACAAGGCATCTGTAATATGGGTTTCTAATCATGGAGGAAGGCAATTAGATTTTGGGCAAGGAACAATGGATATGCTTCCTGATATAGCAAAAGCTGTAAATAAAAAAGCAGAAATCGTATTAGATGGTGGAATACAAAGAGGCAGTGATATAGCAAAAGCTATAGCATTGGGAGCTGACAATATAGCAATTGGGAAGTTACAGTGCTGGGGTTTAGCTGCTGCAGGTGAAACTGGATTGGTTAGAGTATTAGAAATACTTGAAGAAGAATATATTAGTGCATTAGGATTTTTAGGAATAACTTCTACTAAAGAATTAAATGCATCACATGTATGTAAGTCTGATCCGGTAAATTTACCACACGAGATGTCCAGTTTTGTAAATATGAAAAGACTTACTTGATTTAATTAAATAATTTTGTTTATATTAAATCTAGAAATCAAATTGAAAGGAAATCAATATGACTAGCAAGCAAGATCAAGATCTAAAAGACAAAGCCAGGAAATTACATTTTAATTCCTTAGTTGTCGATACTCACGCAGATACCATAAGTAGAATGGTTGATCCACCTAAAAATACAACCGGTAGATTATTTGATGATCCTGATAAAGCTAGAGAGCATTACCCTATAGAAGATCAGGGCGTTGATTTATCCACTAGGCTTAAAGATGGACACCTAGATCTCCCAAGAATATTCGAAGGTGGATTGGGTGTACAGTGGTGGTCATGTTTTGTTTATTCTGGATTTATTGCTAAAAAAGAAACAGTTGACAGATCACTTGTATTGATTGATGCATTAAAAAGATTTGAAAAAATGCATCCCGAACAGATTGGGATTGCTCTTACAGCAGAAGACTGCAGAAATATGGTTAAACAAGGAAAACATGCAGTTGTTCCATGTATCGAAGGTGGCCATGCAATAAATGATAACTTGGCAATATTACGTCAATACTGGGACCTTGGGGTAAGATATATTACTCTAACCCATTTTAATACAAATAATTGGGCTGACAGTTCAACTGATGCAGCTAAAAATAACGGACTAAGTCTTTTTGGTGTTGAGGTTGTTAAAGAGATGAACAAACTTGGAATGGTAGTAGATGTATCTCATGTTTCAGACAAAACATTCTGGGATACAATAGAAGTTGTAAACAAACCATTAATGGCATCTCATTCTTCTTCTTGGGAAGTATGTAAACATCCTCGTAATATGAAAGATGATATGCTTAAAGCAGTTGCTAAAAATGACGGAGTTGTATGTGTTAATTTCTGTCCACCATTTGTAAGTGAAAGGTTACGAGTAGAATCCGAAAATTTAAGAAATCAAATGTGGTCAGAAATAGAAGATCTTGAAAAGATGGGAAGACGATCTCCAAGTGGACATTTTGATAAATCAAATGAATATATTAAACTCGAAAGTATCAATATACAAAAACAATATAGGGTGATCATTAGTGATCTTGAACAAGCTACTCTTTCAGATACAGTAGATCACATAGATCATATGGTTAAAGTTGCAGGGATAAATCACGTCGGACTCGGTTCAGATTTTGATGGAATTGCCAATGGACCT
>Ga0209501_10005165_pt1 | contig 12149 bp, 13 predicted proteins | sample ArcticOcean_MG_C_4_FD_187434 | JGI IMG/M metagenome (GOLD analysis project Ga0209501, IMG submission 187434) | Marine microbial communities from western Arctic Ocean - ArcticOcean_MG_CB4_134 (SPAdes) (version 2) | ecosystem: Environmental > Aquatic > Marine > Oceanic | place: Arctic Ocean...
AACGAATGGAGAGTCGAGTACGGGGAAGCCGCCGTCCCGCTTCTGACCGTGTCGGAGGGCGGTGTCGTGACGGTTGGTACTGCTAACCGGCCGTTGTCACCGAGGGCGGGAGACTTGTTAATCGGGCTGACACCGAGGGTGCCCGAGAACGATGACAGTGAGCACCATACTGACGCGGCTGAGAGCGGCCGCGTCCTGTAGGATCTACTCAGGGAGGGCACGCATGGAGATTCCACAGGAGACGTACCGAGCTATCGAGAATGAGATCGCTAGCGACAACAGTCCCGTCGGGATCGATGCCAAGAAGACGCATGTCATGATCTTGCATCAGCTTCGCATCATGACGGACCGCCTCGAGCGAATCGAGGCGGCCTTGCGATCGACGGACGACGGCCCTCTATGACAACCGCCAGGGTTCTGGAACTGACCATGGCCTACGCACGAGCCACGGATCATCTGGCCGGGCGCTCGGGGCCCTTCTAGAATGCCGAGATGACTGGCAATTTTTTCGTGAGGTCCGGGAGCCTTCGGCGCAGCCTACCCCTCACGGCACTCGTTCTGGGCGTTGCGGCCTGGTTCTCCCCATTGGGCGCTCAGCAGCCGGATCGCCCGATGAACCTCCAGTGGTGGCACCCACTCGCCGCGGGCGCGGGCGTGGCGACGATCCTTCTCATCGACGAGCCTGTCCGCGGCTTCCTGCAGGATCACCGGAGCGACGGGCTCGACGACCTCGGGGATGTCACGAGGCGCTTCAAGGACAGAGAGGTTTTCTGGATCTCCAGCGGGGGCGCCATCGCGCTCGGCCTGATTGCCCGGGAGCCGAAGGTCACCGCGACCGGTGCGCAGATCTTTGCGGCGTATGGCCTTTCGTCGTTCATGATGATCGGCACCAAGTGGGCGTTCGGGCGGTCACGTCCGTCGCAGACGCCGGACGACCCGACGAATTTCGATTGGTTCAACGGAGGCGAGGATTCGTCCTTTCCCTCGGGAAGCGCGGCGGTCGTGTTCAGCCTCGCGACGACCGTGGCCGACGCCATCGACCGAACCCCCGTGTCCATCGTGTTGTACTCCGGGGCCGCGTTGAACGCATGGGCTCGCCTGAACAGCAACCGGCACTGGCTCAGCGATGTAGTGCTCGGGGGGCTGTTCGGCGTCACGGCGGCCAAGTTAGTCAACGGCGAGTGGACCGTGTTCGGCCTCGAGCTTCCCTCGATTTGGACGGACGGGCGCTCTTCGGGTTTGGCCTACATGCTCAGGTTCTGAGGTAGCACACGGCACTCAGCGTGAGCGTGTATACGCGCCTTGAAACCGTTATACACGTTCTCCGACAAGGACATCGCCTGACCGTCTTCGGATACCGTAACGACCTCTGGCGCAGCGTTTTCGTGATTCAGGATCCACTGGTCTTCCCTCGAGAAGATCGTTGAGCCGTGATCCAACGTGAACACTGTGGTGCCGACTCGGTTGCCGTCTTCCTCGTAGTGGGCAATCGTGTTGTCGAGGTGGATCACGATGTTGCCAGTTGGCTCGTCGCCCATACCGTTTCCGGCAATGCCGCCGCTCGAACCTAGTTAGTACCATTGCCCGAAATAGTCTTCTGGGAGGGACGTGGGCGCCAAGACGGCGCACGCCGAGAGCGTTCCTAAGGAGAGGCCAATAGCCGGTACCACGAGGCGGCGAAGAAGTCCGTCAAACTGAGTGGCGATGTACAAATGTCGGCCTTCCACTTTGGTGGCAAATGACGGTTAAGCCATACCGCTCCGGGTCATGCAGCCTCCTGCGGACGCTCGAGAGCACGTGCCCCCTTGATCAAAAAAAAGGGGCGCGTGGTACTCCTGGTACTGTCGCTAGTCGAGCAACCGAATCCGCACGTTACGGAACCCGACCGTACCGGCCCCGTGCTGAAGCGCGATGGGGCCCCTGGCGAACTGATCGTCTCTCGCGTCGACGACCTGGGTGCCGTTCAGCACGACGACCAGCCGTGATCCCGTGGCGCTGATCTCGTAGCTGTTCCACTTCCCGCCCGTGTTGATCACGCTGGTTGGCGCGGCGATGTGCACGATCCCGCCGGTCCGGTACGTCTGATCGGCGCGCGTGTCGTAGATGTTCACCTCGTAGCAGTTGGTATCGACCACGTTCTGGGGATCAGAGCAGCGCATGAACACCCCGCTGTTCGCGGGCTCGTCCACCCAGAACTCGAGCGTCAGCTCGAAGTCGCCATAGGACCTCTGAGAGACGAGAAACCCGCTGCCGGTGGTAGCGGAGACCGCCCCATCTCCCAGCTGCCAGTTGGCATTCCCGATTGTGTTCCATCCGTCGAGGCTGGAGCCGTCAAACAGCGTCGTCCACCCGTCTTGGGCCGTTGTCGAGGCCGGAAGGGCGGCGAACGCTAGCGTAAGGCTGACCGCCGTCATGAGCGAACGATTCATTCTGACCTCCTCGGGTGTTCCGCTGCGGGCTGCGCAAGGTGCCGAACCGCAAAGGAGTTCGCCACGGGCTACGGCACGATCTCGCGCACCACTCCGTCCCACTTGTTCAGGACGAAGACCCGTCCGTTCGGCCCACGGCCGAAGTGCAGATCGGCCCGTATGGCAGGCGCGCGGCCCCGAGCGGCGTTCTCCGCCTGGATGAGCTCGAGCAGGGTCCTTCGCGCGCTGGCGTCCCGGAACAGCACACGGCCGAGGGGCGCCTGGCCGCCTTCGCGCAGACCGTCGGCTGACACGTGGAAGATCTCGCCGCTCGTGAGGTCGCCCCACAGCACGCGGTTCATCAGCTGGGGGATAGCGGCCTCACGGTACGCGACCACGCCGCTGGCTGCGGCGCCCCTCTGGAATAGGGGATCTTGGTGATCGAACTCCGCCACCGGGTAGGTGATCCACGGCTCGGCACGCGGGTTCGCCATGTCGACGCGGGTCTGGCTCGCGTAGCGATAACTCCCCTCCCAGGTGTTCCAGCCCAAGTCCGCGCCGGCGGGAACGCGGCTCAGCTTCTCGACGACACTCTGGCCGATGTCGGCCACGAGGAGATCACCGGTCACGCGGTCCCAGTCGTAGCCCTGCGGGTTACGCAGCCCCGACGCGTAGACCTCACCGAGGGTCCGATCGATACCGTCGTCTGCGTAGGGGTTATCCGCCGGAATGCCGTACCGCCCATTCGTGCTGTTGGAGCCGAGCGGGTGGATGCGCAGGATCTTGCCGAGAATGCCTCCGAGGTTCTGCGCGATGTCCAGCTCGTCGCCCGCCGCGCCACCGTCTGCCAGGCCCAGGTAGAGCATCCCGAAGTCCGCGTCGCCCGGCATGGACAGCGGGTTGAATGCGATCCTCCCGCCGTTGTGATTGTCGAACGGCTCCTCCACACGGAGCAGCTCCCGCGGCGGGCCGCCGTCGTACGCTCCGGCGCGCGGATTCAGGGCGGTCCACTCGAAGAGCACGATGTGATGTGAGGCTTCAGCGGCACCCGACAGGAAGTCCGGGGCCGACGACTGGTCGGCGACGTCGACCCACGTGTAGAGTTTGCCGTAACCCGCGGTACCGGGGACCGCGAAGTGTGGATGGAGCGCGAAGCTCTGCAGCCCCACTTCCATGATCGACGCCAGTTGGGCGGGCGCTCTTACACCAACGCCCCATCTCGACTCTCTGGCGTCGAGATATGGAGTCACGACGCCGTCGTAGCTCACCGCGTAGAGCAGGCCCCACTGGTCGTTGACGAACATGCGACCGGAGCCGGGCTCGTCGACGAGCAGCATGAGCCGGGCGGGCGCGCCGTCCACGTCAGGCAGGGTGGCGAACTTCTGCGCGCCGACGACGATCGCACCCTCTGCGACCGGAAGGGGCGGGAAGGGGTCGTTCGTGAGCTGCGCTGATGCTTGGGCGGCGAAGAGCGTGAGGGCGACCGCTGCGCGGATCACTTTGCCCCCGTCAGGGCCAACACCGCGAACGCCGTCGCCGCATCGGACATGAAGCGTCCGCGGTCCGACATCGGTTCTCTGTCCGTGTTGAGTGAGGAGGCGGGCCACTGGCCCGTGTCGGGGTCCTGGTTCTCCACGAGCCAGTTGAGCGCCGGGGCCACAGGGTCTTGAGCCGTTGAGGCACCCGCGTTCTGCAGGACGAAGGCGATCAGGCCGGTCGCGTACCCATCGCTCGCACGGTCGGGGGAGGTCCCGTCCTGCCTCCTCCATTCGCCGAGTGAAGACAGACTCCAGCCCCCGTCGCGGTTCTGGAGCAGCGTGAGGTCGCGCACGATGCCTTGTTGCTCTGCGTCCGTCACCAGATCCGAGATCTCACTCCCCGCCCACAGCAGCATGACCCCATCCAACGGGCGGCGGCCCTCCGCGTCTCGCTTCAAGTAAGCCCGTAGCAGATCCAAGCGCTCCTGGATCTCGGGCGACGTCGCGTAGCCATCAGGGGCGACGCCCACGGCGACCGCCGCCAGCGCGGCTCCAAAGTACTCCGCACCATCGGATTCCCACGGGGCGAGGCCGAAGTACAGCCAGGCCCAGGCACCGGTCTCCTCTCCTACCGTGAACTGGAGCGCCCACAGATTCTCGAACGCCCTGCGTGTGTCGTCCCTCAGTCGGCCCCCGCCGGCGTCGCGGTTTGCCAGGATCAGCGCGTTCAGGATGGCTTCGGTGCCCCTCGATTCGCTGGTTTTCGGAAGGCCCCGCGTCTGATCCGGGTAGAACGGCTCCACCTCGTTCCAGAGTCGCACGCGCTTCGCCACGCCCGCCAGCAGGTCGATCTCCGCTGGGGACGTTCCGGCTTCATGCAGCGCGGCGCGCAACGCCGGGCGGGCCAACGCGTACGGCAGAGACGTGTGGCAGGAGACGCACGACGTATCGTTGTCGCGAGCCGCAGTCGGCCAGGTCCGCCACCAAGCTTGTCGTCCGTCCAGGTAGTCGGCAGCCGCTGCCTGATTCCAGGAGGCGGCCTGACCGGGCGGCATCTGAGCTTGGGCGGAAGAGGTCGCTGGCCCGAGCACGATGGCCAAAATGCCTGCTAGGGTGCGGGAGCCGGGGGTCACGAGTCGCACCTGGGTTACCTAGGTGGTGGCACCATCGAAATCGCTCCCTCTCCGTTCCCCGCCGCGCAGGACCCCTCGAAGCTCCCGTCTTCCCTCCTCTGGAGCGCGCAATCTACGCGCGTGCCAGGCTCCCACCAGAACGTCAGCTCGTCGCCCTCCAGCCGCGCGTCACTGAAGGGCATGTCCCCCAGTTCGGCGGTGCTCATCACGATAGAAAGCGTGCCGTCAGTCTGGCCGACCTCGTAGGTGACTGCGACCCCTGTGCCATCTGGAGGGAACAGAGTACCCGTCCAGGTGCCGAGCTGCAGCTCCTGAGCGGCGGAGGGGGTTGCGACCCCGAGTGTGATCAACGCCACTACTCCCACTCCTATGCCCATCCTCTTCATTCCGGCACTCCCGTTGGGTGAGGGCTGAACTTTGCTTTGGTAGCCTCGCGGAGCAAGCGAAGGTGGCCGTCGAACGCCCAGTTCTGGCGGCAGCCAGCGCCCGATCGTACCGGTCTCCTTGCCGCGCTCCTTCACGCTCGACCTGGAGCTACTGGACCAGCAGCGCGCGAAACCGGTAGCGGTCCGCGGCCTGGCGAGAAGCCGAGGGTGACAGCTCCCGTCGGAACGCATAGATTTAGGCATGACTAAATCTGTGCCACCCAAGATCAGTGACCCGCCCTGGCTTTCTCTCGAGGGCCGCGCGTCGAGGAAGACGTTTTGGCTCTACTTTATCGTGCCGATCTATGCCGTCGCGCTCCTGGCCGCCGCCCTGGACGGGATGATGGGAGCGACTCCCACGAACGCCTTGGCGGAAGCTGTACGCGCTACCTTCGGTGAGACTTACCTCTCGTGGAGTGCTCTCGCGGGACCGATCTCCAACGTCGCCATTCTGGTCTACCTGTGGCCTGTCATAGCAGGAGTGGTGAAGCGCCTCCACGACCTCGGACTCTCAGGTTGGCTCTTCGCGGCTTATGCAGTGGTCGCTTGCGCGTCTTGGGGCGTCTTCTTGATGCGCCCAGGTTCCGCCCTGGGCATCGCGCTCGCGGTGGTGGGTTCCCTAGTGGGGCTCGTGTTCGGCGTGTACGTGTATTTCATGCCCGGCACGTCAGGCTCGAACCGGTTCGGGCCTGATTCAGTCGGACCAGCCGAGGCGAGTACCGCTTAGCTCGCGTGGCCTTAGCTACACATGGATTAACGGGCGACCGCCCCTTAGTCTACCTGCAGTGCCGGACTCAATCGAAGCTGAGGTGTGACCATGAAGCATCTGTTCCGATTCTGCGTGTTGTTGATCCTGTCAGCAATCAACCCGCTGGTCAGCTCTGCCGACGCCCAGCTTGTGACCATGCCGCTGCCCGCGCTGCCGGAGAATCAGGAGATGCGAGTGGTGGAGGTGAACCTCGCTCCGGGGCAAGGGTCCGAGCCGCACCGCCACAATGCGCACGTCTTCGTGTACGTGCTCGAGGGTCGAGTCAACATGAAGGCCTCAAGCGGGGAGCTCATGACCCTCTCGCCGGGCGAGATGTTCTATGAAAGCCCCGACGACGTTCATGAGATCTCTCAGAATGCCAGCAGCACGGAGCCGGCCATATGCTAAGGACCGCGGGCACGCCCGTCTCGACTCCGGTCGCTCGTGAGTAGGTGCCTCTAGAACACCACGTTTCAGGGCGGACCACATCGGCTGTCGCGTCCTTCCGACGCGGGTTATTGTCACCCCAACGGCCCAGACAGGTGAGGAGAGTTCAGAATGGCCCAAGGGGATCCTCAAGCGACTAGCAGCGAGCCGAAGGGCGTAAGCCGCCGCACCTTCATCAAAGGGGTGATCGCCGGAGGCGTGGGGGTTTCCTCCGCAGCCTACCTCTTCCGCAACAGCTCGCTGCTGACGGGCAGGGCGGCCAGGACCGGCAGCGTAGAACGGCTGGTCACGCTCAACGTGAACGGCCAAGCGAGACGCGTCGACGTCGCGCCGCATGAGACGTTGGCCAACACACTTCGCTACAAGCTGGGACTCACCGGCACCAAGCTCGGCTGCGACCGCGCGGAGTGCGGATCCTGCACGGTGCTGGTCGATGACGTGCCGCGCTACTCGTGCTCGGTGCTGACCCATGCGGTACGCACAAGAAGCATCCAGACTGTCGAGGGACTCGCGGCGGCCGACGGCACGTTACACCCGGTGCAGCAGGGCGTCATTGAGGAACAAGGCTTCCAATGTGCGTACTGCATGTCCGGCTTCCTCATGTCGGCAGTGGGATTCTTGAAGAAGAACCCGAATCCCACCCGAGAGGAGCTTGCACATGGCGTGTCTGGCAACCTCTGCCGGTGCCAGGACTACGATAAGATTCTCACCGCGCTTGAACGGGGCGCTGAGCTATCTCGGGAGGTGGCCCGTGGGTGACAACAGACTGGTCGGCCGGAATTACACGACGCCGGACCTCGAGTCCAAGGTCAGGGGCAGAGCCAAGTACGCGGAAGATTTCCGCGTGGACGGGATGCTTTACGCCAAGCTGCTGCTGAGCCCGCTGCCCCATGCCCGTGTGCGGAGCGTGGACACCAGCGCCGCCGAAGCGATGCCTGGTGTGCGCGCGATCCTGCGGGCGTCCGACCTGCCCGCACCTGCCGACATCGTCACCGACCTCGGCGAGCGCATCCCCGCCAACCCGAAGGGCGAGCAGGCCCTCAGCGACGAGCCCCTCTACGCGGGGGAGCCGGTGCTCGCCGTGGCCGCGGTGGACGAGGAAACGGCGGTCGCGGCGATCGAGGCCATCAAGATCGACTTCGAGCCGTTGCCGTTCGTGGTCGACCCGCTGGTGACCCTGCGGCCGGACGGGCCCAACGCGAGGATCGACGGCAACTGTTGGGGTCGCCCGACGGGTGAGCCCGCGGCGCCCATCGACGTGCAGGAGCTCAAGTGGGCATCTGTGGATTTCGGCGAAGTCGACGAGGGTCGCCTGCCCGAGGGGCCGCATCAGGACGAGTGGTCGTTCGGCGACCTCGACGCGGGCTTCCGAGAAGCGACGGTCGTGCTCGACGAGACATTCTCGACCGCCAATAACCAGCACCACGTCCTGGAGACCCGTTCGGCGCTCGCGTACTGGCGCAACGGCAAGCTCTTCATGCACACGGGCACCCAGAGTGCGGTCCAGACAGTGGCCTCCATCGCCCGATGGATGCGACTCGATATTGAGGACGTCGTGCTCTTCACCGAGTACACGGGTGGCGGCTTCGGCAGCAGAGCCACCGGCGCGGTCATCTGCACCGTCCCTGCCGTACTCGCTCAGATGACCGGCGCGCCGGTCATGATGCGGATCTCTCGCGAAGAGGAGCAGTACATCGGCGGCATCCGCCCGGCCATCCATGGACGGGTCAAGGCCGGGTTCGCCAGCGACGGGCGGCTGCTGGCCCTCGACCTTTTCGTCGTGGGCGAGAACAGCGCTTATGAGCCGCAGGGTGATGCTTCCTTCGCCGGCAACATCGTGTCGCTGCTCTATCAGCCAGGAGCGATGCGCTCGCGTGCCACCACCGTGCTTACCAACACGCCTCCAAGGCGCGCGCAGAGCCAGCCAGGTGGCATGCAGGGCATCACGATCATGGAGCCGGTCGTGTCGAAGGCCGCTCGTAGACTGGGCATCGACCAGGTAGCGATTCGACGGGTCAACGCACCGGTCGGTAAGGCGCCGTTCGGGCCGTCCTTCGGTGGCGGAGCGCGTCCGTACTGCACGAGCGCGTTTCTCACTGAGGCGCTGGACATTGGCGTGGAGCTTTTCGATTGGGAGACGCGCCGTGCTCGCTCGGGTCAGCGGAACGGATCCAAAGTCCGCGGATCAGGCGTGTCGGTCAGCACCTTCGTCGCCGGTTCGACCGGATTCGACGGGCTCTTCGTCATCAAGCCGGACGGCAGGATGTACATCAAGTCGGGCGTGGGAAATCTGGGCACCGAGAACTTCAGCGATGTCCACCGCGTGGCAGCCGAGATGATGGGCATGCCGTGGGAGAGAGTGGAGATCGCCTGGGGCGATACGTCCCAAAACCTTCCGTGGACGTGCGTCTCCGGTGGCAGCCAGACCACGCACGCGATGACCCGAGCGGCGCACGCCGCGGCGTCCGACGCGATCCGGAAGGCTCAGCAGATCGCCGCCCGAACGCTTGGCGGCAGCCCCGAGTCCTACCGGGTGGACAACGAGCGCATCTCGGACGGGACCCGCAGCATGACGCTCGCCGATGTGGCGGGCCGCGCGCTTGAGTTCGGCGGCGAGTACGACGGCCACGAGCTACCCGACGACATCAATGAATTCACCACCCGCTCGGCTACGGCGCTGGCGGGGCAGGGCCTCATGGGGGTGGCACGCGACAACTACGGGGTCGACGGCGCGTCCTTTTCGTTCGTCGCCGGTTTCGCCGAGGTCGAGGTGGACGTTGAGACCGGCGACTACCGCATCGTCGACTATCTGGCAGTGGGGGACTCCGGCACCATCATCCATCCGCGCTCGTACGGCGGCCAGATTCTCGGTCGATCCATCCTCGGTATGGGCCATGCGCTAGCTCAGAAGACCGTGTACGACCAGCACTACGGCCTCCCGCTCGCGACGCGAATGTATCAGAGCCGGCCGCCTACCATCTTGGACGTGCCGCGCAATTTGCAATGGGAGGCGGTCAACCTTCCGGACCCCGAGACGCCGGTCGGCGCACGCGGCATCGGCGAGCCGCCGGTGGCTGCCGGAGCGGCCGCTGTACTGAATGCGCTCTCAGCAGCTTTGGGCGACGACATGTTCCGCCGCTCACCAGTCACGCTCGACAACATCCTCATGGCGCTGGAGAACGGCCGGCCCATGCAGGAACCGTTGACGGCCCACATCTAGGAGAATCGCTATGGCAGTCGTGCACGATGTGATTCCTCCGTTCCAGCTGTTCCAGCCGACAACGGTCGATGAGGCAGCCGAGCTCCTGGAAGCTCATGGCGATGAGGCCTGGGTCATGGCCGGGGGCATGGACTCGTTCGACTGGCTCAAGGACCGCACGAAGCGGACGGAGACCGTCGTCGAGCTCGGGCAGATCAGCGAACTGCAGAGCATTCGTGAGACCGGTGACGGCCTCGAGATCGGCGCGATGACGACGCTCACTGACATCGCGGAGAGCGCCGTGATCAACGAGCGTTTCGGCGTGCTCGCGAAGGCCGCGGGGCTCGTCGCATCGCCACAGATCCGCAACCAGGGCACGTTGGGCGGCAACGTTTCGCAGGACACTCGCTGCGCCTACTACCGGCTCGGATGGACTTGCTACCGCGCGGGGGGGAACACGTGCTACGCCGACACACCCACGGCTGTAAATCGTGAGCACGCGATCCTGCATGCGAGCCGGTGCGTGGCCGTGAGCCCGTCGGACACCGCTCCCGCCTTGGTCGCGCTCGACGCCCAGATGGTCATCCGCCACGGCAGGCGCGAGCGCGTGGTGGCCGCTGCCGACTACTTCGTCGGGCCGAACCTGGACATCACACGCATGACGGTGCTCGAGCCGGGCGATCTGCTCACGTCGATCCGCATTCCAGCGAAGTGGTCAGGCGCGCGCTTTTACTTCGAGAAGGTTCGGGACCGCGAGGTGTGGGACTTCCCACTCGTCAACGTTGCTTCGGCGATCCGAGAGTCAGGCGGCCGCATCGAAGAGGCTCGTGTCGTCGTCGGCGCGGTAGCGGCGCGACCCCTTCGCCTGCTGGCGGTAGAGGAGTCCTTGGCCGGCCAGCTCGTGAACGCGCAGACCGTCGTAAGGGCCGGCGAGTTGGCTATCGAAGGCGCCCGGCCGCTGAGATTCAACGGGTACAAGGTGCCCCTGATGCGTAACCTCGTGCAGCGCGCCGTGAGGGGCGGGCCGATCGCGGGGACGGCGTAGGGCGAACGGTCACGGTCGATCCCGCCGGACCTAGGTGGCTAGTCCGCGTCGTCACCTTGTTCTGTCTGCTCGCCGCTTGCGACGGCAGGTCCGAACCCCACGCTGATCCCGAACCTGCGGCGACGCGAGCCGTCTCGGGCATGCTTTGGAGTGCGCTCGGCACGTGGTCCGGGCGGGGTGATCGGCAGACGGAGTCTTTCGACGTCACCAGCGGTGCAATGCGGCTCACCTGGGACGCGTCAGGCGAAAGTCCTCCAGGGTCCGGGAGACTGCGCGTGTCGCTGCACAGCGCGATCAGCGGCCGTCCCTTGCAAACGATCGTCGACGTGCAGGGCACGGGCTCAGATACGGTATCTCTCGGGGCCAACCCGCGCGTGGCCTACCTCCGGATCGAGTCTGAGCAGGTCGACTGGCGAGTTACGCTTGAGGAGGGGCTGCGCGTTGCTCGAGAGTAGCTCAGGCGTAGTCTTCCAGAATCAGCTCAGCCCGATCCCGCTCGGAGGTCCGTCGGCGGTACCTACGCGCCGCGAACCAAAATCCGATGCCCGTGAGGCTGAGCGTTCCTAGGATGAACCACTCCAGCGGCCAGACGAGCCTGCTCGGACTCCCCGGGACGAGCATCACGCACAGGATGAACAGCGAACCCGCAGCGGCCACATACGCGAGCGCGTTGCCGCCGGGCATCCTGTAAGGGCGCTCGAGATCGGGGAACGCCTTCCGCAGTTGTATGAGCGATAGCGCCACGCCCAGGAACGCCAGCGCGATGCAAAACGAGCCGACGTCGACGAAGGCGACGATCGCCCCTCGCCCGAGGCAAGCCGACAGGAATGTGACCAGGCCGCTAAACAGGACCGCCTTGGCGGGCGTCCCGTACTTGACGTGCGTCTGGCCGAACGATGCGTGGATGATGCGGCCGCGCCCGAGTGAAAAGAGGACGCGAGATCCCGCCAGGAAGAAGCCGTTCCAGCTCGTGAGGAGTCCGATGAGGCCGGCCACGAGCACGAGCTTCACGAGCATCTCGGACTCAAACGCCGACGAGAACGCCGCCGCGGTAGGAAGATCCGTGCCGATGATGTCCTGCCATGGGCCCGCCATACCCGCCCCAAGGATGACCGCGATGTAGAAGACTGTGGAGCCGACAATGGCCAGGACCACATAAAGACCAAGCCGGTGGAGGGGCGAGTCCTCCCGGCGCTCCTCCGCTGCCTGAGGAATCGTGTCGAAGCCGACGTACCAGAACGGGACGGTCACGAAGACGGCGAGCAT
>Ga0209501_10005171_pt1 | contig 12140 bp, 15 predicted proteins | sample ArcticOcean_MG_C_4_FD_187434 | JGI IMG/M metagenome (GOLD analysis project Ga0209501, IMG submission 187434) | Marine microbial communities from western Arctic Ocean - ArcticOcean_MG_CB4_134 (SPAdes) (version 2) | ecosystem: Environmental > Aquatic > Marine > Oceanic | place: Arctic Ocean...
GTGTGGGATAATAGGACCGAAGCGAGCAGAAAAGTCGGCCTGCTGCTGATCTGTGAGATCTTGGTCACGGAAGATCAGTACAAGGTAATCAGTCCAGGCCGATTTGACTTCGGCAACTGCGGCATCACTAAGTGGCTTCGACAAATCGATGCCAAAAACTTCGGCGCCCATTGCGCCAGTAATGGGCTTTACGGTCATGTGCTTGTAAGTGTTCATAATGTTGTTCCTTTAGGTTTGAGTGGATTGGGTAATCATCACATAATGAAATTTTAAAAAGGGGTGTAAAAGGCGACATAAATTTGTTATAATGCGTCAATGAAGATAATGATTATATTGGTGTCTGGGTTTTCGCATCTGTCGCTTGGTGCATTGATCGAGCCAATCCATACATTGAATAGAATTGCTCCAGAACTTGAAATTGAATTTGAATTTGGTGCAATTGGGAAGGACGAGATTGTTTCGGCCGCTGGCTTAGAAGTGTCTTGTCCTCTGTCATTTTCTGAGTGTTTAAAATCCCTAACAGGCGTCTATCGTCCAGATGCTTTGTTTCTGTGTTTTGGTTTGCGGACGCCTTATGGAGTGCAGGGCGATATTCAAAAGTTGCTGCGTACTGCAAACAGATCGGGAATACCTATATTAGGCACTGGATGTGCTGCGTGGAAAATGGCGGATGCCGGCTTGTTGGATCAGGGTCGATGTACTGTTCACTGGGCAACGCTTCCCGCTTTCGCAGAACGTCACCTCGATATCGCGGCCCTGGACGCACTTTATGTTGTCTCCGACCATTTAACCAGTTCCCCAGGTGAGGCCGCGGCCCTGGACATGATTATCGCTTTTATCACTAATCAGTTTGGCGCTGATTTGGCAGAGCAAGTTTGTAGCAATCTGATGATCAGTTTTCCACGTCTCTCTGATACGCCGCAACCGCAAAAAAGGAACAGTAAATTACGAAATACACCTATAAAACTCCAAAAAATGGTCGCGTTGATGGGTAAGAATTTAGAAACGCCAATGCGCGTGAAAGATATAGCGCTATCTGTGGGCATTTCTGTACGTCAAAGTGAACGATTGTTTGTTACGCATCTAGGTATGGCGCCAAAGAAATATTACATCAGGCAAAGATTGCAACATGGCCGATTATTGATTGAACAAACTTCAATGTCCATTCTCGAAATTTCAATTGCGTCTGGGTTTTCCAACCGACGATCGTTTACACTATCTTACCGGGAAGCTTTTGGGTTTTCGCCGGCACACACGAAGCGGACACCTTAAGGCATGCCAGGAAACTGTTGTAGGTCAAGGTCAACGGATGTGCTTTCTATACGGCTGTTCATAAATACATTCCGCTCGGGTTTTATAGCTGCGGGTTGGGTGATGCAATCCGCACGAATACCAATCAGGTTTGGCCAGGCCGCGAGACAAGTGACGACTGTCGAACCACAGGTGCCGCAGAATATTTTTTGAACTGTAGTGCCTCGATCTGATACATGTGTATGGTCTTTAAGCGATCCGTATATCCTAATATTGTCTAGATGAAAGTAAAGCACTGTCCCAAATACCGCACCAGTTGCTTGACGACAATCTTCGCAATGACAGTTTACTGTAGATATTTGTTTTCCATTAGCCGTAAATCGAACACAGCCACACAGACACCGCACTGTTAATTTTTTTCCAAAATTGTTACCTCATTTATTTCAAATTTTCTATTGCCTTTTGTTAAAAAACTTAAGATGGCGAGCGCTTGCTTGAGGGCTGTATCATGCTCCACGAGCTCTAGAAAATAGAATATAAGCATGTGTGTCGATTGCAAACTCTCCCAGTGATTCTATTAAAAGAAAACTTAGATGTTCACAATTAGTGACTAGAGTTATAAATGGTGCTCTGTCACACACTGATGCCTGCCATTGCGACGTCGCATTAATTTAAAGACTTACTAGAAACGGAAAATAGCATTTTACCTTAACTATTGATAAATTATTTACATACCAGTAAACTTTTAAGAATTATAAAAGAGGATCTTACTATGGTTGCTCCTGTACGAACGCCAATTACCCAAGCAATCAGTGAGGGCGCACTAACCCGTCAGGAACTTAAAGCGTTTATGTCCCGGTCAAATGGTCACGCATTTATCAGATTAGCAATCTGGGCCGTAATTCTTACGATTACAAGTAGTTTGATCTTTTTAACGTATGAAAGTTGGTGGATTGTGCCGGCGATGTTTATCCAAGGCATTGTTGTTGTTCACCATTTTTCCCTTCAACATGAATGTGTGCATTACACAGCTTTCAAAACGAGAAAGTTAAATGACATTTTTGGGATGTTGTGCGGGATTTCCATTATTCTACCGAACCAGCAATTTCGATATGAACATTGTGACCATCACACTTATACTCAGTTAAAAGGGAAAGACCCTGAACTAATCGAATTACCGATCTCAATTCGGAAATATCTTTGGTATATCTCGTCTGTCCCCTATTGGAATAACAAGTTTAAGCAGATTTTTCGGCATTTTTTGGGTCGCCTAAATGATGATGATCGGGCATTTTTATCCAATCACGAAGCGCTCGTTGTGTTTCGCGAGGCTCGGAGCATGGTTGCAATTTATGCGATCATATTACTAGTTTGCGCGTCAACCAATTATTGGGCACCACTGTGGTATTGGGTGATCCCTCTGTTCATGGGTGAACCAGTGATGCGATTTATACGTCTGACCGAACACGTTGGTCGTCCAAACGTAGATGACATGAAGGAAAACACTCGGACTTCCTTAGTCTCGGTTCCACTGAGGTTTTTGTCGTGGAATATGAATTACCATGCGGAACATCATTACGCCGCTTCGGTTCCCTTTCACGCACTGCCCAAACTTCATAAAAAATTGAAAGGCTACGTATATGTCGAAAAACGCGGCTATCTAGGTGCGCATATCGACATCATTATGCAATTGATAGGGTGCAAACCGCGCAGCGATAGAACGGCACCAGACGAATGAATGCGACCGCTGCGGTGACCCGTAAAAAAAAATGGCAGGATTTAATCGCCATAGTAGATCTTGATCCCGGCGACGCGACACCCGTTACAATTGGCCGTCGTGAATTAGCTGTATTTGACGCTAATGATGGTGTCTTTGTAAGCATGGCACGCTGCACCCATGGGGCGGCGGATCTATGCGACGGATATTTTGACGGCACCCGAATTGAATGTCCGCTGCATCAAGGATTATTTGATGTTCGTACGGGTGCGGCCCTAGCCTCTCCAGCACGTGTCCCACTTCGGATGCTGGAATCCCGGGTTGTGAATGGGATTGTACAGGTTTTGATTTAGTGTGTTAGGTTTTTTGGCGCCCTAACCAATCGCCACATGGAGCACGGCTAAGGAGTTAAATTCTATGCTTATTTTGTTGTGCTTAAAAGCCCGTTGATCTCGCGTTTTGCGACATACATTGCGATTAGCACTGAAAGGATCAAACCTGAAACAACACTAGTTCCCACGCCGTACCAGACGTGCCAGATGTCCCACCCAAACAGTGTTAGGTACACCCAAATAAAAAAGGCGACACCAAAACCTTGTCGATAAATACTGATCCACAACACCCAAATTGGCCGTTGTAGAGCCTGTAGTAGAGCATTGATAATGAACAGCAACCCATAGATTGGTAATAAGACAGCATCGAAATGCAGGTAGCCGACGCCTACACGAATGACTTCTGGATCTTGCGAAAATAAACTAAATGCAAATTCAGCCCCCAGCCATAAAATTGGGCAAGCCGCGGCCATGAATATCAAAGAAATTTTGATGCTGAACGCCACTGCTGCACGTACCCGGTCAAAATCGTGGGCTCCAAAATTTTGAGCGGCGATTGATAAAAGTGAAGACGCAACACCGAGAATTGGCAGTAGTACCAATTGTTCAATCCGCATCCCGACGCCATAGGCGGCAATTGCGTGCTCTCCGAATGATTTGAGCGCATATTGCACAGCTATCCCAGCAAGGATCATAACTTGCAACGAAAAACTGGACGGCAACATTTGTACTGCCAAAGTTCGTAATATCGAAAAACGCACCGCTAAATGGGCTCGACTGAGACCGTTAGCAGCGTCAGATTTTAAAAGTCGTGACACCATAAAAACCATAACTCCACTCTGGCTTAATACTGTCGAAACTGCGAGACCGTCGAATCCAATTCCATCCCAGACGCCTGGGATTCCGTAAATCAGTAGTGGATTTAGTACAATATTAGCAAAAAAAGCGACGATCAACGCGCGGGTAAGCGAAATGCTGTCTCCCTGTGCCTGCAGCGCCCCATTGCAAGCATAAGCTACGATAAACCCTGGTATTGCGAGCAACAACACGAAAGTGTACCGGTTGGCCGCGTCGCGATAAGGTCCGGGTTCAGATACAATTTCCACGAGAATAGGGTTAAGCAGCAAACCAATCCCCATCAGAATCATGCACAAAAGCATCCCAAATATAAGCGCCTGGGCAATTAATTTGCGCGCCGCACGTTGGTTCTTGGCCCCTAACGCGCTACCAACCAAAGCGCTGATTGCGGAACTGAGGCCAAAGCCAAATGCAATATAAATAAAAAATAGACCAAATCCAATGGAAATTCCCGCCTGCGAAGCCGTGGCTAGGCGTCCAGCGAAATACATATCGACCATATTGTACAGTGTGTTGAACACCATCCCGATAGCAGCAGGGATGGCTAGTGTCCGAAAATGCTGTGACAGATGACCGCTGGTCAGATCAATCTGTTCAGGTTGTTTCATCCGTTTTTTTCGGCCTCAACCTTTCGGGTTAGCATCTGACGAAACAGCTTAGAACCGCCATCTAATCCAAGATCAATGGAGGGGGTAATTGGGCCTTTCATCCCCAAATGCACATGTTCTAAGACTGCCCGATCCTCTTCGAATGCCATTCTAGCGCCGGCATTCAACTTTTCAGAAATTTCTTTATCGTGGGGGTCTGTGTTCCGGTGCTGAAACCAGATATAACGTGTTCGATCTTCGTCAATTGGGGTCATAAAGTTATACGATATATTGATCAGAGTCAGATCAATAGGATCTTTTTCTAGACCACCAGTGCCAGCGGGTGTGTAAATGGACTTGTTCAAGCCAATCCCCGGAAGACACATTTCATAGTGCTGTAAACGGTCGCAATTACCTTCGAATTTAACGATGTCAGCATAATAAGGAGAAGGTGGCTGCCCGTGAATCCAACGCGAAACGACGACGCCCCGATCAGTCTTTTTTACATCAAGTGGTTCGTCATCTGTCCCAGCCCCTGCGAACGATGTTACATGCACCCAGGCGACATGACTGGGGTCTAAAAGGTTATCACAGACCCACAGGTAATTGCAGTCAACCTCCAAGACGCCACCATCGGTGTAGCCCCAATCGGGGTTTTTAAAATTTTCGACTGAAAAAATTAAGTTGGGATCTGCCAATTCAGGGTCTCCCATCCAGATCCAGAGCAGGCGATATCGGTCTTGCACAGGGTAAGACTTAACGGCTGCTCGTCGAGGAATTTGCTCAGGTTGGGTCGGGGCAGACACACATTGTCCCAGACAGTTAAATGTTAACCCGTGATAGCCGCAAATTACCTCATCTCCCTCAAGTTTTCCTTCGGAAAGCGGTAACTTCCTATGTGGACACGCATTTTCTAGTGCTACAGGCACACCATCATTTCGACGATAAATAACAATCTCTTCTCCCAAAAACCTTTCTGCAACGAGCGAGCGACCGTAATCTTTACTCCAACCAGCTACATACCAACAATTTTTTAAATACATTTAATAACCTCAATGTTTTTGCTTGAAAACTTTTAACTATTTGCGTCGCTCTAATTTCCTAAATACTAGTGAAAGTCCAAAGCATATTACAAAATAAAATGCTGCTGTCGTTAACCAAGCTTCAAAAATCATATGTGTGGATGAAACCAACTCAGCCGTCTTATAAGTTAACTCCTGTACGGATATAAGAGATATTATTGAACTATCTTTAATTAAGGTAATAAACTGGTTAGCCATTGGTGGCATAATTTTTTTCAACGCTTGCGGTAAAACAATATACTGCATCTCTTGAAAACCACTCATTCCGACAGATCTAGCAGCTTCCCGCTGACCACGATCTACAGATTGTATCCCCGCTCTAACAATTTCCCCAACAAAAGCACTCTCAAAAAGGGCTAAAACTATTACACCCGAAACTAGTGAAGGAAACCGGCGCATATCTCCACAGAAAAACTCCCATATTTGATTGTTTTCCATTTTGGCTATTTTATAAGACCAACTCTCAATATTCATCGCCTGTATAAGTTGCTCTGCCAAAAAAAAGTAAAAAATGAAAATAACAACTAGGGGTGGAATATTTCTAAGAAATTCTAAGTAGGTTCTCGCCAACATTCTTACTATAAGATTATGGGAACATCGCGCAATTCCCAAAACAACTCCTAGGATTAATGCCAAGATACTAGCATAAATACTAACTCTAACTGTAACGATTAACCCCTGAAGTAGAAGATTTGCAAACCACTCCTCTCGGCCAGTGTGATACTTAAATATATAGTTTGGAATTTTTTCCCATCGCCAGTGATAGTTTAAATTACCACTCATCTGTACAAAAACATAAGTAAAAAAAGCTACCACAAACCCCAAGATTAGAAAGTCTAACCAATGTAATTTTTTAAGTGGTTTTTGCACGTGGTTTCCAGTCATAAAAATAGAGGGCTGAAACAGCCCTCTATCATTTCATAATTAAGCTCTACTATTCAACTTGGTCATGCCAAGCGTCACCTCTAAACCAGTAATCGTGGGTCGTTTTCAACCAGCCAGTATGATGATGTCTTCTGATCCAGCTGTTAAAATAGCTCATTGCATCAGGATCTGATTTTCTCATTGCGAAACCTTCTCCACCAGCATCAAACGCAATATTGAATGGAACATTTAAAGTTTCAGGGTTACGACGAGCATCTTGCGATGGGCCAGGTTCTGAACCCATAGTTGCGTGAGCATTACCATTTAATACTTCTTGAGTTGCAGCGCCATCTTCATCAAACATCAATACTTTCGCTTTTGGAAATTTGTTTTGAATAAATACGCATGGGGTAGCGCCACGTCGACATGAAAAAGTAATTTCCTCACTGTTGTAATCTTCTAAGGTCATTCCTTTTGTCATTGCTGTATTAGCTAAGATGGTTAAACCCGAAAATGCATATGGTTCGGAAAAGTTAACTGTCAGATTCCGTGAGGGAGTAACAGTCATCCCACTTATTATAACGTCGAACTTACCAGCTACTAAAGCAGGAATTATACCCGCCCATTTTGTTGGAACAAATTCTACTTCCACTCCCATATCGGCAGCCAACTTACGACCTACGTCAGGCTCGAAACCAACTAAATCACCGTCTTTATTTCTCATTGACCACGGCACAAAGAGGTCTAATCCGATTTTGATTACTCCACGCTTTTTTATAGTCTCGATTACACTTTCAGCACCAAGAGATTGTGCTGTCCCCGCAAAGGTTGCTTGAGAAAAGCTTATACTGGCTAAAGCGGTGCCTAAGGCCACCCCCAGTAAACGTCGTGTGATATTCATTTTGTATTTCCTTTCTGTTTAGTTTTGAGAGTAACCAGTTTTAATGGCCACTCAGTTTGTAACCGTGTATCGCCTTTCTACCTGCGACGCCCCGATCGATAGAATCATTATAACAATCATGTAAATGACAGCTATAGTGAACCAAATTTCAAAAGCCATATAGGTATCTGAAATAATATTCTGACCTAAAGTAGTTAACTCCGCTACCGCAATAACACTGACAATTGCTGAGCTTTTTACCATATGAACCACTTCGCCTGTCATTGGTGGCAACATAAAACGAATAGATTGAGGCAATATGATATATCTGTACATCTGGGCTTTACTCATACCAATTGATTTTGCTGCTTCCCATTGACCTTGAGCTACAGCATTTATTCCAGCCCTCAGAATTTCCGAAATTAAGGCTGAATGATAAACAGCTAAACAAAGAATGCTTGCGGTATAGCGATCATACTTAAATACGGGTCCCAAAACATAATAAAAAAGATAAACCAACACCAGTAATGGTATATTTCGAACAAATTCCAAGAAACATATGGCAACTTTTATGCCTATAAATAAGCCAGACAATCGCAAAAGAGCCAACAGTAAACCAAGTACCACAGCAAGAACAAAAGCCGAAAAAGATAATGTTATTGTGGTCCACAGACCTAACATCAGTTCTCCAAATTGAAAGCCATTATCCGTATAACGGTATATATATTTTGGTATCTGGTACCATTGCCAATTATATCCCATTGATTGGGCTCCTTTAAATGATGAATAAAGGATCCCTCCAACAATTAGACAGTAGATAACAATAGAAACAGGAGTGGATGAAAAAAATCGATTAATGGCTGGCGGTCGCCTTACCGGCAAACCTTTCATAGATATTGATCCACTGGTTCCCATAGAAATCAATGCACCAATATTTGCTCTAAAAACTCTCTGCACCGATCACTATCCGGTTTAGAAAAAAACTTTTCTGGGGGCGCTACCTCTATTATTTTTCCTTCATCCATAAATACCATTGTATCCGCCACTTTTCTAGCAAAACCCATTTCGTGGGTGACTACTACCAGAGTCATGCCAGTTTCTGCTAGTTCCACTATCACATCTAGAACTTCATTGATCATCTCTGGATCAAGCGCTGATGTGGGCTCGTCAAACAACAGAATACGGCTTTCCATGCACAGCGAACGGGCGATCGCAACCCTTTGTTGTTGGCCACCGGAAAGAGCCGCGGGATATTTATCTGCCTGTTCAGGTATATGTACTCGGTCGAGATATTTACGGGCAGTTGCCTCAGCATCAACCTTCGAAGCTTTGCGCACTTTCATGGGGCCAATCATCAGATTTTCCAACACCGTGAAATGGGGAAACAGATTAAATTGTTGAAAAACCATCGAAACGGTCTGGCGCAAGTGATTAAGATCTTTAGAACCTTCGTAAACTTCAATCCCATCCACATTTAGCACGCCAGAGTTGTGGAACTCGAGGCCATTGATACACCGAATCAGCGTCGATTTACCCGAACCCGATGGGCCGCAGATTACCACTCGTTCGCCCTCTTTAACCGAAATACTTATATCTTTCAGGGCGTGAAAATCCCCGTAGAATTTATCTACGTTTTTGAAATCTATGATTGTTGCATTATCAGTCATAACTTAAGTTTCATCCGTGTTTCTCTAGCTTACGTTCACCTAGAGGTGCTAAAAAAAGAAGCTTTCTAGTAAACCATAAACTAGATTTGAGCATAATTCTGTCTGCCTTGTACGCCACGTTAAAATTATTGTACGGGAATTTCAAAGCAATACAAGCTTTTGTATCAGGTATTGCAGAAAAGCGGACATATATTGCAGATTTAATATGTGTTGATTTACTCACCCCATGCTAAAAAATAAACGATACAATAGTGAAGAAGTTTGTATTTTTTAATGTGTTATGTTGAATGCGTGATATCTGGCCGTAAGGTGAGCGTAAAAATGCAACTGCACACGCACTTTATGATCTTAATCTTGGCGTGCGTTGCTAAGTTCTCCAATGCAGTTCGTTCAGATAGAGTGCATATAAAACTGGCGTTACTGGCTTTAAGTGCGATGCCAATATATAGTGCCACACGCAATACTGGATTATAAAAGGATACTTCGAAATTGGAAGAACGGGATGTTTACGCACAAATTGGCATAGCCCTGAGGTAGTTGCGACAGGCGAATTCGCTGACTTTGACCGAGCTGGCTGACATATCGAGTGTTTCTTCTGGTATGATATCGCGCATAGAAAATGGTCAAGTTTCCCCATCGCTTGCAACCTTGGGTGTATTAGCAAAGGGGCTGAATGTGCAGTTGATGTCCTTGTTTACCCATACTTCTAATTCTTCAGACATATATTACGTTCCTGAAGGAGAGGGTTTAAATGCGCGTCGAATTTCACCGGGCCACGCGCATGAGTTTGTGTTGTTGGCAAACATGCCGATGGCAAAGGTATTTTCAGTTCTGCTCGCGTCGTAATCCGTCGCGCCGCATCTTCTAACCCACCCCAGTATCATCACGAAGGTTATGTGTTCATGTATATAGTATCTGGACAGGCGACTTATGAGTGCGGCGCTGAACAGTTTGAACTGACCGCAGGCGCATCTTTGAACTTTGACGCACAACTTCCCCATCGATTTGTGAAAATACATAGCGACGAGGTGCATATGTTGACAGTTTCGGCACGGCCTCTTTGACAAAGTCCTAGGTTGGGTTCCTTAGAAAGCCCCGCGGGCAGTATTTTTTAAGTGTCAATCACGGCCATCGCATCAATTTCAACTAGCAGAGATGGATCAGCTAACCCCTGAACGACGACGCCTGTGGAACAATGCTGTACCCCTTCAAACCAGAGATTTATTGCTTCATAGACTGCTGGGCGGTAATCAATGTGAGTTACATAAACAGTCAGTTTGCAGACATCTTCAAGACTTCCGCCCGCCTCTTTCATCCACTGGTTAATGTTGCGACATGCCTGATCTGCCTGAGCCCTAGGATCACCTGGTCCGATCAGCGTTCCGTCGAGTAGTGTGCCCACCTGTCCTTGCATGAATACGAAATCACCCTTGGCGCGGATCGCTTTAGAATAGGTCGCCTGCGCATGATAGCGTGTTTTATAGGGGTGAATGTAGGTTCGGGACATAGTGCTTCTCTTCAGGCCATTACCCGTGACAAATAATCGTCGATCATATCTCCATAGCTTTGTTCCACCGCCATTAAGAATCCACCTTTTTGACGGATGATCAGGCCTTTTAAGCCGAAGATTTCGGTGAAGGTTGCACCAGTTTCAGGAAAGGCTTGTGGATGGATATCAAGTGGGCTTGCTATGTTGATCACTTGGTCCGCGTCTGGACCCATCACCAAAAAGAACGATAGTGTGTCTGAAACTCGGATTATGCTGAGATCCACGGGTGCATTAGTAGGGCGCAGAATTTCTTCTAAAGCGGCTTCTTGATCAAGCGGCGCACGTAACAGCCAGTGGTTATGGCCAATATGCAACAAGGATATACCATCCTTTACAGAGGCCGTGTTTACAGATTTGGGGAAAGTGGGTAGTAAAGCTCCTACGAATTTTTCCACCTTGGGCTGAACTCCCTTAATGTCGAAAAGAGCGTCTGTTTTCTGTCGGAGAATATTTGCGTTATAACCCATTCTATGACCTCAATATTTTGCCGTCCGGGTCGTAAAACACCGGAGCAGTAATCTGGGCAGGGATGACGCTGTTCTGAAGACGAACATGTGCGGCTTCGCCGCGCCGGGCGTGGCCGTTTTCTAGCAGTGCAAGTGCAATCCAACGGTTATTGACTACACTCCAAACGCATGCAGTAACCAGTCCCTCAGTAGCTTGCTTCTTGCCAGATGGTGTAAGCGGTGCGCCTTCAGGGATCTGACAATTTGGGTCATCCGATAGTAATCCCACCAGTTCACGTCTCACTTTGTTGCCCGCCCGCCGTAAGTCGACGGATCGCTTGCCGATGTAATCGGATTTCTTCTTGGACATGATCCAGCTTAAACCTAAGTCATAGGCATCAACCGTTCCATCAACTTCATGTCCGAGCGATAAAAAACCTTTTTCCACGCGTAGAACATGGTTAGCTTCGGACCCAATTGGTGCGATGTTAAATGATGCTCCCGCCGCCATGACTTTGTCCCACAAGTTGCGCAAATGGCGGGGCGCGACATTAACCTCAAAAGACAATTCACCAGTAAAACTGACACGGACTATGCGTGCCGGCATATCGGCGAAAGTGCCATCTCGAAATTCCATGAAGGGGAAAGCATCTGGGGACAGATCAATATTGGTGACAAATTTTTCCAAAATTTTGCGTGCGTTTGGGCCACAAATTGTGACATTGTTCCACTGGCTGGTGACGTTGGTGATCATAACGTTCCAATGGGGTTGATCAAATTGCAATACTTTTTCCATATGCTGGTGTATTGCATCAACATGACCGGTCGATGTTGATATTAACCAGCGATGTTCATCAAGCCGCAAAGCCACACCGTCATCCAATATCAACCCATCATCCGTGAGCAT
>Ga0209501_10005173_pt1 | contig 12139 bp, 20 predicted proteins | sample ArcticOcean_MG_C_4_FD_187434 | JGI IMG/M metagenome (GOLD analysis project Ga0209501, IMG submission 187434) | Marine microbial communities from western Arctic Ocean - ArcticOcean_MG_CB4_134 (SPAdes) (version 2) | ecosystem: Environmental > Aquatic > Marine > Oceanic | place: Arctic Ocean...
ATGATTCTGACCACGCCCTTGCGCTTAATCACGCGGCAGTTATTGCACCTGGGTTTAACCGATGCTGATACTTTCATAATATTTAATCCTGGTTGCTAGAACCTGCTACTTGAGCTGGTTATTTGAAGTCGTTTATTTGAATCGGTAGGTTATCCGGCCGCGGGTCAGGTCGTATGGAGAAAGCTCCACCAACACCCGATCACCAGGCAGTACCCGAATGAAGTGCATCCTGATCTTACCGGATACGTGGGCCAACACCTCATGCTCGTTGGGCAGCTCTACGCGGAACATTCCGTTTGGTAGGGCCTCTTTGACGCTGGCCTCAACTTCGATTGCTTGTTTTTTCGCCATAAGTCCTCTTTACGTGCGGTTTTCCACCTGACCAGGTGTATCTCCGGAATCAGGCGCTGGGCCGGGGAAACCGTCCCCGATATTACCCGTGAACGGTCAGAATCTCCGGTCCGCTCTCGGTTATGGCTATCGTGTGTTCAAAGTGGGAAGAGAGCTTGCCATCGGCAGTAATCACTGTCCACTCGTCATCCAATATTTTGGTGTGCCAATCTCCCATGTTAAACATGGGTTCAATCGCGATGCACATTCCAACTCTTAACAGCGGGCCCATGCCTGCCTGTCCGTAGTTGGGTACCTGCGGGTCTTCATGAAGGAACCGACCTACGCCGTGCCCCACAAATTCCCTAACGACGCCGTAGCCCCGGCTTTCGCCGTAAGCCTGTACCGCAGCGCCTATATCACCGACCCGCCCACCGGGTTGAGCCGCTTTGATACCTTCTTCAAGGCTGATCCGCGTGTGATCCATCAACGCGATCGCTTCCGAGGATACTGTACCCACCGGAATCGACACTGCGGCGTCGCCAATGAAACCTTCGATGGTCGCACCTACGTCGACCTTGACGATATCACCCTCAAATAACACCCGTTTACCGGGTATACCGTGGACAATCTCCTCATTGACCGACGTACAAATACTGGCCGGGAAACCCTGATAACCCATGAAAGTGGGCTTGGCTCCCTGTCTGGTTATCTCTTTATACGCAATTTTGTCTAGATCCAGCGTGGTCATACCAGGGGCCACGGCAGCCTTCAACAAGTCTAAAACCGCACCGACAATTCCACCGGCGCGGCGCATCGAGTCCAGTTCCTGGGGCGACTTGATAGTCACTCCGCCAGAGTACGTGGACGGAGAGTTAGAGGCGGTCTTTGGTTTTTGGACGCGATTCACCTTGGGTATTCTACTCCTGAAAGATTATCTTGGGAACCCATCACAGCTCTGCTATGAGGACCTAAGTACCAGAATCGGTCTGTATGGCTGCCGTTTGACTAGGAGTCCAGGGCCGCCATGACCAATTTGTTGACTTCATCAACGGGATTATCCCCTAGTATATCCACCAGAACTCCCCGTTCTCGGTAAAAACCAAGTACCGGGGTGGTTTCTGCATTATAGATTTCTATTCGTTTTTTGACCGCTGTCGGAGCGTCGTCATCTCTTTGATAGAGTTCACCGCCGCATTGGCCGCACTTCTTAGCGCTGGCATCCTCGCCCGCTCCAATGGAATGGGGAGACTGGCAAGCTCGGCAGATATAACGTCCACCCAGCCGGCGCAGAAGTTCAGGTTCTGAGACATCAATATGGACTACTTTATCCAGGGTTCTGGACTCAGTGGAAAGTTTCTCTTCTAACACCTCAGCCTGATTGGGGTTCCGGGGGAACCCGTCAAGTATGAATCCTTCATCCTTGGGTATCGACATAACCTTGTCCAAGATAATGTCGATAGTTACTTCGTCGGGGACCAATTCCCCTTTGTTCATGTATCCCTTGGCCCGCAGACCCAACTCGGTTCCCTGTCCCAAATGGTATCGGAACAAATCCCCAGAGCTGATGTGCGCTACATTTAAGTGCTCACGTAGCAGTTGCGCCTGTGTACCTTTGCCGGCACCAGGAGGGCCGAACAGAACCAGTCTCAAACCCTGAGCCATGTTATCTCAGGAATCCTTCGTAGTTCCGCATCATTAACTGGGCTTCTAGTTGACGCAGGGTATCCAATCCAACACCCACCATGATTAGAAGGCTGGTGCTGCTCAGTGATATGGCCTGCACATCGGTGATAAGCGATGCAATATACGGCATGATGGCAATGGTTCCCAAGAATAGGGCACCACCCAGTGTTATGCGTACGATAACTCGATTCAAGTAGTCTTGGGTTGGCTTACCCGGCCGGATACCCAAAACGAAGCCACCGTTCTTCTGTAAGTTTTCAGCCAACTGCTGTTGGTTAAACACCACCAGGGTATAGAAGAAGGTGAAGATCACCACCAGGACAAACACCATCACCCAATAGATGGGCGACGTCGGTATCAGCAGGTCTGCAAAGAAGTTTGCAATGTCCCCGATGAACGTTGTGTTGGTAGCAAAGTACGTCGCGATTGTTCCAGGAAGAATCACGATGGAAAAAGCAAAGATTAACGGAATCATGCCCGCTGAATTTATGCGCAGCGGTAGATAGGTAGCGCCGCTTTGACGATACATCCTGCCGCCCCTAAATATACTGCGGCCATACTGCACCGGAATTCGCCGATGTGCCTCGTTAAACAGGACGATGGAGGCGATAATTATAACGCCGATCAAGGCGAAGAACCCAATGCCAAGTACGTTGTCTCGGTCCAAGAATCCCTGGGTTAGTAGACGAGGGAAACCGGCAACGATACCGGCGAAAATCAAGAGCGAGATACCGTTTCCGATGCCTCTTTCCGTAATCATTTCGCCCAACCAAACCAAGAACATGGTTCCAGCGGCGATGGAGAACAAAGCTGCCAACGTGGGCAACAGGGCGTCTCCTGAGAATCCCACATCGGCAATAACGTTGCTCTGTTCCAAGAGCACCAGTTGCCCGTAACCTTGGGCGAATGCAATGGGAATGGTAATCCAGTGGGTTAGCCGGTTCATTTTGGCCCGGCCTGACTCGCCTTCCTTGGCCATGTCCTGCAATTGCGGAATGACCGGGGTAAGCAACTGGATGATGATGGACGAAGTGATGTAAGGAAACACGCCCAAGGCGACGATGCTCATTCGGCTCAGTGCGCCGCCGCTGAACAGGTCTAAGAAGCCTAGGAGTTCGTTGTTCCTAAAAAGGTTATCGAGCTGTACTTGATCGATTCCCGGTAGGGGAATATGTGCGACAAAGCGATATAGGGCCAAAATAGCCAGGGTAAACAGGATTTTGGCACGCAAGTCAGGGAGACTGAATGCGTCAATCGCCGCCTGGATCAGCTTGGGAAATTTACCTGACTGGACATCGGCGTTCATCATTACGCCGCTGTTTCTTCCGCTGTTCCCTTTGCCGCTTCAATCTTCTCTTTAGCAGCACGGGTGAACTTGGTAGCCACCACGGTTACCGCCTTGCTGATCTCACCATCGCCGACGATTTTCACCGGCAGGTTGAGATTGCGCAAGAAGCCCTTCTCCAATAGGAGTTCAGGGGTGATTCGCTCACCTGCGTCAAAGGTCTCTAGTGTCTCAATTTTGACCAGGGAGTAATACGTCTTAAAGGGGTTGTGGAAGCCGCGCTTCATCGGCAAACCCTTAATCAAAGGCAACTGACCGCCCTCAAACCAAGGGGATACGCCACCACCGGAGCGGGATTTTTGTCCCTTCATACCCCGACCTGCGGTGCTTCCTTGACCGGCAGCGTCACCGCGACCGATTCGTTTTCGTCTTTTCCTGGCTCCCTTGGAAGGGGCCAATTGGTGTTCCATCATGGGAGTGCCTCTTAATTCCTTACGCCGTATAGACTAATACTAGATGCATTGAGGGTCGTGGGTAAACCGTTTGAGCGGTGCTGAGATACCGGTTTAGCGGTCAAGTGAACCAGGTTACAGTACGTGCACCCCGGTTTATTCCCGAAAACTGACTTAACAGACAGCTAATTAAGCTATTTCCAACTTCACCAGATGACTAACTTTATTAATCATCCCGCGAATCGTTGGTGAGTCCTGGTGCACCACGGTATGGTTCAACCGGTGCAGACCCAACGATTTAATAATCCTGTGTTGGTTCCCTGGTTTCCCTATTGTGCTCTTTACCCAGGTAATTTTTATTTCCGCCATAATCGTTCGACCGTTCGTCCGGTTAAGGGGTTCGGTCTATATTCTCCCTTAAGGGGTATCCGTCTCAGTTACAGGAACAGTCACTACTTCTTGAGCAGCATTGGGCATTGGCCGCCCCAGTCTACGGGCTAATTCAATGTCCGGGTCTCGCAATTGCCGTAGCGCTTCAATGGTGGCGTAGACAATGTTAATGGGGTTCCTGGAGCCCAGGGATTTCCCGACCACGTCTTTGACGCCGCCCAGTTCCAAGATTGCTCGCATGGTACCGTTCGCAATCACTCCAGTACCCTCACGGGCCGGTTTGATCATCACTATGGTGGCGCCTTTTTTAACGGTGATTTTTTGGGGGATGGTGTTCCCGCGCAGAGGGATCTTTACAGTGTCTCTTCTGGCTACTGCATTGCCCTTTCTGACCGCGTCTGGGATGACAAGGGCTTTGCCCAAGCCGACACCCACTTCGCCCTGACCGTCTCCCACAACGACTAACGCGTTGAATCGGAGGCGACGGCCTCCCTTCACTACTTTAGAAATGCGTCGAGTGTAGACGACTCTTTCAGAAAAGCCACCGGTATCTTCGTCTCGTCCTCGACCTCTATCTCGATCATTGAAGGACCTATTAGGCGCTTGGACCATAAGCGGGTTAGACCTCCCAGTCTATGCGGTTAAATAACCTATTCTTAGAATACTAGTCCGGCTTCGCGAGTCGCTTCAGCCAGAGCTTTGACCCGACCATGGTATTTACAACCACCTCGGTCGAATACTACTTGGGTGATGCCTTCAGCCTTGGCCCGCTCCGCAACCAATTTCCCCACCGCGGTGGAGAGGTTGGTCTTGGGGGTGATGGGTCCGCCGGCTTCTTTGATAGCATCGTCGCTTGAGGCCGCCACGAGTGTGCGACCAGTGGTGTCGTCAATTACCTGTGCGTATATATGGCGCAGGCTCCGGAACACGGCCAACCTGGGGCGTTCCGGAGTACCGGAAACCTTTTTCCGCAGGCGGATGTGCCGTACTGCTCTGAGGCGTTTTGCGTTCTTATCTTTAGGCATGGTTAATCTTATAAGAGCGGGGCAGTTTAGAAGGCTATTAAGCCTTTCTTGCCGCCGCCTTCCCGGGTTTAAAGTGGAGTACTTCGTCTGCGTACTTGATGCCCTTTTCTTTGTAGGCGTTGGGTGGGCGAACCCTTCTGATTCGTGCAGCTACTTGGCCGACCTTTTGTTTGTCGATGCCGCGTACATGAATTTTGCTGGCGCTTTCAACTTCAATGGTAACGTCGTCACCGTCTGGATGAATTTCTACTGGATGGCTGTAACCTACGTTCAGTAGGACGCCTTTCCCAGCTTCAGAGCATCGATAGCCTACGCCCATGATGTCTAGAGACTTGGTGAATCCTTCGGAAACACCTTCAATGGCATTAGCTATCAGGCTTCTGGTGAGTCCGTGCAGGGAGTGGTGGAATTTGTTGGCTGATTGCCGTTCCACCAAAACTTGACCGTCTTCAACCTTGACCATCACTTCTGGGTGGTACTTCTGTTCTATGGTGCCTTTAGGGCCGGTTACTTTGACCCCGCCATACTGGACTTCAACCTTTACCGAGTCAGGAAACGGTATTGGCTTACGGCCGATGCGGGAGAGTGTTTTTATTGGTTTTATTTCATTCATAACAGGGTTACCAGACAAAGCAGAGTAGTTCTCCGCCGACGCCTTCACGCCAAGCTTTCCGCCCAGCCATAACGCCTTTGGAGGTAGATACGATCGCCAGGCCGATTCCGCCGTAAACTCGCGGAATTTCGCCTTTGCCTACATAAATCCGCAATCCGGGCTTGCTCACCCGCTTGAGGCCAACGATCGCTGATTGTCTTCCTTCACGGTAGGTGAGGTGGATTCGGATCATGGGATGGGTGGTTCCACGGGGGATATCAAAATCCCTGATGAAACCCTCTTCCTTAAGAATTTTGGCCACGGCCAGCTTCAGTTTGGAATGGGGAAGAGAGACAGAATCGTGGTGCACTTGTATTGCGTTACGCATTCTGGTCAGCATGTCTGCCAATGGATCGGTTACCGGCATTTTAGGTCTATCTCCCCTCTCCGCTTGAAGTTAGGTACGTTAATTTATTTGTGCAGTGATATCGGTCGCCAGGCTATAAGCTGGCTTTGCGAACGCCGGGTAATTCCCCGTTAAGAGCCATCTGCCGGAAACATATGCGACAGAGTCCAGCGTGTCTAATGTACGCTCTCGGACGGAAGCATCGATTACACCGATTGTAGGCCCGAACCGGGAATTTCGGCTCTTTAAGCCATTTTTGAACCATTGATGTTTTTGCCAACGATACCTCCCCTAGGCCTCAACCGTGTCTTTTATAAAGGGCATGCCGTAAAGTTCCAAGAGGCGAATTGCCTCTGTATCATTCTTGGCTGTGGTGGCGATTGTCACCTGTAGGCCGCGAATTTTATCAATGTCATTGTAATCAATCTCCGGGAAGATGATCTGCTCCCGAATACCGATGGTGTAGTTGCCTCGTCCGTCCAATCCACGCCTGGCCAGGCCACGGAAGTCACGGATACGAGGGAGAGCGGTGTTCACCAGACGATCCAAGAAATGGTACATCCGGGGTCCACGTAGGGTAACCGCTGTTCCGATGGGGTTACCTTCTCTCAGTTTGAATCCAGCAATGGATTTTTTGGCTAAGGTCACAACCGGTTTTTGACCGCTGATAATCGTTAAGTCCCTGGTGGCAGCTTCAATGGCGCGTCCATTGGTTAGGGCTTCGCCCACGCCAATGTTCAACACTATCTTTTGCAACCGCGGTACTTCCATTGGGTTGTTGTAGTTGAACTCCCGCACCATTGCGGGAATAATCTCGTTCTTGAACTGTTCATAGAGACGAGGTGGAGGCGGAGGTTCGGTGGGTGCCTCAAGGACTACATCACCGCTTCTACCGCCACGGGCAGTTGCACGATCACGTCGCTGTCGACCCTGGGTCGGTTGCTCCGCAGTCGCTTCTTCGCCGTCTTCAGATGTCGCTTCCGCGCCATCAGCACTCTCGGCTGTCTCTTCAGTTGATTCTTCTGTTGTTTCTTCAGCCTCGTTCAGGTCTTCAGGCTGTTGTGTTTCTTCATCGAGCATCGTCGATAACTTCCTGGCATTTGGTACAAGTGCGAACTCGCGAACCGGTGTCCAAGAATGTGCTCTTGGGCTTGGTTGGCTGGTTACATTTGTTGCAAATCAATAATACATTGGACGCGTGGATGGAGGCTTCTTTCTGAATCCGTCCCGCTTGGCTTATGCCCGGGCGGGCCTTCATGTGCCGAGTTACCATATTCACGCCTTCTACAATCACCCGGTCTTTTTCGGGGAAGCGACGTTCAATTCGGCCGGTCTTGCCTTTTTCTTTGCCGGCTATCACCAGCACGTTATCGCCTGTTCGGATTCGCATTAGACGACCTCTGGCGCAAGAGAGACAATCCGCATGAAACCACGATCTCTCAACTCACGGGCTACTGGGCCGAATATGCGCGTGCCCCTGGGAAGTTGATCGTCTCCAATGAGCACGGCGGCATTGTCATCAAACTTGATATAGGTGCCATCCGGGCGGCGACGTCCTTGGGCTTGCCGTATGACCACAGCCTTCACAATCTCTCCTTTTCGTACCGGAGAGTTGGGCGCTGCTTCTCTTACGTTGCAGACGATGATGTCGCCAACGTGGGCGTATTTCCGTTTGCCACTGCCGGGTATGTTAATGAGGCGAATCAATTTAGCCCCACTATTGTCAGCTACCCTCAGCCGCGTATAGGTCTGGATCATTCCTTTTCTTCCTGTTCATCCGGCTCGTCGGCGGCTTCAGACTCTTGTCCGTCGTCGCCTTCGGGCTCCTCAGCTTCCGGTTCTTCTATCGTTTCTTCAGGAGCTTCGGATTCGGGTTCTTCTGTTGATTCCGCTGTTTCTCCGGCAACCGCAGCTTCCGCTCGAACTTCTGCGGCTAAGATGCGGGGCTGCGTCATCTCTTGACCTACGTCAGTCTCCAAATCAATCGGACGAACGTCTGCTACGAGCTTGCGCTCTAGTATGGCCATGAGACGCCAGTGTTTATTCTTGGATATACGCCTCGTTTCCTCGATGCGGACGGTGTCACCCAATTCGCATTGATTCAACGGGTCGTGCACGTAGAACCGTGCCACGCGACGCATCTGTTTCCGGTACAAGCGGTGGCGTTGTTTCCACACCATCTCAACGATGGCAGTTTTGTCCTGATTCGTCCGCACTACTGCGCCTACGCGGACCTTGCGCATGGATGATGCCACTAACCAGCCTCCTGAATCTGCCGTTCTCTAATTACTGTCCGGAGCCTGGCGATAGTCTTTTTTACCGAGCTGGGTTCGTTGGTGTTGGTCAACTGGTTAGTTGCTGCACTGAACCTTAGGTTCATCAGCTCCTTGGCCGATTTTTCCAACTCCTCGTACAACTGGTCGTTGCTGAGTTCTCTTACTTCGTGAACACGCATAATTAAGCCAAGCCGTTGGCCACTGCTGCGGCCAGTCTATCTCTTACTACCGTCTTGGTAGGAATGGGCAACTTACGGGAAGCTAACCTTAGAGCCTGGACTGCTTCTTCGTGGGGCACACCGGCCACCTCGAACATAATCCGTCCGGGCCTCACTACCGCTACCCAGTAATCACCAGCGGCTTTTCCGCCGCCCATGCGGGTCTCAGCAGGTTTCTTGCTAACTGACTTGTCCGGAAAAATCCGAACCCAGACTCGTCCGCCGCGCTTTAGGTGCCTGGTTACGGCGACACGGGCAGCTTCAATCTGACGTGCGGTTATCCAGTGGGCTTCCATGGCTTTGAGGCCAATCTCTCCAAAGGCGACTGTGCTTCCGGTGGAGGCGTTTCCTCGCATTTTTCCGCGGAAGTGCTTTCTAAATTTAGTTCGCTTGGGCTGCAGCATGGGTGGCTCCTAGTCCGTTCCCTATTCGGGGTTTTCCAGGTCGACTGCCTCGAGCGCTTGGCTGATGTCATCGGCCTGAACTGTTACTTCAATGTTATCTAGTTCCTCAACCATTTCCGCTTGAGGAGGTAGGATCTCGCCGTGATAGACCCAGGTTTTGACTCCCACCTGGCCCATGGCTGTGTGGGCCTCTGCCAGGGAGTAGTCAATGTCCGCACGCAATGTGTGCAGGGGAACCCGTCCCATCATCAGTTTTTCAACGCGGGCTATCTCGGAACCGGTAATCCGGCCCTTGATGATAATTTTGATGCCCTCGGCACCGGCCTGCATGCATCTCTGCGCCGCCTGCCGCATGGCCCGCCGATAAGCGACCCTACGCTCCAACTGATCGGCCACGCTTCGGGATACCAGAAAGGCGTTGGTCTCTGGCTGTTCAATCTCGACGATATTGAGTTGTATTCTGCTTTCTGTGATCGACTCAAGTTTGGCACGCAAGTTCTTGACACGCTCACCGTCTCGCCCAATTAGTATCCCAGGGCGAGCAGAGTGAATATTAATCACACTATCTTGAGCACCACGGTCAATCTCAACTCGGGAGATACCCGCGTCAGAGAACGCTTTGTACTCGTTCTTGATACTTTCTCGCAGACGCAAGTCCTGTTTTACCAGGTTGCGGTAGGAGTTGCCATTCGGCGCGTACCAATGGGCTTTCCAGTCTTTAATGATTCCAAGTCGGAAACCGTAAGGGTGAGTCTTATGCCCCATGCCTAGCTCCTACTCTGAACTTCGTCCACTTCCACAATAAGGTGGCTTGAACGCTTGATTATCGGACCGATTCTGCCTCTAGCCCGGGGCCGGAACCGCTTCAGTGACTTTGCGTTATCAGCTGAGATTCTGGTAATCCGGAGGTTGTCCCGGTTCATCATCATGTTGTTCTCAGCGTTGGCTGCCGCAGATGCAACAACCTTGGCAATTGTCTTAGCCCAGGGAGAAGGGAGCAAACTCAGCGTATCGAGCGCTGATTGAACTCTCTGGCCTCTGACCAAATCAATAATGGGCTTAAGCCTCTTGTGAGAGGTGCCCAGTGATTTCGCTACTGCTCTAACGGGTGGCATTTGTTACCTCACCCGACTTGTTCGTTCGGACCTTGAGATATGACCACGGAAAGTCCTGGTGGGAGAGAATTCGCCCAGCCGGTGTCCAACCATGTTTTCTGTAATAAACACCGGCACATGCCGGCGACCGTCATGAACCCCAATTGTCAATCCTACCATCTCAGGCAAAATCATGGAGGCGCGGGCCCACGTCTTGATGACCGTATTGGTCCCAGCACGCTGCACGGCTTCCACGTGTTTCATCAATTTGGGATGCACGTATGGTCCCTTTTTTATCGATCGGGACATCCTAGCGTCTCCTAGTTCTGCGCATGATAAATTTGCTCGACGCCTTCTTCTTGCGTCGTGTTTTGTAACCCAAGGTAGGCATACCCCAAGGCGATTTAGGCCCTGGCATACCAATGGGAGAGCGGCCCTCACCCCCACCATGAGGGTGGTCCACCGGGTTCATGGCCACGCCACGTACCTGCGGTCGGCGGCCTCGGTGACGAGAAGCACCCGCTTTACCCAAGCTTTCATTCTTATGGTCAGGGTTGGACAGTTGACCAACACTGGCTCTGCAGCGAAGTAATATCCGGCGCATCTCTCCGGAGGGTAGACGAATCAGAACGTATTCGCCCTCTCTAGATAACACCTGAGCCCCGGTCCCCGCTCCGCGGACCATCTGGCCGCCACGGCCCGGAGTCAACTCCAGGTTGTGGATGACAGTTCCTGTGGGAATGTTGGTCAGCGGCAGACAGTTGCCCAAGCTAATCTCAGCGTCTGCTCCGGACTGTACAAAGGCTCCCACTTCCAAACCGTGGGGGGCCAGTATATAGCTCTTTTCACCATCGACATAATAAATCAGGGCAATACGTGTGGTCCGGTTCGGATCGTACTCAATGGACTTTACCTTGCCCGGTACGCCGTCCTTGATTCGCTTGAAGTCAACCTTCCGGTACATCTGCTTGGATCCGCCACCTCTGTGTCGTGAGGTCATGCGGCCCCGGTTATTCCGGCCACCGTGGTTTAGCTGGGCTTCAAGCAGGGATTTCTCCGGTTTCTTGGCTGTTATCTCTTCAAAAGAGGCGACAACCGCATTCCGGGTTCCCGGTGTCCTTGGTTTTAAATTCTTTAATGGCATGAGTAGCTCTCTACAGGCCCTCGATCAGGTTAATTCGGTCGCCTTGCTTAAGCGTTACGACCGCCTTTTTCGTGTCTGGTTGCTTTTTGATACGGGGACCGTAGCGCTTCATTTTACCGCGTAGCATGGTGATATTCACATCAAGCACGGTTACATTGAAGTTTGATTCGACGGCCTGTTTAACTTCGACTTTATTGGCCTTGGGAGCAATGTGAAAAGTGTACTTTCCAGACTCTTGCAAAAGCGTGCTCTTCTCCGTGATGGTCGGCTTAATCAGAACTTGATGAATATCCATTTAAGCCTCTTCTTCCAGAGTGGTTTCTTCTGTGCTGTCAGAAGTTGACGCCTCTGGCGTAGTTTCTTCAGCTGCACTAGCCGTGGTCCGGCGTCGCCGAGCCCTAGGTTTAGGAGTTTCTTCACCTGAAGGAGCGTCAGTGGCAGCAGCTTCAGTCGTCGCTGCGGCTGCTCGTCGGCGACGAGGCTTCGGCGTTTCTTCTTCTGCGGCTGATTCTTCAACAACCGTATCAGCAACTGCTGTTTCTGTTGCAACCGGAGCATCTGCTACTGCAATTCTACCGGTAACTTTAAGACCACGCCGTCCGTGAGGTTCAGAGGACAATGTCTCTTCAATCCACCGGGCAGCTTCTACCGTCATTATCACCCAGTCTCTGGACAGGAGTTCCTGAGCGTTTAGCTGACTAATAGGAAGAGTCCTAATCTTTGGGATGTTGTTGGCCGCCAAGACAACGTCTCGGTCAGTCCCCAAGGTTACGAACAAAGCCGAACTGGTTATTGATAGGTTGGCCAACAATTGAGTCATCGACTTTGTCTTGCCGT
>Ga0209501_10005177_pt1 | contig 12132 bp, 6 predicted proteins | sample ArcticOcean_MG_C_4_FD_187434 | JGI IMG/M metagenome (GOLD analysis project Ga0209501, IMG submission 187434) | Marine microbial communities from western Arctic Ocean - ArcticOcean_MG_CB4_134 (SPAdes) (version 2) | ecosystem: Environmental > Aquatic > Marine > Oceanic | place: Arctic Ocean...
GAATTGGTTACGTCTGAGCCCCAGATACGTCAGCTTCGTGAGCTGACGAATCTCGGGCGGAAGCGTGGTGAGTTGGTTGTCATGGAGGGTCAACCCGGTCAGGTTTGTGAGCTGTCCAATCTCAGGCGGGAGCGTTCGGAGGCCACTGAGGGTCAATAATCTATTGCCACGCTCAGCGCATTCGCGCATCTTTTTTAGGGCACGTTTGACTTCGGGATCGTCGGTTTTTGCAGCCGCCTCATCGATTTTCGCGAGAACGGCTGTTCGATCATATTCGACTGGCTCTTGAGCGGAAAGCAATCCTGCAAAAAATACGGTTAAAATCGCCAGTGGCACGCAGGCGGTCTTATAGATCGGTTTTTGCATTGTTTCGTTTGTTGTTTCTAAGACTACGCTACCGGCACCAAGGCTACCTGCGCAGCGGTTAGGAGGATTGCTGTTAGCAGGACAGCCGAAAACGGTTTCAATCTCGGAATACGCGGGTGAGTCATGACTGGTTCCTTTGCGATGGATGATGCGGGACTTAAATTATCGTTTTGTGAATGATTCGTCGGCAATGATACTAACCATCAAATCACGCAACTTGTAATCATTCTTCCTTGAAGCTGCTAAAAGACGATGAATCATCTCCGAATCGGCATAATGCATTTCTCTTCCCATCGCATACTCAGAAAGCTTTGTGAGGACGTTCCTGGCAATTTTATCTTGGTCCTCCAGCATCAGCTTCTTTAAGCCTTCTATCCCCGCGATAGGCCGCCCGTCTCGGTGGACGGTAGAGGCGTCCACCTTCGTCGTGGGTTCAAACTTTCGCGCCGTCTTCTCGGTCTTCTTCGTCTTTCCTTCGGCGGTTACTTCGATCGTTGTCTTGGTTACGACAAATTTCGAATACTTGTCACGCCATCGCCCAAAAACATCAAAGTTTTCCAAGGCCAGGCCAAAGGGATCCATCTTGCTGTGGCAAGAGGCGCAAATCGGGTTGTTACGATGCTCATTGATCGTGTCTTTGATGGTGAATGTTTCCGTAGGCGCGTTCAGGGCTTCTACTTCAAGATTGGCAGGAAGTTCCAACTCCAGCCCATAGATACTTTGAGCCACCCAGGCACCCCGATAGAACGGGTTGGTGAACTCGCCATTGGTGTTCATCATCAAAATACCCGCCTGCGTCAGTAGGCCACCACGCCGGGACTCTTTATCAAGCATGACTTTTCGGAAGGCCCTTTGACGCCGCGAATGTCTGTCGCGCTCTTTTAGATCAGATCCCTTTGGCAATTTCTCTTCTTCAGGGAGTTCCAATTTGTAAATTTCATTCAACGGTCTATTGATCACCACAAAATCAGAATCAATGAAATTCAGAAGATTTAAATTCTCATTCAAGATCACCTTAAAAAACTCTATGCTTTCCTGCATCATGAAGGGTTTCAGTCGTGCAAGTTTTTCACCGTGACCGTCCCTAAACGTATGCGCGAGGATCTCAGCCTGCGGATTAACGACGTCTATTTTATGAAGCTCAAGCCACTGCTCTGTAAAATCAGCAACAAAACGCCGAGCTTTAGGGTCTTGCAGCATCCTTAAGGCTTCAGCAGAACGAACGCTTGTATCCTTCAACTTCCCTTCGGAAGCCAACTTGATCAAACGGTCGTCGGGAAGTGAATTCCACAGAAAGTAAGACAACCTGGACGCAATCGCATAATCATCGAGATTGAGAGAATCACCTTCGTACTTATACAAAAATTTGGGTGAGCAGAGCATCATCGTCAAGGCCGACTGCACGGCATCGAGGACGTTTTCATCCGTTTCATATCTCTTTTTTGCCACATCGAAAAATCGCGTCAACTCGCTGTCACTCACCGGTCGGCGAAAGAGTTTAACGGCCAGCTTTCTGATGAATTGTTGATATTGCTTATGGGGGTCGTGGTCCTTCAGGTCTTCATAGTAGGTGTTGTAAAACTCGTTTTTTGGAGGCCAACTGTCATAATAGGGACCGGTCACTTCAGCCGAAATGAAGTGCAATAACGCTTTTGGCAGTCTGGAGAACGCCTTGTCTACCGGCAGCGGGGGTATCGGCTTGAGTTTACTGAGATCCTTGGGCAATGGATAAAAATAATTGTAACTATAAAGAACAGCATTCTGTCCTGGCTCCAAATAGATCCGCACTTTGTCGCTTAATAAAAAATCCTGGGTGCTGAGTGCTTTTTTACTGAGCTTAGGGTCTATATTGGTTGTGATTCTCAAGCGTTCATTTTCTTTACCCGGGTCAACCTTGAAATATAAATCACGTTCCTTAAGAAAAGCGCCGCCAACGGTTGGATCAATAAACGTAAAATGTCCATTGACCTTCACATCGTAATAGCCTGGCACTGTGTCACCATATTTGAATCCAAGCCCAGCGGATGCATCATTGTAACGATACCCTTCGGTCGTCATACCGTCATTGGTCCGTTCATAGGGCGCAACCCCATCGCTACCTAATCTGCGCCCTAGACCATTATCATAACTATGATGGGTTGTAGAAGTCCCGGGCATGCCTCCCACGACCTTCTCAGCTATTCCAGAGCCAACTCGGAAATAGCTATCCATAGCAAAGGGTGACATCACAAGTTTATCGCCTTCATTGTCAAAGCCATCCCTGGTGTTGTCGACAGGCAAGTGGTTTTTGACTTCTAACTTGGTAAAAAAAGCATCGTTGATCGTGTTCTCATATTCCGCGCGATTCAAACGCGTGAGTACACCGGGCAACTTTGATTGGATTGAGAAATACTGTTTGGCCAAGAGTTTTTCAAAGGCTGCCAACTCCTTCGCCGAGGGTTGGTTCTTGGCTTTCTTGGGCGGCATTTCCTTTTCTTTTAAAACCGTCAAGAGCTCATTGAGTAGTTCGTGATTGGCCCAATCCTTGCCATTGAACATTTCAAAATTATGATCACCCTTGCTCTTTTCATTGCCATGACAGCTAATGCAATGGGCGGTTAAGAAAGCTTTGCTTTGGTCGAGCTCCGCAAGGTGTTTTTCAGCACCAACCGAAGTAGCGCTCCCTAGAGCCACGACCACTAGAAATGCGAGGGGGGTATGGGATCTCATGGAGCCAATCCTGCTTTCATTTCGAAGTGATTGTTCCCGCGTTCTTTAGAGCTTGGCGCTTTCGCTACTGGTGGCAAAGCTGTCGATTTCGACACCCAGATGCTGCAAGGCTGCGAGGTAGACGTTGTTCCGGTTGTCTGTCCCGTTGAACTTAATGTGTTTACCATGCTCAAAGCCACCGCCAGCGACAACCACGGGGTTATTCTTCATACCGTGAGGGCCTTCTTCTTTGTTAATACTCAGAGAACTGGTGACCAAACAAACCGTCTGATCCAGTAAGGTTCCGCCCGCTTTTGTCTTAGTCGATTTGAGCTTCTCCAGGAAACGAGCCGCCTGCATCATATAGCCCTGGTCCGCCTCGATGTTCTTAACAAATCCTTCTTCAGTTTTGACTTGGTGGGAATCGGTATGATGACCAAGCCAATTCCATTCCGAATACACGTTGGCCACTCGGGTGACGTCATATTTGTATGCCAGAAAGAGCAAATCCAAATAAGTTGAACGTTGATTGAAGTGCGGGCACACCAAGATCTTTTGCGAATACTCACTAAGGCCGTCCGTTTTGAACTTTACGTTTTCAGGGAATGGTACTTCTACGTCTTTTTGACTCAACCATTGTTCAGCCCTTTGGATAGACTTTTCAGATTCACGCAAACTGGAAAAGTACTCATCCAATTTGACCCGGTCTTCCTCAGAAACTTTACGCATCATGCTCTTAGCGTCATCTCTACTTGCATCCAGCATCGATTTTTTGAGCGACAGCAATTCGGCCCGTTTTTTCTTGTCGACTTTGCCGAAGATGGTTTGGAACAAAATCTGAACATCCGCGATTGGGGAAACGGGCAATCCACCCTTCCAGGAGATGCCATAGGAATTCCTCTGTTCAACGACCAAATTTCTAATGCGCGTGTCATTACCGATGTGAGACGCCGCGACCTCGTCAACCGAGTCTTTAATCAACTGGGGATTTGTGTGGTCAGCATATTCAGCAAAAGCGTACATCGTGCTTTCATGACTTCCGTAGTTTCTTAAATTCGTACAGAGAGTGAAATCATCCTTTAAGCTTTCCAGCGGCTTGAATGTAGAAGAGCTCTGATAGTCCTTGCCCGTCGACGTCGGGAAGTTGTCAGAACACATGCCGTTGCCGATATTCATACAAAACAATCGATTCGCTTTCACGGCATCATAGCCCTTGGCCTCTTGACCAAAGCTTTCCAACGCCGGCAACATCAATAAACAACCCGCTGACTTCAAAACATCTCGCCGGTTCATAGGAGCACCCTTCCGTTTTTGATTCGTTTTCATACGTTTTTGATTCGTTTTCATACCCTGTCACTCCCAACGTCGGACAATTTGGACATACAATTTTCAAAAAAACCAGAGCATTCTATTCCTGCTGACTCAATCAACCCGGTCCTCAGTCACGGGCACGGCCTGCACGGCCAACTCGCTTGCGCCGGACGAGATATGGCAGGAGAAAGAGGTAGAAACCAGTGATCACCAACATGGCGAGCACGATGCCAGCGGGCAGGAATACCCAAAGCTTGAAATGATCGTTGAAGTAGCTCCCGTCATGAATGCTCTCGATTAGGTCGGAGCGGCGGAAGGCCACCTGCAGGATCTCGGCCGTCTCGGTGTCGATCTGGACCTCATAGCGGTTCTTGCATCGCACTTTAACCACGCCCTTGCCGGGCCTAACGTCCAGCCGGTCAATATCTTCCCAAGACTCAATCTCTGCCTCGGGAACGGTCCTCGCTACCTCGAGAATGCGCTCAAAGCCAATTGCGGGTTCTGTCCCGACACCGCGCTGGGTCGCCGGCTGGATGTAGGGCGATACCTTCTTCAATTGCAGGACAATGCCGGAGAAGATGATGATCGTGATCGGCACCAGGGCAATGATGGATCCCCACCGATGCCACACGCGGCTTAGCTTGGAGAGCTTCATATTGAGGGCTACTTCGCCATCTCCTGCTTCATCTTATGAATCTCCTTTGCATGGAGAACAAAAGCGCTTCGGCCATGAGTGCCTGCGACAAGGTCGCCTGTCCCCGCATGTAGTGCTAGATCATGCACCGCGCAGGTCGGCAGCGTCTTGCAGAGCGAGTGCCAGGTCTTCCCCTTGTCAATGGAACAATAGGCACCCAGCTCGGTACCGACATACAGAATGTCCTTATCGGTCGGGTCTTCGCGTATCACGTTGATTGATTCTGAGGGCATGTTGTTGACGATTGACTTCCATGTCTCACCGAAGTCGGTCGACATATACAGATATGCCTCAAAATCGTCCTCACGGTATCCCGTCAGTGAAACAAACACCGTACCCTCATCATACTTCGATGCGACAACGCGACTGACCCATCTGTTCGGCAGGCCGTTGTTGATCTTTGTCCAAGTAGCGCCGTCGTCCCTCGTCACATGCAGTTGTCCGTCATCCGTGCCAGCATAGAGCAAGCCCTTCTTCAGTGCGGATTCGGAGATGTCGGTGATTGTTCCGAAGGGAACGTTTCCTTGCCTTTCCGGGCCCGGATTCGTCGACAGGTCGGGGCTTATGCATGTCCACTTGTCGCCCCGGTTCTCGCTCTTGAAAAGCATGTTGGCGCCGACGTAGAGCGTCTTGGAGTCGTAATGCGACAGGATGAAGGGAGTCATCCAGTTAAAACGCAGCCTTTTGCCGTCCGGTGCCGGGCCGGGCCTGATGCCACGAGCCTTGCCTGTCTTCAGGTTTTTTCGCGCCATCGAGCCACCTATGCCCTCAAGATACATCGTATCGAGATCGTTTGGGTCGATCAGTGTAACGTAGTTGTCGCCGCCGTGGTCCCACTCCCAGTGCTCCAGCCCGGGGGTCATCGGTTTCGCCTCCCCTCCAAGCACGCCGTTATCCTGGGTGCCGCCCCAGATCTTGTACGGCTCACGTGCGTCCACCGAGATGGCGTAGAACTCGGCGATGGGAAGCGTATTGACGTGGAGCCACGTCTTGGCCCGATCATGCGATATATAGAGCCCGCCATCGGTGCCCAGCATGACCCGATTGGGATCGTCGGGATCGATGAACATGTCGTGATTGTCGCAATGGGGAGTGGCGCGCCGGGCTTTGTACGACAGCATGGGAATTGTGCGCTGGGAGATATTGGTCTGGGTCTTGCCTGCGTCGGATGAATAGAGAAGGTTAAAACCGCAGATGAAAATCTCGTCTGCATTGTCCGGCAAAACCCTGATGAGGCAAAAATCATAACCGATCCCAGTCTTGACCTTGCCCTCATGGGTCTTCCGCCAGCTTTCGCCCTTGTTGTCGGAGCGATAGACTTCGCCCCCCACGCCACGGTGGTCACAGATGATGTAAAGAACATTCGGGTTGGAGGGCGCGATGGCGATGCCCATTCTGCCAACCTTCTCACCGGAGGGAAGCCCCTTGGTCAAAAGCTTCCACGTCTCGCCGGCGTCGGTCGACTTGTAGATTCCGCTGCCGGGACCGGCGACGACATTATCCCAAGCCTTCCTGTCGCGCTCCCAGGCAACGGCATACAGTGTCTTGTTGTCGGACGGGTCCATGGCGACTTCCACGACACCAACCTTCTCAGAGATATAGAGGATCTTCTTCCAGGTCTCTCCGCCGTCGGTAGTCTTGAACACGCCGCGCTGCTTGTTGTAGGAATATTGGTGTCCCAGGGCAGCGACGTACACGACATTCGAATCCTTCGGATCGATCAGCACCCTGCCAATATGGTGCGTGTCGGTAAGCCCCATGTGCTTCCACGTCTTGGCCCCGTCGGTCGACTTGAAAACCCCCGTCCCGGCAAATGAACTACGGGCCATGTGAGGTTCGCCCGTGCCAACCCAGACCAGGTTGGGATCGTCGTCGGATACTGTGACGACTGAAACGGAGAAGGTGGATTCGCTTTCGAATACCGGTTTCCAGGTAGTGCCGTTGTTCACCGATTTCCACAGGTTGCCTGATCCGGCTCCGGCATAGATTGTCGACTTCCGCTTTTTGACCGACCATATGCTCTCGATCTTTCCGCCCTGGATCCTGGGGCCAACAGCCGTCCACTCGACATCCTTGAATATCGACGATTCTCTCAGCTTCACGTGGTGATCCCAGGCCTTCATGCGCACTTCGGGCGGCGTGGCCGGACCGACCTCCACTTCAGCCGAGAGGCATAGTGGCGCGATCATTGAAACCATGAATAGGTAGATACTGAAGGTGCAGGTTATATTGGTCATAAGGCTGAAGACATACTGTCGGGGCGGTAAGGGGTAGGCAACTGAGTTGGTGATAAGTGTTTCAGGGGAGGTTGATCTATTTCCTAGCTGTGTAGATAGAATTCATTTTCCATGAGCTGATTGATTGCTAGGTACAGGGGGACAGGCCCCTCGTATTGTTATACAGTGAACTTGAAACTAATTCCACGCTTTCAATGTGTCCATGGTATCCTCGGCGTTGATCATTCCAATACGGCCGGTAGCATTGTCTGGCAGTGCGAAGCTTTCGATCAGGATATCGTCAAGATAGAATTCCATTAACGATCCTTTGACAAGTAAGCGAAATGCGGCCGGGCTCCCGAACGTCATCTCCCGGTCGACGGGCTTCTCAGCTTTGAAGCCTGTGCCGTCCGCTTTCATCGGGCCCAACTCAGCCACCCCGGTGCTGTCGATCAACACGCCGACTCCTAAATTATTTGTGCATTCAACGTACACCCCGCAGCGTGGCGATTCCTTTGCCTTCGGCAGCTTCAGGGTTCCTTCCAAAATAATTCCCTGTTTCGTGTCAAAGGAATTGCCGAGTAAGGCTACAGGTGCCTTGGGATCAACCGGCTTTTCAACGGCGATTGGCCGGTGTTTCATCTTCTCGTTTTCTTTCCACCACCCGAAGCGTAGCGTTCCCTCGTTATCGATACGCACGTCCTTTATTGGAGCGAATGAGACCTGTACGTCTCTAGCCTGGGTGAAATGACAGGCAAGCAGACCCTCGGGGTGACGGAAGAAGCGAGAGAAGTAAGTATGCCCTGTTAAGACCTTGTAATTCTTCTTTGCCTTGCGAAAGGGGCCTTCGGGTCGATCTGCAACAAGTGTCGTCATGGCGGGATAGTGGCCGAACAACATGTAGTACTTGCCACCTATCTTCTCCACCGCGCCGACCTCTCCACTGTTCTCATCATCGATAACTCTGGGAGGCGCAAGTGCTTTCCAGTGCACGCCGTCGAGCGACTCGCCGAAGCCGAATATTCCGTCAGCGGCGTCCTTCTTCGAGCGATCCGGACTTGCGGTCCAGTAACCGTAGAGTCCGCCACCTGGCTTAGGAGTGGTCCAAATGCAGTCCCAGCGTCCCTTCTTCGTGTACCATTGTTCGTTCTGTACGAATCGGTATTCTTCCCCTTTTAATCGGGTCCAGTGAAGGAGGTCCGTGGATTCGGCAAAGTAAATGTTCTGACGCCCGCTGATCTCCTCGGAGAAATTCATATAGAATTTGCCGTCCTTATCGAAAGCAGGTGACTTCCAGGTCGAACCCGTGCCCATCCACTTGGCTCCCGAAGTTTTTTTTAGGATCGGCCCCTTTTCAGTCCAGTGTACGCCATCAAGCGACGTGGCCATGGAAATATTGTCCCAGCGCCAGCGGTGTTTGCCGACATTTGCGAGGTAGTACAGGAAGTATGTTCCTTCATGATGGTAGAGCCAAACGTCCCACATGTTTCCGGTTTCCTGGTGTTGTGCTTTGTAGAACATGGATTGCACAATCTTGTCTGAAACCGGTCGATTGGTGTCACCGTCCGACTTCTCTTGCGCGTGCGCACAGATGCAGCACAAGGCAAGTAAACTGATACAGCAGGCAGGCAGTGTTCTTCTCATATTTGCCTTTTTCCTTTCAGCAGAACGTTTGCGCCCGGCGGCGCTAGCGCTGTGATTTGGTCTTGCGTTGCTTTTCCTTCCTGGCTCTCTCGGCTTCGATTCGATCGTAGGCCTCTACCACCGCGGCCGGCCAGCGGAACTCAGGCGCGTCGGCCGGATCGAAGCCGCTCAGGTGTGGTTCGTCCAGCCGTTTCGCCACGGGCACATAGACCCATTTGTTTTGTCGAAACGTGCTGTCGATCAGTCTGGCGAATTCCGGACAGTGTGTTATCAACAGCTTGCGGGTGGTCAGGTGGCAGACGAGCTCTCCTTGGGGCCCGAGCACTGTGAACGAGTCCGACCCTCTGCCAGACTTCGGTCTCTTGCGTCCGTTGCACTCGAACCATGTCTGAACGCCTTCGGCCCAGAACTCCGCGACGCCACCGTCGATCGCATATCCACCGAAGCGTCCACTTTGCTTGGCTTGGTCGTATAGCTCCCTCAGTCGCACGTTGAAGTCTTCGCCAAGGACACTGTGAATCCCGTGGGCGAATTCGTGAATGAAGATATTTTCGCCCTTATAAGGATCTCCCTTGAGGTCCAGCAAATTTTCTTCGCCACAACTGACCGGTCTGGAACCCAGGCCTCGAGCGCGATAGGCCCACCAAAGCGACATTCCTCGGCAGTCGGGCAGGTCGGTCTGCAGTTCGCAGTAAGCCATCACGGCCACGAACATCTTTCGCTTTTCCAAAAGGTCCCGCATCACGTCAGGCCGATTGGCGAGCATCTTCTTTGCCAGGTATCCCGCTTCTCCCAGAGCGTATAATGAAACTTTCTCTGAACCCGCGACCACGAGGCCATCGGCGACGATGTGTTGTTTGTAAAACGGGTCGAGCGTTTTTCGTAGCGCCTCGGGGCTATACGGATTCAATATTCTCTGCCAGAGCGCGAACCGCTTGGGCGAGAGTTTCTTCAGTTCCGCCAGATGTTCGGGCCCCGCGTCCAGACAGACGGCGTATACCTGGGCGAATTCGCCGAGATCTTCATGGCGTACTTTATCGCCATAGTCGGAGACGGAGATCTTATCCGCTTTGATGGCCTCTTCCCACTTGTCAAGTATCTTGGGATCCGACTGCGTGGCGACCTGCTCCAGCGTGTGACCCGCTTCATGGGCGATCACCAATGCGTCGGCATGAGGAACCAGATTGATATATCCTTTTCCGCCATGCGCTCTTGCTCCACCGAGGTTCGCATAGATCGCGATCCCGTCTTCTCCCATGTCAGACACAGCCACGCACGCGCTCATGTAGGATTTGGGAAGCTTCTCAAGACGCCCGATCAGTTGCTCGAGCTTGGCGCCGGTCGCATCTTCAATGGTCAGCTTGAACCGATACTCGCCGGAGGTCGCGATCCACTGCTTGCCGGCGACGCGACCGTTTCTCATCTGAACGGCCTCGGGCCCGGACACCACCTCTATTTTTGTCGTACTGCGCTGCCCGAATTCTTCAAAGATCGGTTTGAAATGCGATTTCAAATTGTCTTTTGCGCTAGCGCCTGTCGCGACGACGAGCGTGAGAAGCACGACGGTAAGATTCTTTATTGGCATGTGTTTGGTCTCCTTAGGTTAGCTGTGTAGATCGAATTCATCTTCTATTTGTTGGTGCCAGGTATCTGCTGATGTCCACCTCCCGCTCGCGCATGTCGGAGGACGGGCGTCCTGGCCGTCATGGCTCCCATCGCGGTTCGACACCCAGCAGGTTGCGGACGAAGTAATCCTTCTGACGGCGTTTCCCGTAGGCGGAGCCAGCCGCGCCGTGGCCGGCTCCGGGGATGATCAGCATGTCGAAATCGCGGTCGGCTTTGACCAAGGCGTTGACTACCTGCATGGTCGAGGCCGGATCGACGTTGCGGTCCAGTTCGCCCACGATCAGCAGCAGCTTTCCCTCAAGCTTATGGGCATGGGTCACGTTGGAACTTTCGGCGTATTCCGGTCCCACCGGCCAACCCATCCAGGCTTCGTTCCACCAAATCTTATCCATGCGATTGTCGTGGCAACCGCAATCTGAAACGGCCACCTTGTAGAAATCTCCGTGCATGAGCACGGCCCCGGTCGAACTTTGCCCGCCGGCCGAACCGCCGAAAATTCCGACGCGGTTGATGTCCATGTAGGGGTATTTCTTCGCGGCCTCTTTGATCCAGAGAATGCGATCGGGAAAACCGGCATCGCCCACGTTCTTCCAGCACACGTCGTGGAAGGCCTTGCTGCGGTGCGACGTGCCCATGCCGTCGATCTGCACCAGGATGAACCCCAACTCGGCCCACCGCTGGGCGCCGTGACAGGGCGAAAAACTCTTCGGCACGAACGAACCGTGGGGCCCGGCGTAAATCTTTTCAATGACCGGATACTTCTTGTTCGGATCGAAATTCGAGGGGCGGTAAATCACCCCATATATGTCGGTCCTGCCGTCGCGACCCTTGGCCACGAAATGCTCAGGCCTTTGCCAGACGGTGGCCTCGAGTTCGCTGGCGTCGGACTTTTCCAGGGGGCAAACCAGCGAGCCGTCGCTGACCCGACGCAACTCGTTCACCGGCGGCATGTCCACGCGGGAATACGTGTCGACTATGAACTCACGGTCCGGCGAGTATTCGATCGAGTGCGTGCCGTCGCCGACGGTCAATTTTACCAGTCCCGTTCCGTCGAAGTTGATCCGGCAGTAGTGGATGTAATAGGGATCCTGCTCGGGATAAATTCCCCCGGCCTGGAACCAGATCTGACGCTTGGACGTGTCCACGCGGTCGACCTTCCGCACGATCCACGGGCCCTTGGTGATCTGGTTCTTCAGCCGTCCGCTGCCGAAGTCGAACAGGTACAAATGGTTCCACCCGTCGCGTTCCGACATCCAGATCATCTCGTTCGTGGACTCCAACAACTGGCGATGATTGTAGTTGGAATAATTGACGAAGGTCTTGCTCGGGTCGTCGATCAGTGCGGTGACCGCGCCGCTCTCGGCGTCGATGGCCACGATCCTCACCGCGCCGTGTCCTCGTTGGTTGTAGTAGAAGGTGAATCTGCTGGAGTCCTTCTCCCAGCGATACGAACCGATGCTCCATGGGTTGGCGAAAAGCGTCTCGTCGAGCGGGACCTCCTTCTTCCCGACGATGTCGAACAGATGCGGCTTGGTCTGGGCAATCTGGTCGCCCGGTTTGAGATAGCTGTTAGAATGCAACTTCGGC
>Ga0209501_10005185_pt1 | contig 12118 bp, 9 predicted proteins | sample ArcticOcean_MG_C_4_FD_187434 | JGI IMG/M metagenome (GOLD analysis project Ga0209501, IMG submission 187434) | Marine microbial communities from western Arctic Ocean - ArcticOcean_MG_CB4_134 (SPAdes) (version 2) | ecosystem: Environmental > Aquatic > Marine > Oceanic | place: Arctic Ocean...
TGGTCGGCCAGAGGCGCATCGAGAATCTGGTCGAAGAGATTGAAAAGGCGCTGGATCATCGTGACAGTTCAGTGCGAAGTGCGGCATTGATCGCTCTGGGAGAAACGGTCCCCCTCAACAAGCTGTCCGTTCTTGTTTCGCAGGTTGTTCGCCCGCAGCATGCGGAAGATGCGCCAGTGGCTCAGCAGGCTCTGAAAGCCGCGAGCGTCCGAATGCCTGATCGCGAAGCGTGTGCGGCTAGTCTCACGGTGGCTCTTAATCGTTCGCCTGCCGCAACAAAAAGTACCTTGCTGGAAATCATCAGCGACGTTGGTGGTACCACAGCTCTGCAGACACTTGCGACAGCGGCGAAGGACAAAGACGAACAGCTTCAGGACACGAGCAGTCGCTTGCTGGGCACATGGAACACCCTTACTGCGGCGCCGGTTCTGCTGGACCTGGCGAAGACTGGCCCGGCGGAAAAATATCGAATCCGTGCCTTACGAGGTTACATCGGGCTGGCACGAAAATTCGCGATGCCGGAACGGCAGCGAGTTCAGATGTGCCAGAATGCAATCAACGCAACTGGTCGGATTGCCGAGCGCAAGCTGGTGCTGGATGTACTGAAACTCCACCCCAGCGCCGCTGGATTAGAGCTGGCAACCAACGCAATGAAGATCCCCGCTCTGAAAGCAGACGCGACAGCGGCTGTGGCGGTTATCGCTCAGAAAGTCAGGAAGAACTGAGCCAGCGTGTCAGCAGTCGGTTGTCGGAAGCGGTTCCAGACTGACCGTCCGTCTGAAGGAGATCGGGCTGTGGCAAGCTGATTGCCACAGCCCGCTTCCGTTGACGATTGGCAAGCTGCTCACTTAGGAGGCGCGTTGACTTTGGGAGCGGCCGGAGCGTCAGGCTTTTTGGCTTCCGGCTCACCCGGCTTTGCGGGAGCTTCCGGTGGGTCGGGCAAAGTGGCTGGTTTTTCTGGAGAGTCGACTACCGGTTTGACTGGGGCTTCAGGGACGTCACCTTCAGGTGGCGGGAGAGTGACATCCGGGAGACCGACGGGTTCGGGCTTGTCAGGGACTACCGGTTCAGCGGGGTCGCCGGGCACTTCGGGAAACTGTGGAGCAATGGGCTCGTCGGGAAGTACAAGTACCGGGTCAGGCTCTTCCGGCACTCTAGGTTCAGTCGGATCCGGTGCGACAGTTGCCGTAGTAGTGGTTGTCGTTGGTGGTGCGGGCGGAGTAACGACCCCCTCTGCACATCCGATGACAACTGTGATCGTCAGGCTGGCCAGTGCGGCAAGGAACACTCTCATCTCAAGTCTCCTTTTCAACTCGCGGGCTGTGAAACCCCACGGCCTGCCGAGCCGCAGCCGCAGGAAACCCCCACACAGGGAGCTACCTTACTGATACGGTTGGGCGATCGCTTATTCCCGAATTCGTCGACGACCTCGACAGGTGGCTGTCACGGTGACTTGCGCACTTTGATCGAGGTCGCCGCACGATCCCGCCGTCGGCTGAGATCAGCTCGGAAGATCGAATCGATCGAGATTCATGACCTTGTCCCACGCAGCGACAAAGTCACGCACGAACGCATCCTGCGAGTCGTCACAGGCATAGACTTCCGCGATGGCGCGAAGCTGGGAGTTTGAACCGAAGACGAGGTCGACGGCCGTGCCGGTGTATTTGACCTCGCCGGTTCCCCGGTCGCGTCCTTCGTATACGTGCTCGCATTCGCCGGACTTCTGCCACTCGGTGCTCATGTCGAGCAGGTTCACGAAAAAGTCATTGGTCAACGTCTCAGGTCGATCGGTAAACACACCGAGCTCAGCCAGCCCGACATTCGCCTTCAGGACGCGCATGCCGCCGACGAGGACTGTCATCTCAGGAGCGGTCAGAGTCAGCATATGTGCTCGATCCACCAGCAGTTCCGCTGCCGGTCTCGTCTGTCCGGTTCGCACGTAGTTGCGAAACCCGTCTGCGGTCGGCTCGAGCACGGCAAAGGACTCCACGTCGGTTTGCTCCTGCGACGCGTCGGTGCGGCCCGGCGTAAAGGGAACCTGCACGTCATGCCCGGCCTTCTTTGCAGCTTCCTCGACGGCAGCGCACCCACCCAGGACAATGACGTCCGCGAGCGAAACCTTCTTCCCGCCTGACAGCGAGCTGTTGAAGTCCGTCTGGATTTGCTCCAGCGTCTGCAGCACCTCCGCCAGTTTGGACGGGTTGTTGACTTCCCAGTCCTTCTGCGGCGCGAGCCGAATGCGTGCCCCGTTCGCCCCGCCTCGCTTGTCAGTTCCACGAAACGTTGCCGCCGACGTCCAGGCCGTCAAAACCAGATGCGAAACGGAAATACCGGACGCAATAATCCTAGCCTTGAGGGTGGCGATGTCCTGCTCGCCAATCAATTCATGATCCACATCGGGGACGGGGTCCTGCCACAATTGCGGCTCCGCCGGAACCAGCGGTCCGACGCACCGTGACCTGGGCCCGATATCCCGATGCGTCAGCTTGTACCACGCCCTGGCAAACGCGTTCGAGAACTCGTCCAGGCTTTCGTGGAAGCGTTTCGAAATCGGCGCGTAGATCGGGTCCATTCGCAGTGCGAGGTCCGTCGTGAACATCATCGGCGGGTGTTTCTTCGACGGATCGTGAGCATCAGGCACAGTGGCCACGGCAGACCCGTTTTCCTTCGGCGTCCACTGATGCGCTCCAGCCGGACTTTTCGTTAGCTCCCATTCGTGGCCGTACAGGTTTTCAAAAAAGTCGTTGTTCCACTGCACCGGGTTGCTGGTCCACGCGCCCTCCAGACCGCTGGTGATCGCGTCGCCGGCCTTGCCGCTGCCAAAGCTGTTGTTCCAGCCAAACCCCTGCTCCTCGAGGCTGGCACCCTCCGGTTCGGGACCAACGTGCTGGTCGGGATCGGCAGCACCATGGGCTTTGCCGAACGTGTGCCCGCCAGCAATGAGCGCCACAGTCTCCTCGTCATTCATCGCCATTCGACCGAACGTTTCTCGAATGTCCCGGGCAGCCGCCAACGGATCCGGATTCGCATTCGGCCCCTGCGGATTCACGTAGATCAGGCCCATCTGGACAGCACCCAGAGGCCTCTCAAGGTCTCTGTCGCCGGTGTAACGCTCGTCTCCAAGCCAGTCGGTCTCTGGCCCCCAGTAAATGTCCTCTTCTGGCTCCCAGACATCCTCACGCCCGCCGGCGAAACCGAACGTCTGGAATCCCATCGACTCAAGGGCACAGTTACCCGCGAACACCTGCAGGTCGGCCCACGAGAGTTTTCGTCCGTACTGCTGCTTGATTGGCCAGAGCAGCCGGCGTGCTTTGTCGAGGCTGACATTGTCGGGCCAACTATTGAGGGGCGCAAATCGGAGTGTGCCAGTCGCGGCGCCGCCGCGGCCGTCGTGGATGCGATACGTGCCCGCACTGTGCCATGCCATCCGAATGAACAGCGGCCCATAGTGACCGAAGTCGGCTGGCCACCAGTCCTGTGACGTCGTCATCACCTGCTCGACGTCCTTCTTCAGTGCATCCAGGTCGAGTGTTTTGAACTCCTCGGCGTAATTGAAATCCCTGCCCATGGGATCGGACAGTGGAGAATTCTGGTGGAGAATCTTCAGGTTCAATTGGTTCGGCCACCAATGCTGGTTTGCCGTGGTACCGGTGCCGGTGTGTGTGTGTGCTCCGCCCAGTACTGGGCACTTGCCTGCGTTCTCTGACACGTAGATTCTCCATAACGATTGATTGAAAGTTGGTGGGACTAATTTCGAAGAGTTGCCTGGCTGGTGTTCACTGGCCGGTCGAAATCGAATTCGCAGCAAGGCATTCGGGACACGTGCCCCAGTAGATCACCTCTGCTTCATCGATCTCGTAACCCGAGTTGTCAGCGGCGGTCAGACAGGGCGTGTCACCGACGGCACAGTCGACATCGGCTGTTCTTCCGCAACCGCGACAGATGACATGGTGGTGGTTGTCATCGACCCGATCCTCGTAGAGGGTCGGCGACCCGGCAGGCTGAATCCGCCGGATGAGGCCTTTCTCAGAAAGGGTCCCAAGGGCGTCGTATACCGCCTGTCGCGAAATGGCACCGATCTCGGCACGAGCCTCTTCGGTGACAGCGTCTGCCGTAGAGTGAGGTCGTTTCGCGACCGCTCGCAGCACAGCCAGTCGTTGTGCTGTGATCTGGACGCCATGTTTGCGGAGGATGCTGGCTGGGTCTTCGACCATTCGCGGATGGTGATGCTGATAATGGAGTCTGTCAAGTATTGGACTCACAACAGGTATACTCTCGCCGGTTTTTGAGTGAGTTCGGTTTCGCCAACTGTCGCTGACAGTCACGTTCCGCTCCGTATCGCCCAGTTCGCCCGAGATTGACGCAGCTTTAATGGTCCAAATGGCATTGCGAGCGCCAGGTTGGCCGTGCCATTCTGCGACGAAATCGTGAAGATTGAGGACGCAATTCGTCTCCTTCGTTAAGCAGGAATCCACCATGCCCGTTTGTTGCGGAAACAGAACACTGATGAGTTGGCTTTGCGCCGGCGCCGTGCTGTTGGCCGGAATTGCCGGTGCCTGGGCGGTGTTTCTCGAATCGAGCGAGACTTCACCCGCGGCCGTCGCGGAAACGCCGCGAATCGCGGACGTCCTCATTACCCAGGACATGGGGTTGAAGACGATTCAAATCCGAGACCAGACGGCGATTGTTGTTCTGCAGTCACTGCTCGCCGGGGGCTCCGACTTTGATGGCAGTCCACCGGCGCAGCGGAAATTTCAGGTCTTCATTCATCCGACGGACAAGTCGAGTTATTCGTACTCTCCCTCTCCGGTCTGGCGGGTCGACGGAGACAGATTTGCGTGGCACGGCAACGGCCAGTCACGGCTGCTCGATGGCAGCCTGACTGACTTTCTGGAGTGGCTGAGAATCCGCCGCTGCAATCAACTGCTGCGGGGTCCGGACCCGAAACTGCGCGAACGTGGTATGCAATTGCGTGAGGCCTTCCGCAAGGAGTTCGTCGACACGCTCATCCGGATCGCCAACTCAAAGAATGGCTGGTTTGCCCAGGCCGGCATCCGCGAAATTGCTGAGCAGCTCTCGAACGAACCATCCCCGGCGAATCATTTTCTGCCCGGCGATATGCAGATGCTGACGCGTCGTGAGGTTACGGATCCTGACCGTCTCGTTAGAGACGAATTGGTGAAGCTCGTTAAGCAGTGCCCGATACAGAAGCACATGGAAGATCCGTTTGGCGTGGGCTCTGCCGCGTTGCAGTGCCTGCTTGCTATTGGCGACCGCGCGACGGCCGACGACCTGGTCCCATTGCTCGTGCAGCACAAGGAAGGACGGTTAGGCAACGACATACTGACCGCGCTCGAGACTCTGTACGGGATCCCGAAAACCTACGAGCGGTTCGGTGTCTGCGGAAACTCGACTGCTGCAGAGATGGCGAAGTTTGCCCGCGAAGCGGCGGCTCGTGAAGCCGCGGCGATTAAGGAATTCCTCGCGTGGCAGCAGCAACATGCTGAGGCAACTGAAGAGCAGTATTACGATGCCGTCGTGCTTCACTGGTCAGAGATGCTGGTCCACTTCGCGAATGCGCCCGATCAGAATTATTCGTACCAGAATGACCAGACGGCAGCTCCGAAACTGCAGAACCTGCTTGGTCTCGGCAAACCACTCGTGCCGGCATTGAAGCGGCGACAGCAGGCGACGACGGGCTGGCAGGAAAAATCGATGCTGGAATTCACCGTCGCGTTTCTTACCGGTGAGTACGACTCGAACCTGGTGAAAGAGCTTCTTGCCGGCAATCGCAATCAGCAGCGGATTGCGTGCGGCATTATCGCGGCGTCGGCTGACGACTCCTGGAACAGCGAGCTGGTCAAGCGGCTGCGAACTCCGCTCGGCAGCACAAAGGTCGAAGAAGTGGTCGCCCTGCGATCTGTCGCCGCTCAGGCCCTGTTTCGCTCAGCCGGAATCAGTGCGCTGCCAGCGTTTCGGGATGCGGCGAAGACTGGCTTCGAATCACCAATGCTCCTGCAGATTCTTGAGCACCTCGAACTCCCCGTCGCGCAGTTCTGAGGGCACAGACTCCAGAGTTCATCGCTGTGTGCTGACGATCTCGATCTCGACGCCGTTCATCAGATTGAGCAATGGCACGAATGCCGTGACCGGAGCGGGTCCTTCGTCGGCGAGGTCGGAATCCGCCAATCTCAAGTGACCGGCGCCGATGCCGCCGCGTCCCAGTGTCGCGTCCAGCGGAATCCATTTTCCGTCAAGCCAGGCTTCGGTCCACATGTGACCGCCGAACGCGCCGAATCGCTCGGCGTAGACCAGCCCGACGACGACACGTGAAGGAATCTTCTCGGCTCGCAACATGGCGGCCAGCAGGCAGGCGTGTTCCGTGCAGTCGCCTTCCATGTTCTTTGCCACCTCAGCAGCCGATGCCAGTGCGGTCGAAAAGTTCTTCTTCTTCAGTTCACGGTACACGTACTTCTCCATGCGCACGGCAACGGTTCCCGGATCCTCCGAGCCAGCCGCGGCTTTACGAGCATGGTCCCGAACTCGCCTGTCCGTGACCTGCAGAAACGCCGTATCTGCCAGGTATTTCTGTTGCTCGTTTCGAGCGTGCTGAATGCCGCGGGGAGGGACCAGAGAGGACACCGTCACCTCGACGGACTCGTCGCTGATCTTTTTCAATGCCTGCGTCTCGCTGGCGGGCAGAATCTGACTGGGATCGCGACCTGGAGTCTTGATTCGATACACCGCCGACTTGCGACTGTGCAGGTCCACCGGTGGATTGGTAACCCGGACGAGTGAATTCACCGCCACGTCCAGCTCGGCCCCTTTGATCTCCTCCAGAGCCACTTCCTGCGGCACGGAGTACGTCACCATCTGCATACCCAGCAGATTCGTCTCACTGCGCAGCGATTCGCCCTCTTTGTTGAGGAACGCTTTCGTCGCAATGCCCGGCAACAGCGACTGGGTGATGCGAACGCTGAGAAGTTCCTGCTGGCTGCCATCGTGCAGTTTGGCCGTACGGCGGTCGAGGGCTTCGACTTTGATCTCAACGACGCGGGCCGCCTCCGGCATGAACGCTTTGAACGATCGCTTGTCGCCCGGCTTGAGCGGCGGTTCACGCAGCAATCGATCCTGATACAGCGGCGACTTGACGGTCGGATCCCAGTCGACCTTGCGCGTCGACTTACGCCCGCCGATGGTCGTTTCGATCGTCAGAAACCGCCCTTCGATCCGTCCGGTCGACTTCGATGACTGCAGCGGCGGATTCAGCATCTCGTACCGGTAGCTCAGTAACTGCCCGTCCTCGGTCTCCTCGGTGTGCGTCTTCGAGGTGATCTTCAACTCCTGGCCGAAGCGGCGAATGGTGAGGTGCTCTTCGACATCCGATTTGACGACTGTCGTACGCCCCTGCTTCTCCTGCTTCACGACGACGCGACCGTAACCGACTCGCTGACCATCGATGTAAATGACCTGCCAGCTCTCCTCGGGAGACTTGTCGCTGGCCTTCGTTTCATCCGCTTTCGCGACTGTCGCAATCGTCAGCGTTGCGAGGAGCACGGCACCGGCTGCCCGCATACGAAAAGTGTTGAGTTGTGTCATGACGGAGGTATCCACCTGTCGTTTCTGTCTTCGGAATCCGGACAACCGAGCCGGCCATCCCTGCACGCCCGGATTATAGCGGTCGTTTCAGTCGCGTCGCTCCGAAGCCGTTCGATTCCACCGACCGCGACTGTGACGCCGGTCGCGCGGGCCATGAAATCCTCAGAAACGCCACGTCCGGCGTATTGCCCGCCTCATCCCACATCCCGAAAGCGGGCCTGGCGGCAGAGTCCCAGGGCAAAAAACGCCACACCCGGGCAGATTGGAAATCGTGCTCTCGGTTCGCATGCCAGGTTGAAGGCAGTTCCGCCGTCTGTGACGTCGTCGTCTCGGAACATCCACTGACTGCATCCTCGCGGGATTGCAGTCAGTGGCGAGCGGCGCGTCGCAGAGTCACGGCATCCGTCGGCCACTGCAGTTGATGGCAACTGCGGTCGATGGCAACTCAACCAGTCGCAAGGCTGACCGAGAGGGGATGTGTCCATGAGTTACCTGCAAAGGCCCACCCGAACCACTTACCGGGACGGCCAGCAGCACATCGGCAGCAGTTTCGAGCATCTGACTGAAGATCAGTTGGAAACTCATCTGCGGATCGCAAAGTATGGCTCGTTCATGCTGACCGACGCTGTGCGCCCATCCTACGACCTGCAGGTCGTGCCGCAGGCTGGCTTCCGTCACGAGAAGTACCGCGACGACGACACCGGTGTCGAGATCCCGGTCGTCATGGCGGCGGCGTCCAGCCGTACGCTGCTCGATCTGTTCTTTGATCTGCTCGACCCAATGGGTTTCGAAGTCGACGTTGTGCTGGAAACCAGCCACGAGAGCGACCACGGCAGTCATCACGACATGATCCGTGAGTCAATCGATCTGCCCATCCTCAAGAGTATCCTGATGGACTACGAGGACCTGCTGCTGAATGACGGCTGCATGGGTATCGCGGTTCTGAACTCGAACATTCCGATGGAAGTGCAGCTCGACGAGCACAAGCTGTTGATTGCCTACGGTCAGGACCTGGACGAATTCGAACGTACCTTCGCGGACTACAACCTTGAGTGCCACGAAGATATTCGTTTCATCACAGAAGCCGAGCACGTGCATTCCTCCAGCGAGGAATACATCGAACGATTCAACGAACTGAAGTACGACCTCGGAATCGACATCTGACCGGTCGCGAGCTTCTATGCACGTTCGCAGGTTCGTAGGTTCGTAGTAACCGGATTTATCCGGTTCGAACGAGGGCAGACATTGCCACGTCTCTCGGCGTGCGCACCGCATGAATGCGGTGACTACGAACGGCTGCTAAAACGCGGGAATGTCCGACGAATCATCACGCCGCAACGTCACATTTCGCCTGCTCCGCTGGGGACTCTGCGCGATCGTGCTGTGGTTTGTCGGTAACCGTGCCGCGGAACTTTGGCAGGATTCGTCCGGCAACATCCCCGCCTTCTCGCCGGGCTGGCTCATCCTGGCCGCCGTGTGTTACCTCGCCGGCTGGCTGCCATCCGTCTGGTTCATGCGGTCGGTATTAAGTCGCTTTGATCAGCATCCCGAATGGCTGGCTCTGGCCCGCGCCTACTACTGCGGCCATCTGGGAAAATACGTACCCGGGAAAGCCGCTGTCCTGCTGATCCGCTCCGGCCTGCTCAAGCCCTATGGAGTCTCGATCGCTCAATCCGCGCTGGGTGTGGTTATTGAGACCTTGGGAGTCATGGCGGTCGGCCTCGCCATGGCTGCCGCACTATCCGGCTGGGTGTTCCCCGACAGCGTCTGGCAGGCGCTCCCCGCATGGTTGTCCCCTGTCCGGGAAATGAAGTGGATTGGCCCAGTCTCGGTCGGAATGGCGACACTAGTCCTGATTCCGCTCTGTGCGGGATTCGCCAGTCGCATTGCTGTTCGGCTGGCTCGGAAAGAACTGCGATCCGCCGCCGCCGCTCGTAGTAACCGGATTCATCCGGTTCGAACGAGGGCGGACAGTGCCACGTCTCTGACTGACGCAGACTCGAACGATTCCATCAGGCCTGGAACAATTAACGCGGGGTTGCTGTTCCGCGGAACGCTGGCGTTTGTTGGAGCGTGGCTGCTGTTTGGCCTGAGTCTGGGCTGCGTGCTTCAGAGCCTCGGCCACTCCGCTGAGTCGACGAGTGACTGCCTGCGTTGGACGTGTGCTGTCGCAGCGGGCACGTCGCTGGGGTTCATTGTGCTGTTCGCACCAGGCGGCCTGGGAGTCCGCGAGGGATTGATCATCGCAATGCTCGAACCGAGCGCCGGAGGCCGGACGGCCATTGCAGCCGCGGCACTATTGCGCGTGGTGTGGTTCGCCTCGGAAGTGACCGCTGCCGCCGTGCTGTACTATCTTCCGACGCTAAGAAAAGGACGTCAGAATGGAAGTCCGTCGGCTGAGAACGACAGGGCTTGACCAGTTGGGCTGCACCAATTCGCGTTGACCGTCGCGATCGAAGTCGCAGGTTGGGCCCTGGGAACACGGAACCATGCCGGATCGACAACCCATCTCAAATTGCCGCGACCTTTCCGTTGTCGCGAGTTATTTCGTGAATGTCTTCACATCTGCCTCTGCGGAATGGATAATGCGTTGCTGAAGCAATGAGCATGGTTTGAATTCGGGTGACACGGATGTGTCAGTGAGTCTGATGGCTGGATGCCCGGCGGATTCACCTGCTGCCTTTTGAGGAGGACTTTCCATGACTCGTCACATTCTGTTTGCTGGACTGTGTGCAGCCGCGGCGTCCCTGCTGACGACTGACGCGGCGTTTGCGGATCACTGCCGTTGCGGTGGCGGTTACTCGATCGGCGGCTGTACGACTCCGTCGGCCGCAGTTCCCAGAGGCGCGACGTACTATTCGTCGCGGGTCAGCAGCGGCTACTACTATTCACCGAGAAGCAACTACTATCGGAGCGACCCGACGTATCTGTACTCGCGTCCGGGAATCACGATCTCGATCGGTTCGGGATTCCGATCAGGCTACGGCGGCTATCGCCCTTACGGTTACAGCTTCGGACCGCGATATGGCTATCGCAGTTTCGGCTTCGGCAGTTCGTTCCACCGCCACCATCATCACCACCACGGTCATGGCCATCATTAAATGGATGAGCGTGCCGTGCAGCCGGTTCGTGTGTGTTACGGGGACGCAGGCTGGCGATATGACTTGCCGGCTTCGTAGAGAGCCAGACGCTTTTCGATAGCGGGTTTGTGTTTTGCGTCGGCTTTTGCGATCGCCTCCTTCGCTCGCCGCACAGCCTGCTCGAAGTCGCCCGCCTCGGCGTACGCGGCCGCCAGCGTGTCGAGTACGTCCGCTTTCTGGTAACCGGTCAGTTCACACGCCTTTGTCGCGAACTCAACCGCGAGGGCACCGTTTCGCAACGAGGGATCGGCCGCCGTTCCAAGCAGCCACGCCCGGTTGTTCCATGCCAGCGCAAAGGCTGGATCGAGTTCCACCGCGATACGGTAGTTGTCGATTGCCTTCGCGGTGTGGCCCATGGCTTCGCGAACGGCTCCGGAGGCCTCCCACGCGGGCGCGAATCTCGGATCGAGTCCCAGTGCCACATGCAGATCGACCATTGCCTGCTCCGTGTTGCCCAGGTCCAGCCACGTCAGCCCGCGGTTCGTAAACGCAGCCGAGTGCCTCACGCCACGCTCGATGACCGTGTCGAAATCAGCTTTGGCCTTCTCGGGCTGCCCCAGCCGCCGGTATGTCGTGCCTCGATCGTTAATCGCTGGCAGGTTCGCGGAGTCCAGCTCAATGGACTTCGAGAAGTCGACAACTGCCGGCTCGTATTCCCCCAGAGAAACACGGGCCGCACCACGCTCGAAGTATGCCCGCGACGTCGGAGTCTGCTTGATCTGTGCAGTGAAGTGCTCAATCGCTCGATCGACAGGCACGACGTCACTCTGCTGAATCCAACCGTTGACCGAGGGAATCCACAGCCACTGCCCATTGACTTCGCCGCCAGTGAGGATTTCGGCCAATGCAGCCTTCCCGACGACGGAACTCCCGGACATCAACTCAGCATCGATGCGAATAACCATGACAAGCGGAGCGACGGACTTCGCGGTCGCGGGATTCTCACCAGACTCGTCACCTGGTTTTTCCTGAGCTGCCACCGTTGCGAGTGAGATCACCAGCACGGCGAGAACAACAGGCAACCGCTTAAAGCTTAGTGTGAGTTCTGAAGACATCTTCGATCTCCTGACGAAGTCCCGGGTGTCCGTGCCTTCGGTGACAAAAAAGCTCCTTGACTCAATGTATGCTCAGACCGTGTGACTGCAAGCTCGGATTCACGGAGTGATTGTGACACGTTGGTCCGCCTTGACCCCTGCGCGTGTCACGCGACCGCGAGCGTGCGGAAGCGTGACGACGACGTCACATTCGCCCCGCTCACCCAGACCGAAATGAGCCACGGCCTCCTGCGAGGACGCATAGCCGAACCCGGTGGCGATTTCACGAGAGCCAATCAGAGCTGTGGAATCTCCGGCTTTTCCGGCGACATACACATCGACACG
>Ga0209501_10005187_pt1 | contig 12117 bp, 8 predicted proteins | sample ArcticOcean_MG_C_4_FD_187434 | JGI IMG/M metagenome (GOLD analysis project Ga0209501, IMG submission 187434) | Marine microbial communities from western Arctic Ocean - ArcticOcean_MG_CB4_134 (SPAdes) (version 2) | ecosystem: Environmental > Aquatic > Marine > Oceanic | place: Arctic Ocean...
TCTCTCGACATCGACCGCTTCAAGACCATCAACGACACGTTGGGTCATCATGTCGGTGATCGTGCCCTGCTGTCCGTGGCGGACACGCTTCGGGATACCTTTCGCAGGTCCGACATCATAGCCCGAATGAGTGGAGATGAGTTCGCCGTTCTGGCGTTGGAAACCTCGGAGGAAAACGCCGACACGCTCGTCGAGCGGCTCAAAGCGGAGTTGGCGGAGGTGAACGAGACCACGAGGGAACGGTTCCAACTTTCCGTCAGCATCGGGTTGGCCCGGTACAATGGTGATGACGCCGTGTCCCTCGACGACCTGCTCAGCCAGGCCGGGGCAGCCATGCACAGGGAAAAACGAAAGAAAAGAAGGACGGTGGCGCGGTGACACGGGACCAAACCGCGACCGATTCCGAACCCGGTGCCGAGAGCCCGCCCAGCCTGGAGGAGTCCGGGCCCGGAACCTCGGATTCGGAGACAAGCGATTCAGGCACAGGTGACTCAGGCACGGGTGATTCAGGCACGGGTGATTCAGGCACAGGTATAGAGGTCTCCGGGACGGTGGGCGCCACGGTGATACATTGGCTGGTTCGGGTCGCGGAAAGGGCAGGGCTCGAGGGAGAGCGTCCGGACATCCCCCCCGGGACGGCTGCAAGAGAAGCATGGCCGGTGGTGACACGAACGTACAAAATAGGGGACCCCCGTCTGTGCTTATTGGTGGCCACCTATTTCCGGCTGGAGGTGGCCGATTTCGCGATGCGTGAACCGAATGCGCATCTAGTCGTGCCAGAGGCGATGTCATGAAGGCACCACGTCTTCCCCCTTTACGAGACGGATCGGCACCTCCTGGTCGCCACATGTGACCCCACCCAAGTGGAGACGGAGCGCGCGCTTGGTTTCAGTACGGGAAGATCCATCGTATTCCAGGTGGCCTCTCCCGATGCCATCCAGGACGTCCTCGATGACCGCTTTTCGCCTGAACAGGCCATCGAAACCCTCCTCGACGACTTCGAGATCGATGTCGACGTCGATGCGGTCGAGCTCGTGGAGGAGATGGGACCCGAGTCTATCTCTTCGGCAGACGCTGCTGCGACACCGGTCGTGAAGCTCACGAATCTCATCATCCGTGACGCCATCGCGCAGGCCGCTTCCGACATCCACGTCGAACCCGGCCGCCGGATCGGCGTGGTTCGATATCGGGTCGACGGGGTCCTCAGAAAGCACATGGACCTCCCGATGGCGGCGATGAATCGGGTGATTTCACGGATCAAGATCTTGGCCAGGCTCGATATCGCGGACCGGCTTCGACCCCAAGACGGCAAGGCCCATGTCCGAATCCAGAAGCTGTCCTACGACCTGCGCGTGTCCACGATTCCGGCCGGGAGCGCCGCCGAGAAATGTGTCATTCGCATTTTGGATTCAAACGCTCAGGAGACACTCGAAGACTTGTCACTGCCACCCTACGAGTTAGGGCGCTTGCGGGAGCTGCTCAATCTGAGGGAGGGGATCGTGCTCGTGACGGGCCCCACGGGGTCGGGGAAGACGACGACCCTTTACGGCGCGTTACGCGAATTGGCTGACGGTAAGGTCAACATCATGACGGTCGAGGATCCGATCGAATACGAGCTTGCCCAGATTACCCAGACCCAGGTAGAAACGAAGCAGGGAGTCACTTTTAGCGCGGCCCTCCGAGCCATCCTCAGGCAGGATCCCGATGTCATCCTGATCGGAGAGATTCGAGATTCCGAGACTGCTGAGACGGCATCACAGGCCGCTATGACGGGCCACCTCGTGCTCGCTACCGTACACGCGAACGACGCCGTGAGCGCTGTGGCACGGATGGCCGACATGGGCCTGCCCTTCGCCACCATCGGCACGACCTTGAGAGGCGCGATCGCTCAGCGCCTCCTGCGGCGCGTTTGTGCCTCCTGCGCCGAGCCGGTGCGCGGAGATTTGACGCCCGAGGAGCAACGCCTGACCGAGCAGCATGAGGTTGAACCGGTCGTCCGGGCGGTGGGTTGTAAGGAGTGTGGGTTCACCGGGTATAAGGGTCGCATCCCGGTAAATGAAGTCATGCTTTCCGGGCCACGTTTCCAGGCTGCAGTGGAGGCCCGCAAGGGCTGGCAGACCCTCCACCGCATCGCGATCCAGGGTGGGATGCGCCCGATGCATCAGGTGGCACTGGACTGGGTAACCCAAGGAAAAACTACCCTGGTCGAGGTCGAGAGGGCGCTCGGTCGGCAGACGACGGCAGACGACGTCGAAGAGGACGTGGGCCCGACCCGGATCCTCGTGGTGGACGACGACGAGGAAGCCCGTCTCATGGCGGCGGGAATCCTCGAAGCGGAAGGGTACGAAGTATCGATCGCCAAGGACGGGTACGAGGCAGTGGAGCGGCTTGATGCCGACCCAGACTTCAACCTGGTGATCTTGGATTTGTCCATGCCCGGTATGGACGGTCGCAAAGTGCTCGACCGAATTCGTGGGTCGAAGGAGACAGCGGCTCTCCCGGTGCTGGTCAGCACTGCGTTCGGAGGGGACGAAGTAGAGACCGAACTTCTCGAAGCCGGTGCGGACGATTTTCTTGAGAAGACCGGTGATGCCAAACGGTTCCTCGCGAGGGTCAAGGCCGTCCTTCGCCGTGCAGTAATGTAGGAACGCTGGTAGGGCGGCTTTGCCGCCGCTGGTAGGGCGCTGGTGCCTCTTCGGTCAAGCCGCTCTACTCCCCCCACTCCGGTCAGTCACCATGCCGGAAACCCCACCCTCCTTGCACAGTCTCCTATCATCTCTCGCGCCGCTCTGTGTCTGAGTGGAGGTCCTATCATGATCGGAAGCACTCAGCGATTCCAGTCGCTCTATCCATCATCTGGCTAGACTTTTCATGTTGCACGGGCATCTTGTTGCCTGAATTCAGATGTCAAAGGGAGCAGCGTGTGAGATTCAAACGGGATTGTAGTATTTTTGCCGTCATTGTGAACGGCTTGTTGGTGCTGACTGCACCAGAACCGGCCACCGCACAGTCGACCTACGATGATATCTGGAAGCTTGCCGAGTGGTACCGAAACGACGAGAACGAGGCGGTTCAGAGCGTGCTCTTCAGCGGAAGGTTTCAATACGAGTTTGCGGCCGTCGATGCGGACCAGGGAACGCACGATGAATGGAATGTCCGACGTATGCGGCTTGGTGTGGAGTCGGAGTTGTTCTCTCGGTTCACCGTGCACGTCGAGGCCGGCTTCAATCCTCAGGAACGAGACCCGTTCTACAAGAGGCTCACAGATGTTTATGTTGAATGGGAGGCGAGTGATATCTTCACGCTGACGGTCGGTAAGCAAGGAGTTCCGTTCACCATGGATGGGTCGACCTCGTCGAAAGAGCTTCTGGCTATAGATCGCAGCAGTCTCGCCAACAATATGTGGTTTCCCGAGGAGTACATGCCCGGCGTAGGCGCGTCGGGCGGGCGCTCGAACTGGGTCTACCAGTTGGGCGTTTACTCTGGAGGCAGTAAGAATCGGGAGTTTGGTGAGTTCGACGGGAGTGTCTTCGGGCTTCTGTCCGTTGGCTACGACTTCTCGGAGGCTCTCGGAGCTGAAGACGCGCTGTTGACAGGAAACTACGTATACCAAGACTCTGATTCGAACAACACTTTCACCCGGCAGCTTCAGCACATGGCTTCCGTGAACTTCAGGTTTGAGGTCGATCGCGGGGGTTTCCGCTTCGATTTTTCGTTGGCGTCTGGTTACCTGGGCCAGAGCGACTTGTGGGGTGTGATGACAATGCCGTTCTTTAACCTTACGTCTCGTTTCCAGATTGTTGGCCGCCACACCTACCTCCGCAGCCAAGGTGCCAACGGTGTCCGCCTCGCGCGGTACGAGAATCAGGTGACGGCTGGTCGTGGGCATCGCTACAATGAGTTCTATGCAGGGGTCAATTACTACTTCTACGGCCACAAGCTGAAATTGCAGAGCGGTATACAGTTCGCAGATATGAACGACGGCGCCGCGGATGGTGGGGCATACTCCGGCATGGCTTCGACTACCGGTCTGCGTGTGAGCTGGTGAAGCCGATCTCAGCGTCGTGTGGAGATGACGACGGAGTCGGCGTTCACGCTTAGAGACTATCGTCCTGGGAGATTCACCCAAGAAAAAGAGAATAAGATGCACGAACACCGCGCTGTAAAACTATTCGGTCTAGCGGGATCACTGCTCGCTGTGATGGTGATAACAGGGCTGACGCTCGCAGCCACCGATCAAGCTACTGAGTTTACGGGCCAGGTTTTGAGCGCTTCTGGCGCTTTGGTTGTAGGCGGCGAGGCCACCAATCCCGGCCATCCCGTTGTTGGCGCAACGGTCTATCTGGTTCCGACAACGGCGATCGACGTCACCACGCAAATGACTGCCAGTGCCATCTACGCTTCACCATACCCTGCAGAGGTTTATGACGAACCGCTGGAGGACGCTATTCGACTAGGAGGAACAGACTTTCCGCAGTCCACGACGGACTCGCAAGGTGAGTTCGTCATAACGAATGTGCCCGATGGCAAGTTCTTTATTCATGTAACACCCGATGCAGAAGATACCGAACACCTGCCTGGTGGGGACCAGAGCAGAAGAAGTTATCCAGCCGAGCTGTTACGAGGTGACTCGAGGACCATCAAGATTTCAAGCAGTCCTTCTCCGGCTGCCGTAGCGGTTGGCAGCTCGAGCTGCCTGACATGCCATCAGGATGAAAGACATTGGCAAGAAACCGCCCATAAGATCGGATGGACGGTACCAGGAGTTCCGGGGCCGATGCAGGATTTTTCGAAACACCCGGACTATTTCGATGCGCTCGAATCGTTCCCCGAGACAGACGATTACGAGACCGGAACGCACCTCGAGCTGGGGGATTACGATTCACAGCGGAACAATGACAAATTCAGGTTAAGAGGGGTCGGCGATTCTCGGCTGCCGATCGAGACGACCTATGCCGACGTTTATTTGTGGAAGAACAGTGACGACGACAAGTACTACATCACGATGGTCAACAGCCTTAACCCGGCGGACCCCAATAGCCCAGCCCACCTGGAGATAAAGCTCTTATACGGCGGGGCGGTGCACGACCAACGGTACATCGTCTCCGTTCCACCGGGCCTGGGATCTCGGCTTGGATGGTATACGCTGCTTCGGTATAACATGACCGGGCGCGACAACAGGTTGAACAGAGTTCGGCGAGTTTGGCACGACTACAAGTTCTACCTCTGGTGGGCCCCTGGCGGGGACGCCCAATACGGGACCTCCGACGATTTGATCAAGGCTCCGCCGGTCAACACCAATACCATTCAGACCATGTGCGCCAGCTGTCATCTAACGGGCTGGGAACGGTATGAAGACGAGGCCACCGGCCAGTTTCTGGTACGAGCTGTCAATGATCCCAACGGCGCAATGAACATAGACGACGACCCTGAGATGGACGAGATCAACATCGGCTGCGAGAACTGCCATGGTCCCGGTTCGGAACACGTGGCCAACGAAGGAAGATCCCGCTTTATCGTCAACCCCATGTTTCTTTCGGCAGAGCGGTCCAGCGTGGTCTGTGGCAGGTGCCACGACAGACGACAAGGGTATGGCGGAGAAACCGTCGGTTATACACAAGCTCTCAGCGTGGAAGGAGAACTCGCGCGGCCGGGAATAAGCCGCCACGAACTGATTACGGAGTATACCGACCCAATCAAGAAGGGGCCTACCATGCAAGGTCCTGGAAGGGGGAACAATATCTGGCCTGACGATATCCACTCGAGGCAACCCCACCAGCAGTATTCGGATTTCCTGAAGTCGAAGATGTACAGAAACGATCGATTGCTGGTTACCTGCTCGGACTGCCATGACATGCATGGTGGCACACCCTACTCGCGCTCGCTCATTCACGACCCCGATGACTCTAGCTCCCCTCTGTGCCAGAGATGTCACACCGTAGACCTTCTGTCTCACATGGAAACCGAACTGAACGCGAAGATGAAGGGCGATCTGACACGCTGTATCGACTGTCATATGCCGGGAACAGCCAACACCGGCGGCATTGCGGGTAATTTCGGCAGGATGATAGAGACTCCCCCATATGCCAATGCGGCCGAAGAAGAGAGTAACGCCTACTGGGAAGGCGCAATAAAGTCCCATGTATTTGATGTGCCTTTGAAAACAAATGTTGCGGTCAGCGGGGTGTCACCGGGTAGGGCGATGCCCGTGCCGTATACCGCCGCCTGCGGGACGTGCCATGTTGTGAACGAGTTGCCCTTCAGATAATGGGCTACCTCTTCCACCAGCGGGCATCCGCTAACCCTCGACACAACGGGTCAGAGGCTTGATCAAGCACGTCTGCAAGCTCGCGGTACTCGCCAGCTCCGCCGCTGTTCTGCTGATGCCGGCGCTCGGAGAGGCCCAGGAGGGCAGACGCTGCGCGCTCCTGTGTATGCCGGAGCTGAAGATCGAGCCTACGATCACCTTCGAAAACCTCGTAGACCGGGCGCGAGTCGAGATCGGTGGGGTCGTCGAGAAGACGGCCCGAGAGAGTGTCTTCGAGTTGATATTCGCGTTGGGGGTGCCCACCGAGATCCCGCGGGTAGGGTTGACGTTCGAGGTCGGCTTCGCCCCGTTCGGGAGTACCTCCGAACACCCTTTCACGGGCGCCACGGCGGCGGAGCTGGGCCGTGACGACATCCGCGACAATGTGGTGGAGATCGAAAGTGAGCTCAACCTGGATCTGATCGACTCCGATCAGACGGGGGGTTGGCTCTCGTCCCACTTCGACATCATCGACAAGCTAAGTCCCGGCGAGCGACCGGATGCTGTGAGCGTTTATACACACAAGCTCAATTTCGAGTTGGACACCGCCCTCCATCTGTTCAATTGGCTCCCTGAGGGTCGCTGGCTACGGAACGCAGAAGTGGAACTCTCTATCGACTACGTCGCGACGGGTCTCCCGAAGGCGGGAGACGTGATCGGGGACGAGCGCTTTCTCGATGACGCGAGTCCATGGTCGCTCTCCCTGGTTATGGTGCTTCCACTGGCACCGCTCAATCCGTGAGGACGGGCTCCGAAACCTGCTGCCCCGGGACCCTTGACCGGCCCGCGTCTGGAACCTTCCGAGGCCTCAAAACCGTAGATTGACAGGCGTGCCCTGGCCCTGCGAGGTTACTACGCTTTGAAGTGGCCATAACCCGAGGCGGACCCTCCATATGTTCAACTCCATACGAGGCCGGATCATCGTCATCCTCGTGCTGGTCGGCGTCAGCATAGGGTACCTGTGGAACAGCGGGATCAAGCTGGGTCTGGATCTCCAGGGCGGCATGCACCTCGCCCTCGAGGTGGACGACCCCGAGAGTTTGATGACTCCCGAGGCCACAGCCGACGCGATCGACCGGATCGAGCGTATTCTGCGCACCCGCATCGACGCGTTCGGCGTCGAGGAGCCACTCGTCCAGAAGGCAGGTCTCTACCGCCTCATCGTGGAGCTGCCCGGAATCGGCCTCGGGGACGAGAGTCGGGCCAAGAATCTCATTCAGCAGGCTGCATTCCTCGAGTTCAAGCTCGTGCTTTCCGTCACGGAGTTCGAGTCAGCGCTTGCCAGGATCGACCGCCAGATTGTCGGAGTGTTGGGCGTGGATTCGCTTCGGGCGTTCGGTCGAGATACAGAGGGCCCCAATCAGGACATTCAGGACCTCATCTTTGGCGGCGAGACAGCGGATTCCTCACTGGCGGACAGCACCGGGGTCGATGAGGGGGCCGAAGCGGAAGATCAGTCCAACAACCTCCGGCCCTTCACCTCGTTGTTGTCTTCAGGCGACATCGAGGGCGCTTATCTCGTCGCGACGGAGGACGTGGAGGTCGCCACGCTCTTCCTCGCGTTGCCCGAGGTGCAGCGGGCTTTGCCGAGGAACGTATCCGTCCACTGGGAGGCGGACTTGCTCGGTCTTGGGCAGAGGACGTACCGCCGCCTCATGGTCACGGAAGAAGATGCGTTTGTAACCGGGGACCTGCTGGAAGATGCAACGGCGCAGCGGGATCCGCAGTTCAACCAGGCCCAGGTGAACTTCCAGTTCAATCGGGCGGGTGGTCGGCGCTTCTCGGACTTCACTACCCGGCACATTGGCGATTTTATCGCTATCGTGCTCGACGATGAGATCGTAAGTGCGCCGGTGGTACAAGACCGCATCGGAGCCCAAGGCGTCATCAACATGGGCAATGCCGACATGACCGAAGCCGCCGACCTCGCGTTGGTACTGCGAGCGGGTGCGTTGCCGGCCCCTCTGGCGATCGTGGAGGAGCGGACGGTCGGACCCTCTCTTGGGCAAGATTCCGTGGATCGGGGCCAGATCGCCGGCCTCATTGGAATGGTCGGTGTGGTCCTGATCATGATCCTCTACTACCGCGGGGCGGGGGTTTTGGCCGTGATGGCTCTGGGGGTGTACGCCGTGTTGGTCCTGGGTGGCCTTTCGGCGTTCAACGCCGTGTTGACACTTCCGGGGATCGCGGGCCTGATTCTGTCTGTCGGAATGGCTGTGGACGCCAACGTGCTCATTTTTGAACGCATCCGAGAGGAATTGATTCTCGGGCGGGCTACGCGAACGGCGGTGGACGAGGGGTTCGCGCACGCTTTGTCCGCGATCGTCGATGCGAATATCACAACGCTCATCACGGCGCTTATTCTTTTCCAGTTTGGGACCGGGCCCGTGAAGGGCTTCGCAGTGACTCTTTCGATCGGGATCGCGGCCTCATTTTTCTCGGCCCTTTATGTGACACGGACCTTTTACCTCATCTACCTGTCGGGGAAGAAGGCATCAGACCCGATCAGCATCTGAGACGGATTCCATGAGACTGTTCGACCAAGCCAAGTATCCTCTCATCCGTATGCGACACCGGGCGTACGGCTTCTCGGCTGCGCTGATTCTCGCCGGGATCGGTTGGATGATCTTCAACATAGTCAGCATCGGAAGTTGGCAGGAGTACGGCGTGGACTTCACGGGCGGTTCGCTGATCCAGGTCCGGTTCCAGCAAACCGCTACGGCTGCCCAGCTCCGGGCGGCACTCGGTGGTTCGCAGGCGCCGCCTATCACGCGTTTCGGTGAGGAAAACGAATTTACGATCCGTGCACCGCTCGCAGGCGACGATGTGGAGACCGTACGCGTGGGCATCCAGGATCAACTCCAGACCGCGTTCGGGAATGACGCCTTCACCATCTTACGGACCGAGACCGTGAGCCCAAAGGTTGGAGAGGAGCTCGAGCGGAATGCGTTGCTGGCCATTCTGTACTCCTTTGTCTTGACCTTGATCTATATCGCCTTTCGGTTCGAGCTTCGTTTTGGCCTGGCCGCGGTGATCGCGACGGCGCACGACATTTTGATCACACTCGGCTTCCTGGCGATATTCAGGGTCGAGATTGCGCTGCCCACGGTGGCGGCCATCTTGACGATTGTCGGGTATTCGCTGAACGATACGATCGTCGTCTTCGATCGTGTTCGGGAGAATCTCCACGCCAAGGGCGGTCGGCGGGAGGATCCGAAGGAACTCATAAACCGCTCGATCAACGAGACACTTCCTCGGACGGTGCTCACATCTGGGACGACGCTCGCGGTCCTGGGCGCTCTCCTGGTCGTGGGTGGTGCAGTGATCCGCGACTTCACGATGGTGCTGATCCTCGGCGTCGCGGTCGGGACGTATTCTTCCATCTTCGTGGCGTCGCCGGCCCTGCTCGAGATCCAGAAACGGTTCGGCGATGGTTCTGCTAACCGCGAGAGGCGCAAGAAGCGCGGGGCCAAGGCGACCGCGTAGCGTGAAGGCTGTTGCCTTCTAGTGTTCGACAGTCACTGCCATCTCACGGACGGCCGCTTCGACGAGGATCGAGCGGTCGTCCTGGATGCGGCGTTGCATGCAGGCGTCACCCGCATGGTCACGGTTGCTTCCAATCTCGAGGATGCCCGGGCCGCTGCGGAGCTGGCGGCGGGTAATCCGGCCCTCTGGTCGACAGCGGGCATTCATCCCCACGAGGTCGCTGAAGCCGGGGACGCCGATCTCGCCGCGGTCCGTGAACTCGCTGCTACGCGTCCCGAGGTCGTCGCCATCGGCGAGACCGGACTGGATTACTTCTACGATCACTCGCCCCGGGAGCTCCAACGGGGCTGGTTCGAGGCACACCTGGGGGTCGCAGCCGACCTCGATCTTCCGATCGTGATTCACACCCGCGAGGCGGAAGAGGATACGATCGCGGTTCTGCGGAATGCCCCCGGGACGGTCCGCAAGGTGCTCCACTGCTTTACAGGGAGCATGAGGTTGTTGGAGGTGGGGTTGGAGGAGGGTTGTTACGTGTCGTTTGCGGGAATCATTACGTTCTCCAAATTCGACGGTCAAGACGCCGTACGGGCGGTCCCGGAAGGTCGCTTGCTGGCCGAAACGGACGCGCCCTACCTGGCTCCGGCTCCTTGTCGGGGAAAACGAAATGAGCCGGCCTTCGTTGCACACGTGGTGGCGGCACTCGCCGACATCCGGGGCGAAAGTGTTCGATCGGTCGCCGAGGCCACGGCGGAGAACGCCGAACGGTTTTACGCACTGAGTGGATATGCCGCGAACGATTGAGGTTCTTCCAGATGTGGTGGCGAACCAGATTGCCGCCGGCGAGGTGGTGGAACGGCCCGCGTCCGTCGTAAAGGAGCTGGTCGAAAATGCCCTGGACGCCCGGGCGAAACGTATTGACATCGACATCGAGCGCGGAGGGAAGCGACACATCCGAGTGACGGACGATGGGGTCGGCATGGGCCGGGAGGACGCGCTTGCCTCGCTCGACAGGCACGCCACTAGCAAGATCCGCGCTGCCGTCGATCTCCAAGCGGTGGAAACCTTCGGTTTTCGGGGAGAAGCGCTCCCCTCCATCGCTGCGGTGTCGCGCATGACGCTCGCGACGAAGGAAGACTCCGACCCACTGGGCACCCGCGTTCGCGTGAATGGTGGAACGATCACGGGGTTCGATGACGCTCCTCGGAGGCGGGGCACGACTGTCGAGGTATCCACCCTGTTCTACAACGCACCGGCCCGGTCGAAGTTCTTGAAGGCGGTCGGGGCGGAAGCCCGGGCCGTGAGTGACGTCGTGAGTGTGCTCGCCCTCGCCAATGCCTCGGTCGGCTTCGGGCTCACCTCCGGCGGACGGGTCCTTCTCGACCTGCCCCCCGCCTCGGATCTGACGGCCCGCGTGGCTGCTCTCTGGGGGAGGGAAGCGGCCACCACACTGATCGCTCTTTCCAGCAAGTCCGACGGTATTGAGGTCCGTGGTCTGATCCAACGGCCAGATGCGGCCAAGACCGGATTTCGGCGTGCTCACCTTTTTGTGAACGGGAGACCGTTTCGGAGTCGTCCATTGCTCGCGGCCGTCGATCGCGGGTACCGCACCACGATTTCCGAGAGGGTCCGGCCTTGGGCATTCCTCTACCTGCGGATGCCGCCCGGAACCGTGGACATGAACGTACATCCGGCCAAAGCCGAGGTGCGTTTCCGGGACGCCGCGGCGGTGGAGTCCTTCGTCGAAGAAGCCGTGCGGGCGGGTCTTACGTCGGATTCGAGTGCCGCAACCTTGGACACACAACTCGCGGCCCCCCAGCTCCTGGTCCGCGAGCCGCGTCCTCCAGGTGCCGACGGGAAATCCGAGGTGGAGAGCCAGACCGCCCTGTTCCTTTCCCCCCAACGACAGGGCTCTGAGGGCGACGCCGTCGTCGAGCCTATCCCGGTGGTCGAGGAGCGGCCTCGGCTCTGGCAGGTCCTGAACACTTACGTCCTCGCGGAGACCCACGAAGGTCTGATCATCATCGACCAGCACTCGGCACACGAGCGAATCCTTTTCGAGCGACTGAGCCGTGCGTTCGAGGAGAGCGGGCAGATCGCCCAAAGGCTTCTTTTCCCACTCACCATTCGCCTCTCCAAGGCCGAATACGAGCAAGTGGAGGCTCTGACCGGAATCCTCAACCGTGTTGGCTTCGCGGTGGAGGGTTTTGGCGGCAACACGATCATCGTACACGCGGTTCCGGATCCACATCCTTACTTCGACCCCGAGCGCTGCCTCCGCGAGATGATCGACGATCTGGTTGCGGGATCGGATCTTACGCGCTCGG
>Ga0209501_10005193_pt1 | contig 12111 bp, 20 predicted proteins | sample ArcticOcean_MG_C_4_FD_187434 | JGI IMG/M metagenome (GOLD analysis project Ga0209501, IMG submission 187434) | Marine microbial communities from western Arctic Ocean - ArcticOcean_MG_CB4_134 (SPAdes) (version 2) | ecosystem: Environmental > Aquatic > Marine > Oceanic | place: Arctic Ocean...
TGTCACCGGCGGCACTAGTAGCAGCCACACCGCCAGGTTCATCAACGGCACCGACGGCAACAATGACACCGGCGGCACTAGTAGCAGCCACACCGCCAGGTTCATCAACGGCACCGACGCATCGCACAGGTGGCCATCTAGGACATATGGCCAGAAAAAGAGCAGAAAAGGCAAAAAAAGCCAAAGGATTTAATTGGACCGTATCACCAGATACGTTCGCAGCCCAAGCAAGAAACGAAATTCTACCTAATATAATTGCCGGCGCAGGAGAATCTAGCCAAATGAAGCAACTCTTTATTAATCTTGCTGGTAGCGGAACGGACTCGGGTCAAGGAGATGGTAGCCTTATTGTAGGAAACTTAGATCAGAGCCAGCACGCCCACACAAATCCAACAACAGTTATACAACCATTACCTGTCCATGCAATCGGTACATCCACAATTCTTGGATTATCGAATTATGGATTAATCCCAACATAAAGGAAGGGGAGAGCCTCGAAAGACCCTCCCCTTCGGTCTAATGAGGGAGAGAGTTTTAACACTCCCCGCGTACGGCCGATCCTCGGGTAGCTTGCTCCCTCCCTCAGTCTAAAGACTCATAGGGAAATCCTATAAGTCTTCTTCGCTGCTACGCCTCGTCGGCGAGCTTGCTAAAGTATGACAGATCACTCTCATCTTCCACATCTCCAGCGTCGGCCTCGGCGGTCGGAAGCGAACGCTCCGATTGTATGCTACGCTGAGGCGCGGGGGAATCAACAGCAGCAGCATCGTCTGCCCTAAGACCAAGAACCATAGTCATACGAGTAGCCAACTCTTCATATGTCTTGAAGTGCTTAGGCTCAAGAAACTCTTGAAGCGAATACTCTTGATTCCAAATTTTCTCCATCTCTGCATCATCTTCAGAAAGCGGAGAAGGAGAACTAAATTCCGACTTATCATAATTACGAAAATCGTTCACCTGGCGCGCTCGCAACTTGAAATTAGCCCCCTCCCAAAGATCAAATGGATTCACCGGAGTCTCGTCATCAAACTCAGGGTCTATCGAATCATTGACCTTATCAAAAATCTTCTTGCCGAACTTGAACAAGAAAGTTTTACCTTCATTATCAGGATTGGCTGAATCGCTCACCACCAGAATATTGGCATAATAAGAAAGCCGTCGTTTCTGCTTTCGAGCAATATCCTTGTTTGACTCAATACCAGAATTCCACAGCTTTGAGTTATGCTCAGAAACCGGATCCTTCTTCCCAAGAGTCGTCAAAGAATTTTCAATGTACCAGCCACCAGGACCTTTAAACCCATGATCCCAAGTTCGGACCCACGGAATATCCTCGCCCTGCGGAGCTGGAAGAAAACGAATAACTGCCGAACCGTTACCGGCCTTATCAACAGTCAGCTTCCAAAAACGGTCGTCTGCACCATTGCCGTTATTGCTCTTGTTAGTGGTACTCAACTTTTCAATCTCTTCGGTGAGTTTAGAAAATCCTGTCTTTCGTGCCTTTTTTAGTGTTGCAAATGACATTTTGTATTATACCTCGTATATTTCGTTGTATTGTTGTATTGTATATCAACTACGCAACGTGCATAGTATCAATAATATATAGCATAATTATTCAGTACCATCAGAGATTTTTTCGACAGAATCTAAAATGGAATCTAACCGCTCAATAAAATCCTTGACAAGAGCCTGGGTAGACTCAACTTCTGTTAATGTTTCGGTAATTAATCCCCGAAGCATCTGATTCTCTTCCAACAACTCCTTCCGAGAGTCTGTCGAATTCCAAAATCTTGATAATTTCATTCCTCTATTCCTTCCATTGATTTGCTTTCCGAGTTTCTGGGAGCATACACCTTTAGTAGTGCCCGACGAAACTTCACATCAAGTGCCTCTGAATCAAATGTCACAAAGGGGCGATACCGTTGGCAAAACATATAGGTGTCAGGCCAAATAATAGTGTCGTCAATTTCTTTGTTCCACCTATCAAAGCACCCCATAAGTATATCAAATCCTATCAAAGTTTCAATAGCAATTGTAGAATTGGTATATAAATCTAGCAGAAGTGGGTGCTGCCCGTCATTGCATTTTAACAGAGACGAAAGGTCACCTTCTGAATGAGCCTCTTCAATTCTGGCCACATCTTGTATAAGATTATAAGTCAAAGATTCTTGGTGGTTCTTCCATCCACTATATACAGACTCAGCCTTAACACCAAGCAACTCTCGAATCCATGCCTTAGGATTAATGGATAAATTCGCCGCAAAATAATTCCGCAAGTCTTCAGGTTTTCCGTCAAACTTACGAGCTAACTTTTCATAGAAGAATCGGTCCTTGCGAGTATGGAAGTTCGATGCATTGACCCGAACCTTTCCGTTGTATTTAAAATAGTCATAGCTGTTGTCAGAAAAGTGCTGCTTGACCGCAAGATATGATTGATAAACGTCCAGGGCTTTCACGGCGTGTCTCCCAATGGAAGTAATTCGGGTGCGTATGCCTGGACAATCGCTCTCATTGTCTGTGTACCATATCGGTCAATGCCACGATAGGCCAGCACTTCTGGGCTAGTATTAAAAATTGAATCATGCAGCCCAGTAGACAACTCTCGGTCTTGAAGTATGGTACGCAAACTATTCAAATAAGTTCGGATGGTAAAAAGAATATCTCCAGATCGGAGCATCATCATAGTCTGCCGCTCGACTCGCACAAAAATATGATCCGGATGGATATTATGAACGATTTGGTGATTTCGTCTGGTGGGGCTAGGCTGATGTAGTTCCATGTCGTCAGTCAGAGTCCAATTGAATCGCTCGACTGGTTTCTCCGTTTCCAGAGCATCCAGCTTTGAAGTAATCACTTCATTTATTGCGGAGTTGAGCTGAGGAACAGGACCATGGATCATATCCAAAGGCTTGCCCATCTTCTCTTTGAGCGACCAATAAGAAGGAAAGCAAACAGCAGCAGCACGAAGATTCCATCCATCCTCTCGCCGGCGAAGAATGCACAAGTCTTCTTGAACCAGCTGGGCTAGTTCTAATAATCCATACTTATCACAAGTAGGTCCCCAAAAAGAAACATCAACAGTAGGGCCACCAAAATAATTTCGATATGTAGACATACTGGAGCCGTCGTCTTTGCGGTTGATTCGTTCAAAAAAAGACAGTCCGGAGGCTCCAGAACCCCAATCCTCCCAATTAGGGTTAGGGTTATTCCACGAATCAAGCCCATGCTCAATATCAACAATACCCAAATAACTCAACGAGGATAGTTCGCGATGAGTTTTGGTAATCTTTTTCTTGTTAATGTCTTGGTATACCACATCACGACAATTATCAAAAAGCCAGTGCTTCTTGTTCATATAATAAGGCCAAAACTTGTCGATGTCAAAAATAACATCTTCAGGCTCTTTATTGTAGGCCCCTGCAATGTAGGGTGTGTCGATGGGCTTCATACCAACATCAAGCTGCCCCTTACCATCTCGGTAGGGGGCATACTTGGGGGCATCAAGCGAAGAGAATGGTTTATCATCTCTTCCGCGCAAATTACGCAGATCGCGCAAAGTAAATTTTGAAATCATAGAGGGAGTTTAGCACACCTTTGCATCAAATTCAAGTCTTGAGCCTCAGCTTCTAACTTTTCTTTAATATTTTTATTAATAAGTCTGGCCGCAGACTCAACCTCTAGTCCTATTAATTCAGAACACATGATGATTGCGTCCATATACGGCATGGGCTTAGCTTGAACTAAGTCTTCCACTCTCTTAGAAAACACCTTCTTGTCTAACACTATATCCATATTATACTCGCCTTTTCAAATAATACTGATGCATCCAATATGGCAACATCACATCAATCCCAGGCCCATATCGACCACCCTCACCGGAGATTTTTGCTGTACCTTTAGGCTTTTGCCAAGCAAAAAATTTACTATGGCCCACCTCCGCCAATTGGTCAAGCGCCTTTAATGCTACATCTACTCGTCTCGATGGAACATCATTCCCCATTATAGCTTCTGTTAAAATGAAGAATGCATTATCTTCATCTTTAGTGAATGACGAAATTCGCTTCATCCACTTTACGGCACCAGCCCGAAGTTTTGGATCTGGTTCATTAATGAACAACGAAAATGCATTTGTTGTTCTCAAATTCCAAGCATACATGCGTCGAGTGAACCTGTAGTAAAAAGTATGAAACCACAAAAACCGATAAAATCTTTTCAGTTTTTTAGTAGAGGGGCGAGGTATGTCATTAACCGTACAATTAAGAAGAACTAATGCCTCTCGCAAATTATCTCTCAATTTATGGGCATTAGTATTTCCAACAAGCCCTGTATGATCCTCTAGGCTCCAGTTAGTTTTCTCTAGACGGTCAACAAGATCCCGAGCAATGCTTTGAATTAAAGATTTGCTTTGTTCGACTAATGGGTTCTCTGAGGATTCTTTACTTAATATATTCCAAGCAACAGACAATCCAAAAACAATACCCGTTAATTGATCCCTAGTGGTTCGACAATAATACATATGCGTGTCTGATTCATACAAGGAACCTTCTTCTTTTCTATCCCACCAAGTATTTCCGGGGCCCCAGCCCAAAGGCTTGGGTTGCATAGAATCCGGGGCATACCCGATCTTCTTATATGCATCATCTAAAGGAAAGGCTAATCTAGCCAAAACTCCTGGAGTACCAGACACATTAGTGAGTAAATGTATACCCTGAAGAGTTTGGTGTATATCGTGAAGTAGCCATCCCGGCAATTCTCCTTGCATAGTAGATAATCTAAAAGCAGCCGAAGCTAAATAAAATCCTGTAAACATGGCATTATCGGCACCTGTGTCATAACCATAATACCCATCAGGATGCAACCATCGAACAAATGTAATCCCATCTACCTGATGATCTTTCTGATATGTCTGATTAAGATCATCAACCGTATCTCTAGAGATTATCACAATAAGTTACCTATAAAAAATATGATTGTCAATTTTAGCGACCCTTTCCATTTTATTTGCCCAGGAGGGAGATACATAGTCTGCATGATAATACTGAACTGACGCATCATCAAAAAGCCCCGAAGCCTTGTCACAACCACACAACACTTCCTTGGCTGCTCGAATAGAATTTTCCCATGCAGGACCATCAAACGGAACATCTGAATTTCCGTCGGAGTACCAAGAAAATTGTTTGTGTTGTTTTATCACACCGCAAATAGTATCTGGGTATCGTTCGTCGTTTACACGATTCATTATAACAGAACCAACGGCAATCTTTCCATAGTAAGATTGATTGCCTGCTTCAAAGTAAATCGTTCTCGAAAGACAATCAAACTCATCGTCTGAAATGGGCCGGGAAACTTCAAACTTGCGAAGAGGTAAGTTGGGGGTAACTGCCACAGGAACATTTTTGATCTCAGTAATGTTCGGTTTCTTTTTAGATGGAGCATCAAGATAACTAATTATATGAGAATGAAAAACTGTCTTAGATTGACTCCCCACCATAAAACCAGAAATAAATGCCCCTGTAAACAAAATCAATGTAGTAGCAGTGATACCAAAATACTTAATCAATGTCATAGACATTTCTCCACAATATAAGTTAATAGGACTATCGGAACAATAATTCTAATCATAGGATCATGAGAAACGATAATTAATACGTCACATATTTCTTTTAAAATTAACAATTGCTTTAGCCAACGAAGGCAACCAGTCGGATACCTTTCCTTTAAAAATTTGAGGGCTATCACCATCAACCATAATGGCAATTACAACATCTTTAATGGGGAAATCAGTCATCTCATAATACATGGCTGCATAGCCAGAGCATTGTCTGAAATAATCATCAACCCATTCAAGTTTCTTGGGGCGAGCTGAAGTCTTGAAATCAATAATAGAAGGAACCCCGTCCCACTCGGCAATCAAATCGACACGCCCGGCAACGCCTAGATGGTCAGAATATAATGCTAGTTCCTGCCCGTAAATATTACCTACGCTTTGTGTCAAGATAGGTTTCAATGAACTAAACATTCCCACAGAGTCGGGCATGGCTCCATTAATATATTCTTTCTCATTGTTCAAATAATCTTCACACATTTTATGAACAGTCGTTCCTCGGCTAGACGCTTTTTGAGAAATCTTATTCGCCTCAGCTTCACCCACACGCTTGCGCCATTGCATCAAACCCTTTATCTTCTCCGGGTTTGCGCCAAGAACTGACGTAATAGAAGGATACTTGTTTCCCTCAGGTGTCACATAAAAACGGCTACCATCTTCATATACAGTTTTCAATTTCCCGTCAGGTAGTTCGACGGGAGCATTATGAATAAACATCAATCAAATCCTTTTTTTCGCCTCCCCTGCGAAAGTTTTTCGTGCAGTTTGCTACGAGGATGAGCATCACTAATTTTCGTTAATACCTCTTTAAATTCACTACTCGGTTTTGTGATACCGAGTCGAACCGAATCACCAATATTCATTCCCATAATTACCTGGACAACTTCACCATCACATTTGATGCAAGGCTTTTCTGTAGGAATATTTCGTTCAGCAATTCTATAAGAATCTTCAAAAAAATTCTTACAGGACTTACATTCATATGAATATAGTGGCATATACCTGTTCCTATTAGAATACGGGAACTAGACCAACAAACAAATTTCGCGACTCTATACCATCGAAGAACTCTCGAATGGCCTGCTGCTTTGTAGTGAACTTTGAGGCATCAAAATCACAAGGCTCCTTCAAGTCAGGAGATGATATAATAGAAAAGAGTCTAGTCACAACCTTCTCCTTGGTTGTGCAGGCAAAAATATCTCTGGCTCGCCCTTGTTCCGGAACATCAAAAGAAATATCGCAGACCCAAACAGTCGTCAAAGACTCTGCTTTTTCATCCTCGAATGCTTCCCAAAATTCTTCTGTAGTATCGGTAACACCTTCTTCTACATTACCAGAAGAATCAATAAACTCAAGCTCTTCCGAAGTATCTGTTTCTTCTTCAGTAATCTCATCAACCACAGGTTCACTTTTAGCCATCACTTAACTCCTTTTATTAATCAGTTTCTTTTTTTGAAACATTAGAATAACCATCTTTATACCAGCCTCCACCTTTCAACTTAAAAGATGTTCGACCAAGTAATATATTTAGCGCATTTTTTCGAGAACATTCTGGGCATTTTCGCTTTCGCCTGGAATTTACTTTTTGCCAGACTTCAAACGTATGCTCGCAGTATTTACATCCATATTCATAGATAGGCATAGCTAATCATCTTTATCATTTCGGCGCCAAGCTAAGCCGTGGTAAAGTCGTATAATAACCTGCTCAATATATAATTTATGAAGTAGAGTTTTTATTCGCTCGATCATTTGTTCGCTTCTGTTTACCGCCCTTAGCTTTATTCGGCAGTTTAATCTTCTTTGTCGATACCTTTGTGTTATTAGCCTTACGACGGCGCAACCATGCCCGAATATTATCGTTATATCCAGAAGCAAGTTTAATTGCCTCGTCAATAGAAACCAACCCTCGGCGAACCCTTTCGCGCAAGCCCGTAGGATCTTCAGAAGGTTTGTAATTCTTTGCCCGTTCTAGCGCATCTGCGCGCCGGCGTTCTTTTTCTAAATGACCTCTCACTTTTAAATTCTCCTATAACTACTTTATTATATAGTTAAATTGTATAACTATTTATCTCACCAATTTTATAAAATTGGAGCCCGCGGCAGGAATCGAACCTGCGTCTGAACCTTACAAGGGTTCTGCTAAACCAATCAGCTACACGGGCTAATTCATAATATGACAAGCCGCATCAAACCAACAAGACAACAACCCCAATACTGCAATGAAAAATATCCAGCCAAAAAGTACGGCAAATGTAACTGTAAAAATACCACCCAAAATCTTACGAGCATTTCTACTGAAGGGTGATATTAAAACCAATCCAACACAAAATATAAACAAATAAGATAGCATAGGTTATTACCTCGTAAACAATGGTACCGGGTGCGGGACTCGAACCCGCATGACCTTTCGGTCACCGCATTTTAAGTGCGGCGCGTAAACCAATTCCGCCAACCCGGCTGATCCTAAATACAGAAAAAGGAGGGCGACCCGAAGGACGCCCCCCAAATTCTAAAAGTTGGCGTAAATACTACGCCGTCGCGGCATCCGCCACCTCGGTCTCGGCGACTTCTACTACAGTCTCCGTTTCCGTTGCGGGCGCCGGAACCGTAGTGGCATCTACCACGCGAAAACCTACGACCTTGCGACCATCCTTGATGGCCTCAACCGGGACGCCGGCCTTGTTCTTGACCTCCCAAATATATGTAGACATGCGATACATCTCCACATCCTTGCCAAGTGCAGCCGCAAGGTCTTCCTTGCTGACTGACTTCGGCGAGGCATTCTGGAGAACTTCCAGAACACGCTCAAACTGCTTGACCTTCGCCATTGCTGTTTTCCTCACACCTAGTAATTCTATATCCAGGAACTCCCTAGAACAGAATTACCATTATTAACTATAGTATACCTCAAGACGGGGAGTTTGTCAACCTCAATCGAGAAAATTCTCAATAAAATTGTTTGCCGCTACCCGAATCTCAGCTTCACTCAAATCCTTGAAATCGAACGAAGAATTGATTGCCTGCTGGGCAAGAAACTCGGCAGGATCATCCATCCAGAAAATCACACTTACATCAGCCTTAGGAGTTGAATCGCGGAAATGCTTCTCCAGATCACCGGGGCGAGTCAACCATCCCTGGGCTACGCTCTCAACACCCATAGAACCTTTGCGCCAATTGATATTCATTATACATCTCTACTAATCATTGAAAATTGTTACATTAAAGTTCGCGCCCACATAACGAGCGCCGGATTTATCCAGCGAGCATCGAGTCAAAACATCGCCGTATCGTTGAGAATCATGCCCAGCCCAAATCTTGATATACGTTGGCCAAATTCCCGGAGGCATGTTCAGTTCCGAAGCCTCGGCGAACATAGAAGTTCTTGTATACTCAGGCGTTTCGCTTGAGTGAAAATCAGTATCTTTGAAATGTTTCATATCTTCCTCTATCGTTGATTTATCGAACTGGATGGGAACCTCTACCCTCTCCCCTTTCAGGGTTGTAGGCGTGCTTCAGACGCCTCGTTATCCCAGAACCTTCCGGCTCTGTTTGGTAGATGCTGACCCCAGCAGGAATTGAACCTGCATTCCCCGCCCCGAAAACACCCCAAAACTTAGCTGGTTAGGAAAAGTAAAGGGAGATTCGGTGATTACCAATCGTTGCGATGTCTTACCAATTAGACGATGGGGTCCCACAAATTTTTAGTTCGCCTGGGGGGCAATGAATGTATCCCCGGGCGCCTCTCTCAGCTACATATAAAGTATACCTCAGATTCAGATAAAGTCAAGGGATTGAACGAAAAAACTTCGTTTGTAAGTGATTGATTCCAAAGGGGTTTTGAGAAATCCACATGGTTGTTCTAAGTGTTTGATTCTAAAGGAGTTTTGGAGCGGCGGAGGACGCCCTCTCCGGGTCTTTTCTCCCTAAGACGCTCTCTGACTCGGGGGGCGGGCTAAAAGCCGACAGAAGCCCTCTTGCGGCGCAACCCTAACCGCGTCTGCTCTTTTTCAGTCGAGCAAGGCGTACATGCATACATCGGAGCAGACTTCGTGGTGATCCTGTCATATCCGTCATCCAAGGCAATCCGGCGTAGAGCTTCGGCAGACTCGCCACAAAAATCACAAACCATTTCTTCTGACATGGCATCCTCCAAATATTCCTGATGAAAGTTCCGGGCGCCGCCTCTGGGCGCACGACGGTCTTTCATAAATCCGGCAGCCCGAAGACACGCATCCATGGCATTATAATCTCGGGCTTTAAATAGTTTATTTATGTTTGCCACAAATTTCCCCGTCTTCAAATCCACATTGTGGGCAAATGTTATTCATAATACCCGCAGAGCAAACTTCCCAGTCCCCATCATCACCCTTAAACCGAGATACAAGCCCAGTCTCTATCATAATTTCCATAGTAGCATTTGTTCCGGCGCCAATTCCCTCATCATGCCCCCACATATAACTCACACCAGCGGCTACTAAAACCAGACCAGATAAAATAAGTTCTAATGTAGTGAATTCCATAAAGTCTCCTTATTATGGTATTTATGAAACAATGTAAGTGAAATCATCAAAGCCTTCATCTAAGGTGGGGCGTTCATATCCATCACTCAACATTTGATCTATATCTTCTTCCCAAACAACAGCATATTTCCTGTAGTTCGGCAAATGCTTTAGGACACGATTCCGATCCTTTTGGGTTAACCCCCCACAGAACCAAATAATGCGTTGATCCTTACTCCTGGCCATTTTAATTTGTTTGGCCAAACCTCGATTTATTTTCCATCGGGTAAAAATAGAATCATCAGAATCATCATGATCGGACATAATAACAGTATCGCCGTGGTCTATATTTTTGGAAATCCAAAACTGCTTTTGTTTGTCGCAAGTACCAATGAGCATTTTGATTGGTGTGGCATTATGCTCGTTGCTTAAATACATTTCTACAAGCTCATCAGAGGGAACTCTTAATTGATTGTCGTAAGGTTTCATATCCATGACAACATATCCTTCAAAATAATATATTGATAAAAAAGGCGCGGGGGGAAGGTACTCCCCCCGTACAATTGTATGATAAGTGCCCTATCCCCCGTGGGGACCATCAGGGTTTCTACTCCAAAAATCACAAGCCATTCTGTGAAGGGTCAATGCATTCGTACCCGAACACTACCAACACAAATATTAAGTATGACTCTTCCTTTAAGGATCCACCCCGACTTAACGACTAACGGCTCCAGTAGCCGGCTCTCCGAGCAGGACCTATATCTGTCATTGCAAAGGAAAACTACTTCCCAAACTCCAACAATTCATTCGCCGTATCGGTACTCGGCTATCCATAAATTCTCCGTGAATCTCCCTCAAGGCCAGCTGAGCCTCATTCGCTACTAGCCGCAGTCTACGGCATTTGCTACTCCGTTCAATTCACGGTCCTCTATAGAACCTCTATTATATTATTCGCCTATTTAATGATAGTGGCAAGTTTTACATTGCCACTTTTTTTCTCGCTTCCTATAGGGAAACGAAAACCCCTTGATATTAAGTATCATCATTATTATAATGAAATTCCTCGTCTTCATATCCTAACTGTTCAATTACCTCATCGGCATAGTAATATGCAGAATTAATAGCATCATCTACTGAACGCTTATTTTTTCGTCGTTCGCGTCGGGTTTCCCGTTTGCGCTTGCGCTCTTGCCGATAATCATCAAAATAATCTTCGTCAAAGTCTGAATCGTTACTAGTCTTAGACCGTTTATTTTTACCCATCGGTATTTTTCTTTGACCTCTTCTTCTTGGGCTTAGTTTTCTTAACAGCAACAGCAACAGGCTCCGGTTCCGGTGCTGGCTCGGGAATGAGCCCAGGCATAAATTCCCAAACCAATCGGGCTGTTAATCCATCAAGCCTTTTATCCTTCATCTGAATAAGCAACTCAGATTCGCTTGGATGTATTGATTCCAGCATATTGACAAAGATTTCTTCGCGCTTCATCTTATTCTGAATCAGCTTGCCTGTGCGCGAAGTAAAATAAACCAGCTTCCGAACTTCTCGTTCTAAGATAGATGGAGCCAATCCATATTCACTATCATCCTTCTTATATGGAGGAGAGCCTTCGGGCAACTCCCACACAATATCGGGATGAAATGCTCCTTGCAAAATAGTATGCAGTGCTTGGGTATTTTTATGCCCGCGAAGCAATGTAATTTTTTCGTCATTTGTTTCTGCCTTAGAAACACGACCAAAAAGCTCGGGTAGACTCTCACTATAATTTGGCATTCTTTAAAACTCCTGAATATCTTCCATCAAATTTTTCAACTTGAATTTCACAAAATAATTAAACAACTTGCTTCGGTCACCAGAAACGGCATTGGTATATTGAGAAAGAATTTCTTCCTTCAAGTCTTGAGGTACAAACTCTAAATCAATCAACTGTTCGTTTCTACGATAACCGCGCAACTGATTAGAATCGTTCCAATCATTGGGGTCCGATGCCATCCATCCGGACAGCTTTTTCT
>Ga0209501_10005194_pt1 | contig 12111 bp, 10 predicted proteins | sample ArcticOcean_MG_C_4_FD_187434 | JGI IMG/M metagenome (GOLD analysis project Ga0209501, IMG submission 187434) | Marine microbial communities from western Arctic Ocean - ArcticOcean_MG_CB4_134 (SPAdes) (version 2) | ecosystem: Environmental > Aquatic > Marine > Oceanic | place: Arctic Ocean...
GCAATAGCTTCTTCCGGATGTACGTCAACAGATGTCACTCCAGCTGAGGTTGCGAAAAGAATCGCTAACGGTGAGGTGATCGGTCGTTTCGCAGGAGGATCGGAGTATGGCCCTCGCGCACTCGGTAACCGCAGCATTTTAGCTGATCCTCGTGATCCGAGAATGCGTGACCGGATAAATGGAACGATAAAGAACCGTGAGATGTTCCGTCCCTTTGCGCCGTCGTGTCTATCGGACAAGGTCGATCGCTATTTTTCTTCAGTAACCCAGACGCCGTTCATGTTAGTAGCGGCCGACGTGAAGAGTGAATTTCGTGATGTCCTTCCTTCAATCACTCACGTAGACGGCAGCTGCCGACCTCAAGGCGTGACGGAGAGCGCTAATCCCGGGTACCACGCGATACTCGAAGCGCTGGCTGAGGAAACTGGACATGGGGTCGTTCTAAACACGTCTTTCAATTACAATGATGAACCGATTTGCGAGACGCCACATGACGCGTTGATCAGTTTCCTCACGACCAAATTGGATGGGTTGTTGATGGAGAACCGCCTAATCTTTCCACCTAAGGACGGGGGCGCGATTCTTGCCCGGCTGACTGCCCAACGCACGACTCGCCTTGATTTGTTGCATAAAGTAGGTGCGCGCCAGTTGGTTGGTCGTTGACCGACATTATTTGTTTGTTTTTGCGAAATATTGGCTGGTGACAGTCGCCCTACAGTCACAAGGTGATTGATGTCACAAACCAGCTTTGCCCATTCATCGCCAAACGTCTGACAAGCTTCGATGATCTATTTTTTTTAATTATGTGCGAGGCCGCGAGGTAGCGCAATTCGAGCGTCGGGTTAGGCGCCTTTTACCGATCGATCTCGAACAGCATCAGTTCGATCAGATCCTCTCATTCACTTATAACTTGGGCGCCGGAGCGCTCCAGGCATCGACCCTTCGGAAGAAGATTCTTCGCTATGACATGGACCATGGACGCCGACGCCCGTGAATTCGACCGCTGGGTCTTTGCCGGCGGCCGCAAGCTGGCGGGCCTTGTGCGACGCCGCGCGGCCAAGCGGGAGATGTTCGAAGGGTAGCCTAAAATCTCACAACCCATTGGTACGCTATGACAAGAGTGGGGCAGGGTAGTCCAATTAGTCATTGATATCATTGGAATATCATCGGAATCATAATCCGCTTGTCGGAGGTTCAAGTCCCTCCTCCGGTACCAATATTTTCCATGACTTAGCAGGATTTGGAAAAAAGGTTAGCCCAATCGATCCGAAAGGTTAGCCCCGTTTGTTCTGGTTTAGTCCGTATCGATCAGTCGAATTGCCGCTGTCGCGGAAGGCTTTTGGCTCGCCGTACTCGTATACCGTTGGATTTGTGACATGCTTTTGTGGCCAGTGATAGCGGCAATAGCTTTCGGCGTCAGCCAGCCTAATGGTGACTGTGTGGCGCAGGCCGTGAAAGGTTAGACCGGAACCAATTTTCGCAGTCTTGGCCAACTTCACGCAGATTTGTTGGAACATACCCAAAAGTCTAGCGAGCTAGTACCGGCGCCCGCCTCTCGCTGTAGAATCATGATCATGGTTGTTGGAGTTTCGTCCAAGCTCGCGGAGCTGTATCGCTCAGGGTGCCGGTGATCCGGGCACGGGTGGGAACCCGCCTCCAACCCGCTACCGTTAAATCGTGATAGCCCGTTAAATGGGTCTATTCGCTGCCCCCAAAGCGTCTCAGGGCCTCGCGCCACTCCGGGTCGGATTCGGTCGTTCTCCGAATGACAAGTTCTATAATATGTTTTTGCCAAGGTACCGGATCAGCATTATCGAGGCGCCAATTATCGTCGAACGGAATATTCTCAATACGAAATTGATGTCCCGCCGTACTTTTCTGCGTATTATTAACGCAGTAGAGGGTTCCATTTTCCTTCAAAACCCTTTCTATATTAGAAATATAGAATCCGACATAATTTGTAGTCATTTCTGCAAATGATCGAATATTGATGGCGGCATCGAAAATACCGGCTGGGAGCTCGCCGATCACCGCCGGCGGCAAGAGCAAGACGTCAGCCTGCTCGAGAGAGGATTGGATACCAAGGTTGCAATATTCCTGATATCCAATCAACCGAGCGTCGGGCATTGCAAACGAGAGATACCAGCGCTGAATTGCCAAGGTTTCAGGCAGATCAATTAACACGAAACGCGACCCGGCATCGATCCGCCGCAGTTTTGCGGCCAACGCACCATAGCCACCGCCAATTTCTAGCACCCACGCCGCCGGCCGTCCGGAGAGCGCGCGTTCTAGCGAGGAAGCAAAATAAATCTGTGAAAGGTCGTGGTAGTCGACTGGGACCGGGCAATCAGAAAATCGCTGGGCCGCTGGATCGCCAATTTTCGCCTCGCTAAGAGACTGGATCCGTTCGGCTGAAAGGCTCGCGCTTCGGATGAGGCGGCGCATGGCTTCCCGCAACGCTTTATCGTTGAATTGCCAGGCTTGCACAAATGGTCCACGGTGCGCATTCATCGACGGCTTCAGATCCGGCCTGTACCGGCCCTCGCTATACTTTAGGGAATCATCGAAACCGTAGCTGATCGCCATACGGCGAAATCGCGGCCAAATCTCTGGGGTCCGAATTAATTGGTCAAAATCGCCACGGAAAACATTCCAATGCTCACCCACATTGTGGGGCATTGGCGACCGGCGCGCCGCGAGATAGTCCATCAAAATAGTTTGCAGTAAGGGATCATCGATTTGGGCGCCGGGCTCGGCGAGCCGCACGCGATCCCCTATCAATGTCTGACCATTGGTTGGAGGCATGGACAACGTATTTTACTCCATATTGAAGAGCTTTGGCGATATATCAATGTTAAAATAGATTTAAGAGCAGTCTTTTAGACTGATACGGTCACCAGGTGACGACAGTCGAATCGTATGCGTTGTTCCTTCAGTAAAGCTCGAAGCATACGTTGTCAAAGGCGCTGTCCTCTATGCGCTCATCGTGTTGGATCGCGCCATTCGAACGCCGGGTTCGGCGCCTTTTACCGGTGGATCTCGAACAGCATCAGTTCGATCCAATCCCCTCATTCACCTGGAACTTGGGCGTTGGAGCTCTCCAGGCGTCGATGCTCCGGAAGAAAATTTTTCGCTATGACATGAACGGTTCCGCCCAGGAATTCGACCGCTGGGTCTTTGCCGGCGGCCGCAAGCTGGCGGGCCTTGTGCGGCGCTGCGCAGTCGAGCGGGAGATGTTCGAAGGTTAGACCACAATCCCGTAACCCATTGGTACGCTATGACAAGGATGGGGCAGGTTAGACCAACTAAGTCATCGATATCATTGAAATAGCAGAGGAATCATAATCCGCTTGTCGGGGCTTCAAGTCCCTCCTCCGCTACCAATCTTTCCAATGACTAAGGCGAGGTTTGGGGAAAGGGTAGACCCGTTTGTTCCGTTTTAGTCCGTATCGATCAGTCGAATGGCTGCCTTCACACGGCGCTTTTGACAGGCCGTTCTCGTATAACGCTGGATTTGTGACATGCTTTTATGGCCGGTGATCGCGGCGATAGTTTTGTCGTCTGCCCCGGCGTCGGCCAGTTGACCCTACGCCAATATGTGGTTCAATACTTATTCAACAAGGACGCCGATGGTCATGTAGTGCGTACCGAGATTGACAAGGCGGAAAAGAGATTTCCAAAATGTTCCGCGGGCTAGACAAGGCGACCGGAAGCAACTTTTGGCCGGCGATGCATTCTCTGCTGCTGATTATTTCTTGATACCGATTCTAGGGGCTGCCCAGAGGTTCCCGAAAGGCAAGCTAGCGGTAGATGGCGCCACAAAACGCAAGCCCTAATTTGAAACGCATTCCCAGCGGCCAAGTTTGGTAAAGACCCCACTTCAACCGTCATAAGGCTGTGGTCGTAAAACTGAGAACAAAGGTTGGGGCGTGGCCGTCTTAAGTTTATGAACTTAAGACGGAATCCATCGAATCTGTAAGTCTTTTCGCGATGGTTAAATAAGCGGCCCCGTTGTGGCGATGGCTTTGGTTGTATGCCCCGCGATATTGACTTCCACCGAGATAGGAGCCGCTTCGGCGTCTACGACCCCGCTCAAATATCCGATCGCCACCGGCGCGCCGACCCGATGGCCAAAGGCTGCCGAGGTAGTTTGCCCAACGACCGTCCCGTCCAGGTAGATGGGCTCCCCCCCGATGGGCACGGCCGTCGTATCGTCGAACGTCAATGACATCACACGGCCACGTGGCGGCTCTTCACGCCGGGCTAACAGGGCTTCCCGGCCGACAAACGGTGTTTCCCAGGCGATGGCGAAGTCTAGGCCACCTTCCAGCGGGGTCATATCCGCGTCGATATCATGTCCCATGGATAGGAATCGCTTCTCGATGCGCATCGATGTCTGGGCATGAAAACCGGCGGGGACCGCTCCCGCCGCGATAATCGCATCATGCAGCGCCGCTGCGCGGGCCTGAGCGCAGGTAATCTCCCAACCTTGCTCCCCAACGTAAGACAGTCGAACCGCCCGGACTGGAATTCCGTCGATTTCCGCCTCCGCGTGGCTGAAGAAACGAATGTCGTTGAGGTCACTCGCCCCCAAATTAACGGCGATATGCGCGGTTTGTGGGCCCATTAGGCCAAGGACCACGAAATCCTCCGTCTCGTCCTCGAACAAAACCTTTTCCCCTTCACGCCGTTGCCGACGAAGCCAACCCATGGCTTTCGTCGGCGCCCCGCTACCGACGAACAGGCGATACTGGTTGGTCGTGATCCTCTGCACCGTCAGATCTTCTACAAAACCGCCTCGCTCATCTAACATCGCCGTATAGATAGCTCGTCCCGGAGGGCGGCTCATGTCATTGGCGCAGACCCGATTAAGGAAAACTTCCGCGTCCGCGCCTTCGACCCAAATTTTGCCAAGCGTGGATTGCTCGAACAAGGCCGCCGTCTCATGAGCTGCTTTGACCTCGGATGCGACCTGATCGAACCATTCCGGCTTCCCAAAGGTCATTCGGGGGGCACCAAGACCGCCGAAATAAAGCGGGCGCTCCCAGCCATATACCTGACCGAAGGTGGCGCCGGCCGTCGTCCAACGATCATGCAACGGTGTTAGACGAAGGTAGCGCGCGCTCGAGAACTGGCGACCCGGATAGCCGATTTCGTAGTGTTTTCCAAGCACCTCGGGGATGCGAGCAGTGAGCGCCTGGATTGAGGATTGGCACTCGGCGAACCGGTTGGGATCGGCCTCGTGCAAGTCGAATGGCGGATGGCCCTCGGTTATGCAATGCGCTAGAGCCATGCCCGCGCCTCCACCCGCCGCGACCCCGAAGGAATTCATCCCGCACCCAAGAAAAAAACCACGCGTCGCAGCGGATTCGCCGAGGAGAAACATGCTGTCGGGTGTGAAGCTCTCCGGACCATTCAACAGCATCTTCACTTCTGCAGTTTCGAGTGCCGGCAGACGGTGGAGAGCGTTGTGCATCATCGGCTCGAAATGATCCCAGTCTTCTGGAAGAAGCTGAAATGCAAACTCCTCGCCAAGCCGGTCGGGATCGATCGGCCGGGCGCCCGGCTCGAAACACCCAACCAGGAGCCCGCCGGAATCGTCTCGGATATAGAGGTGCCCATCATGATCCGACAAGGTTGGTATGTTGCCCGTGACGCCTTCGAGCGGCTTGGTCAAGAGATAGAAATGCTCGCACGGCCAGACTGGAGCCTTGACATCGGCCATCGCCGCGACGCGCCGGCTCCAGAGCCCGGCACAGAGCGCCACCGCGTCGCAGGAGATGGTACCCGACGCGGTCTCGACGCCTCTGACCCGCCCGGCCTCGGTAACGATCCCAAGCACGGCCGTATCCTCGAAGACACGAGCGCCAGCCCCCCGTGCGCCCTTGGCCAAAGCCGCGCAGAGATCCGATGGACTGACCCGGCCGTCATCCGGCGACCAGACTGCGCCAATCACATCATCGGCGTTCATCAAAGGCCAGCGTTCAAGGGCTTCTCCCGGAGATATCGAATGGGCGGCGACGCCAAAAGCGTGGGCCAGCGCCTCCTGCCGGTGAATATGGGTCAGTCGATCCGAGTTCGTCGCTATCGACAGGGAACCTTTGTGAATCCAACCTGTGGCCTGGCCGGTTTCGCGTTCCAAACCCGAATAGAGCGAGATCGAATATTTGATCAAATTGGTGAGATTGCGGCTAGATCGCAGAGCTCGGACCTGGGCGGCGGAATGCCACGTCGTGCCCGATGTCAGCTTGTTACGCTCAAGCAGGATCGCATCGGTCACGCCGCGCTTGGCAAGGTGATAGAGGGTAGAGCAGCCCATGATGCCGCCACCGATAACGACTACTGGTGCGTGAGAAGGCAATATGGACGCGTTCATGGTCGAATCCTTTCAACCGAAGGGCTGTTTCCACACTTTCAGATAAACATAGTTCTCCCATCGGACGTGTCTAACCAGCTAGCTCTGGTCGATAAATCTCATAAATTTTTCTTCTTGGGAATACAACTTATCGAAACCGAACTCATCGCGTAAGAACCCGTCGATCTCATCCACATTGTTTGTCGCCGCCGCGCTGGCGATGGGACCGGTGGGCCCGTTCACTTGGATTCTTTTCGCTGCTAGCACGCATCTTTGCAAGCAGGCTGGAGACAAAATTGCTTGGAAAGCCGCCTTCCGTGGCCGTACGCTTAAGGGGCAAGCCAAATGGGGAGCGTTGGCTTGTGCTTACCAAAGCCAGATTTTGCGCTGCACCCAGAGCGTCCTGAGAACAAAGCTTCGGAGAACGGTAATGCCGGACAAATCAGTGAGCTACTGGAGCGATACCAAACACGGGCTGCGAGCAGTTGAGCTGCGAGCGGCGGGATTCGAGCCTTCTGAAGCGGTGAAAACCAACGCCGTGGTGACCATAGCCAACGCTTATACCAACGCTCATCGCTGTAACAATCGCGTGCGTCGCATTGCCGATTTGTTGGTTGATGCGGTGTCGTCATCGGGGGGCCAAGGCCTACTGGTCGGAGCGCCGGCGGTCTCCGACGCGCTGACGCAGGGTACCGAGAATGCCGGGTACAGTCTGGTGTCGCGCGACCTTATGGCTGACTGCATGGAAACGGGCCATTACGCGCATCATGGCAATGCGATGATTATCGTATCGGGGTGCGATAAGACCGGCGCCGCCGCTCTGATGCCGTTGGCACGCACCAACGCTTTTGGTCTGGTGGTGTATCCGGGAACAAGTTCTCCGGGGCGGGTCGACTTTGAACCGTGGGCCAGCAAAGGTAACAACCTCACTATCATGGATTACATGGAAGGTTCCGCCGCCCGAGAAGCCGGTCGCATCTCGGATGATGAACTGGCAAGCCTGCAGCGGTGCGTCATGCCGGGTAGTGGCACGTGCGGTGCGATGTTCACGGCAAATACAATGAGCACGATCGCTGAAGCGATCGGCATGATGTTGCCACGTGGTGCATCTCATCCGGCTGACTACGACGCCGCCAGCGACATCCACGACGACGTTAAGAACCAAGCACACGCTAGCGTCAAAGCGCTTTACCACCTAATGGAGATCGGCGTACGGCCACGCGACATCATGGTGAGAGAAGCCTTTGAGAACGCGGTAACTACCGCTTACGCGATGGGTGGGTCTACCAACTTATACTTGCATGTTCTTGCCATCGCCCGTGAGGCGGGTGTGCCGTTCACGATCGACGACCTGCAGCGTATCGGCGAACGCGTGCCGCTCATCGCCAACCTGCAACCGCATGGTGCCTACGCCATGGTCTCGCTGCATAATGTGGGCGGCGTCCCCGTGGTGATGAAAGCGCTACTTGGGGCCGGCCTGCTTCACGGTGATGTCATGACGGTAACGGGCAAGACACTTGCCGAAAACCTCGCGGAAGTAGCGTTGCCGGAGAACCTGCCCGCACAGGATGTGGTGTTTTCGGTTGCCCAACCCCTGGCGCCTCCTGGTAACCACATCAGTGTTTTGTCGGGCTCGTTAGCGCCCGAGAGCTGCCTGTTGAAGCTCTCGGGAAAGACGCTCGAGGATGGCGAGTTTCGAGGCAAGGCAAAGGTCTTCGACAGCGAACAAGCGGCAATGGTGGCAATACGCAATGAAAGCGTGATTGCTGGTGATGTGATTGTCGTTCGGCACGTGGGGCCAGTCGGCGCGCCTGGAATGCCCGAGATGGTGCATTTGACCATTCAACTTCAAGGGCGTGGGTTGGGAAAAGCGGTTGCGCTTATCACGGACGGCCGATTTTCCGGTGTCTCGCACGGCATTCTGGTCGGACATGTTTGTCCTGAAGCCGCAAAAGGTGGGCCAATTGGCGTGGTGCGCAATGGCGACACCATTGTTATCAACCCAAAAACACGCCGGCTTGACCTCGATATAACGCCAGACGAAATGACGGCCCGTATGGCGCGGTTGGGTGCGCCAAAGCTATCCGACGTACGCGAGGGCTCGGTGCTGGGCAAATATCGGCGTTTGGTCTCCAGCGCGCACTATGGTTGCGTGCTGTAGCGAACCGCAGCTCATCGACGATAGCTGGTTTGCGGTTGGGTGCGTCGATGACCCTTTCGGTTGACTTGAGGTGTGATATGCAGTTGACGCAGGCCCAGTGCGAGGCCTTGGAGCGCGATGGTTTTTTGGTGTTACCGGGGATCTTTTCCGGGCCTGAGGTGGATCTGATCCAGGCCCGACTGCCAGCGCTATTCGCCGAGGACCATCCGGGGAATATCGTCGAACGGTCTTCCGGTTCGGTTCGGACCTCAATGGGGTTGCAACTGCGTGATCCGCTGATCGGCGCACTCGTACAGCATCCGCGTTTGATCGGCCCGGCGCTGCAGATCTTGGGCGAGCCAGCCTATATTCAACAGGTCAAGGTCAACGTGAAAGCGGCCTTTTCCGGTGAAGCCTGGCAGTGGCACTATGATTTTGCCACGCATCACGCCGAGGATGGGGTGCCGCGGCCAAGCGCCTTGAATTTGCATATTTTTCTCGACGATGTGTCCGAGTTCAACGGCCCGCTCTATTTCGTGCCCGGCTCGCACCGGTTCGGCGGTCTTAGCACCCGGTTGGATAGCAAAACCACCAGCTATCCGCTTTGGGTCTGTGACCGGGCCGAGGTGGCCAAGTTGGTTGAACGCCGTGGCCTGGTTGCGGCCAAGGGGGCGAGGGGGACGATGCTGATCTTCCACGATACCCTAGTGCACGGCTCTCCCAACAACATATCGCCCTGGGATAGGGCGATTTTTTCGTTGATTGTCAATCCGATCGCCAACGCGCCGCAAAGCCCAACCCGGGCGGACCATAAGCACCATCAGGACCTGACGGCGGTGGCCCCGTTGAGCGATGATTGCCTAGCGGCTCCGCTGATACGCTGAGCGCCTCCCGGCAATGGCCAAGACGCTCGATGGCATCCTCATCGGCAACCAGATCCAGGCTGAGGTTTTTCCAGAGAAACTCGGTTGCCGGCACCGGCGTCACTTGTGGAATCGATCCCGCCGCTTCGATCTCGGCCAGCTGGGCCTGGGCGGGCGTGTCATGCTTGAACCGATCGGTTTCTTGCGTTCCAGAATACCAAGTCTACTCGTTAATTTTAATGAGTCCGTGCCAGTCGCCAAGTCAGATCAACTCGGCCATTTTTTGGATCATGATATTAGCAGGTTGAGGCGCCGTCTTGACCATTGTTTGAGCATTCGACCGCATCCATCATTTCCGAAAAATACTGCATCAATTGCACTCGGCGTTTTCACCATCATCCATTTGCGGGAGAAATGGGGATCATGACCAAAATCGAGTATTCTGGAATCAATGCGCCGGGGAAGATGAATCGGCCGCATGGCCGGCGCCCGGTCTGCAGGGGTCTCCTGGCTGCCGTTCCCTTCGGACACTGGAAGACTATGACTTCATCGCCGGCCCGCACCATCGACACACTCTGGCAACGCACCAGGATCATTCTCGATAGCTTTACGCCAAAAGACTGCACCAACTATTTCCAAGAGGCAGGATATGGACACTCAATGTGAGCGCTCTAGGTGGTGACGTCGCCGAGCAGATCGCGCACCGCCTGGTGCAGCACGGTTTCGTCCGCCGGGTTCATCGTCGGGTTGCCGGCGCGGTGGCCCCAGATTGAGTTGATGGGCCGAAACTCGGCGTTGGGCATACCAGTGGTTTCGACCTCGCTGTCATGGGTGGTGAAATACAGATCGGTCGAGGACGGCATGATGATGCTCCGGGCGGTGATCGCTTTCAGTGCCCGGTTCAGGTCGCCGTTATAGAGGGGGTTATCGCTAATATCAGAGCGATACCAAGTGTCGAGGCTCGCCAGCAGGTTGTCGCCGCTGCGGGGCAAAAAGTTGCCCTCCCAACTGCGTACCAGCCAATCCTCAAGCGTGCTAAACCCGACCTTGGCCCACAGTTTTTCGCGGTAGAACGCCTGGCTCATCGCCCAGCCTGCATAGACCCGGCCCATGGCGCGCAGGCCGGTGACCGGGCGCTCTTTGAAATACGAGCCGGTCCAGGCTGGATCGGCGGTCAAGGTGGCGCGCACCCCCTCCAGGAACACCTTGTTATGCTCTGAGGTTTTGGCGCTGGCGCAGATCGCACAGAGCCGCTTGACCTGATCCGGGAACAGGGCACCCCAATGTAATGCCTGCTGGCCACCCATCGACCAGCCATAAACCAGGGCAATCTGCTCGACGCCAAAAACTTCCTCAACCAAGCGCTTTTGGGCGTGAATATTGTCCCAATGAGTAAAAGCCGGAAAACGGCCATGACCGAACGGTTCCGGCAGATTACTCGGACTGCTCGATAGTCCGTTGGTGAACATGTTCGGGATAACGATGAACCAGTGCGACGGATCAAGCACGCGACCCTCGCCAATCAGCCACTCAATGTTTGAATGCTGGGCGCCGTAGGAGGTGGGGTAGAGGATCAGATTGGAGCGGTCGGGCGCCAGCGTGCCGTAGGTCTTGTAGGCGAGCTGTAGATTCGGGACCGTTGCCCCAAGCTGCAGGTGGGTCGGTCCAAGTTCGAAGACAGTGTAGTCCGCCATCTGCCTCTCCGGGTATGGGGTGCGGGCTGGAGTATAGGCGGCTTCGCGTGATCTCGCACTGTTGTTATCGTCCCTCCGCCCACATGTTGCCGGAGAAACCATATCCGTCTCCCTGGAGAACGGCAGGGCCTACGCTTAAGATTGAGGCGAACGACGAATGGCGGATAATGGGAGCATAGCGCTCCTATTCCTGGCCCATCGGTTATAGTGAATGTGCTCAGGTGTGGTTCTTGCCGTTCGCCAGAGCGCCGTTGCCGACACCACTGCTCAGCGTATCGTTGCCGCTGGCGTTAAAACGCAGATCACCGCCGTCGTCGCTGTTCGGGTCGATGTTTTAAAGCGTGATATCGGAGAAATCGAAATCCACGGCGGCGTTCTTGTCCACGCCCTTGATTATCACGGTGGTTTTGCTCAGCCCGTCATTAACCTCATCGAACCCGGTGCCCGATCTCTTGGTGAAGTCGTTATCCGCCAGGAAGGTAAAGTTCTTGCGGCACTCGACCGCCTGCAGCATGTCGGACCCGCCGCTAGCGTCAAAATAGGCTCCGTTATTGCCGAACAGGGCGGCATCGCTGTCGCCACCGTAGAGGAGGTTGTCACCGTCGTCGCCCGACAAGGTGTCGTGAATGCCGGCGTCGTAAATCGTATCGTCGCCTTTTCGCCGTGGATCAGCTCGGACGACCCAAGGCGGACCAAGACATCGTTGCCCCGGGGTGCCGTGAAATTTGGCGATCTCACTGTCTATGGTGTCATCGCCGGCCAGCGTGTCCTCGGCGCTGGACGAGCCTTCGTCTTCGTGGTCATCACCCCGGCCTCCGTCGCTCGAGGGCTTGGGGTTCTTCTTTGCCTCCATCTTCTCGTGCTGTCCGGTGGAACTGGCCCGGAGATATTTTAATTCATTGAAGGCTCGTCCTCTAGGCGTCTATAGGCTTTTTAATAGATAATTTAATTAAAATTAATTAATTATTTCTGGTAGGCCCAGCCTGATGACCTTTTCCCGGTCAGCTCCGGTGCGTATCTCAGTTTCCACGCGGCCCAAGCGATATCATCTATCTGCCA
>Ga0209501_10005200_pt1 | contig 12100 bp, 17 predicted proteins | sample ArcticOcean_MG_C_4_FD_187434 | JGI IMG/M metagenome (GOLD analysis project Ga0209501, IMG submission 187434) | Marine microbial communities from western Arctic Ocean - ArcticOcean_MG_CB4_134 (SPAdes) (version 2) | ecosystem: Environmental > Aquatic > Marine > Oceanic | place: Arctic Ocean...
ATTTTAAATCATTTGTAACTAACTTTATCTTAAGAAGGTTAAGGTATTTACTTGAACTTTTTCTTAACAAACTTCTTTAGACCCATTCTCTTCAGATCCTGAGATTCCTTGAGAACTGATTTATGCTGTTTTTCCTTGTGAGATTTCAGCATCTTTCGAATACTACTTGACTCATTAGCAAGTATTTTCAGGGCATAAATTCCTGCATTTAGTGCCTTGTTTACACCGACAGTAACCACTGGAGAGCCAGATGGCATTTCAGATATTGATAATAAAGAATCAAGACCACTAAATGCAGATTTTTTTTGTTGCTTGTCATTGTAAACTAATATTGGAACCCCAATCACTGGCAGAACGGTATGTGATGCAATCATTCCTGGTAGGTGTGCCGCACCTCCAGCGCCAGCAATTATTACTTTGAATCCATTTTTTTCTGCATGCTTTGCATATTCTTCCAATCTTGTTGGAGTTCTGTGAGCCGAGATTATTTGGTCTTCATGTGGAATACCAAATTCATCAAGAATTTCAGCTGCACTATGCATTATTCTGCTGTCAGAACTGGAACCCATTATTATTCCAACAAGCGGCTTTTTCATAATTTTCATAGACTTGAAGATGTTTTTAATGTAACGAAGATGGTTCGTATCGCTACACGTAATGGCTCTTTAGGTAAACCACTATCACAAATGATGGAATGTTTAGTAAATGACTTGGACTAAGATTTATTCCTAAATATCCACAATTTTTAAGATGAGAATGTTTCAGTATATTGCTGATGATTATAGAAGTGGTTCTCTCTGACTTCCTAAGAGTATGATGAGTTCGTTCTGTTAGAACGCCGAATTATGAAGCATGATTTTATAAGATGAAGTATATTGAATAAAATTGTATGAAAATTCCATTTAAGAGAAAGGGTGTTTGGATTCTGATAGGCTTACCAATACTGGCTGTTATTTTGTATGTGTTTGGAATCTAACATGATCTGTGATAAACTTAGTAAAAAAAAACTCATTGGCTCTATTATCGCATTAACGATTATTGCTCATATAATAATTCATCTAACCTTATCATGAATTTTCATTATGCCTGATAAATTAGAAACTTGTCCTATTTGTCATAAGCAAATGTTATCACATGACCTAGCTCAAGTTAATCAATGTATGAAGGATTTTATCAAAAAATCATGTGGCAAAACACAGTTTGACACTTGGGAAATGTTAATTTCAATGAAGTCGGTTAATCAATGTATGAAAGATTTTATCGAAAAATCATGTGGCAAAACTTTCTTTGACACTTGGGAAGTCAAAACCTAGCTGATTTTTGTACTTCCTGACCTTTCTATTTTTTATGGGCAGGTATGATAAAATGATAAATAATCCATACGTTCCGATTGGCATTATAGTCATTGGAGTGATAATACTTTTGTTTAATCTAATTTAATACATTTTTTAGTCTTGAAAAACTGAAAGAAACTTTATCTTAATCCTGACCTTTTCTATTTTTATGACCGAGCCAGAACACAAACCAGAGCCAGAACCAGAACCAGAACACAAACCAGAACCAGAGCCAGAACCAGAGCCAGAACCAGAGCCAGAACCAGAACACAAACCAGAGCCAGAACCAGAGCCAGAACACAAACCAGAGCCAGAACACAAACCAGAGCCAGAACACAAACCAGAGCCAGAACCAGAGCCAGAACACAAACCAGAGCCAGAACACAAACCAGAGCCAGAACCAGAACACAAATCAGAACCTGAAACAAAACACCTGCTGGTTTTGGAAAGAATGAATCGTGGAGTAAAAAATTTTGAAAAGATACAAAAAATTACTGGTCTTGAGCGTGACGAACTGGCTTCCATCTTGGAGGATTTAGAAAAGAGAGGTCTGATGAAAGTAGAAGAAAAAAGTGGTTTGTTTGGTCCTAAGGTTGAACTCTATCTTACTGATAAGGGTGACATGCACCTTCAAAAGTTTCTGAGAAAAGATCAAAAACCAAAATTCATAGCTAGAGAAGAAGAGGCAAAGAATTGGGTTTATGATCTGATTAAGGGAGATAAACAATTTGTTTTTGTATCTGAAGTTCCAGGTCCTGATGATAAAATTATGGTAAGACTCATTGATGGAACTTTATACATTCGTGGCTCTGGTGGTTTTTCAAAAGAAGTTGTAATTGAGAATTCAAATGAAATGCAGATATCTGATTTTAAGTACAGAAACGGCGTGTTAACACTTAAAATAAACTAAAGAGTCTAGATTGAAAATTCAAAATACAATGAGTGTGATTGATGACTTACTTGAATTAACTCGTTCAATACTTCAAGAATGTGATAAAGACCCTGACAAGAATGATTTAGCAATCAAATATCTTCTAAATCAAAAGCAATTACTAGAAAAACTAAAAGGAACCTTAACTTAATCCTACTAAATGTATATAAAAAATATATTTAATTTTATTTATTCTCTTTATTCTCTTTACGTCTTTTCTGTTTAGACGAACCGCCAGCATTATGTCCATTGGGTTTTTTCTTAGTCATTTTATTATCTCGAAAGCATTTTTGTATGCATCTGGTTTATTTTTGAGATCTTCTTTTATGTGAGATTCTGAAAAGCCATGTACTTTTCTAATATGTTCTGGAATATCATTACAAGTTTTTTTACAAGTTTTACACATGTATTTCATATCTAGTACGAAATATCACACTATACATACCCATCTACTCTCATCTTAAAAATTGTGGACATTCAGGAATAAACCATAGTTCAAGTTTAACTAACGATAAGGCCAATGTCGCACTGGTTTTTATCTAGTTTATTTTTAGGGTGATTATGGCAAAAAGGCTTGGAATTATAGGAGGAGGTCAGCTTGGTATGATGATAACAGAGGCTGCCAAAAATCTAAGTGAGCATATATCAGAAATAACAGTGCTTGACCCAACAGAGAACTGTCCAGCTGTTCAGGCTGGAGCAAAACAAATTGTTGGTGACTTTAAGGATGAACTTGCAATCCTAAAACTTGCAGAACAATCTGACATCATTACATATGAGATAGAATCTGGTAATACAGATGTGCTAAGCAAACTAAAAGCAAAGATTGAACCATCACCATCCACCCTAGGAATAATCCAAGACAAATTTTTACAAAAAACTTTCCTTTCAGATAATGAACTTCCTGTTTCACAATTTTATGAGATTACATCCTTGGACGAACTACATGAAAAAATTAAGGAACTTGGACTTCCTGTTTTATTAAAATCAAGGAGAGATGCATATGATGGAAGGGGAAATTTTAAGATTACTTCCTTGGATGAGATTGAAAAGGCATATCATCACTTTGACGGAAAAAGCCTGATGGTTGAAAAATTTGTCAATTTTAAGATGGAAGTATCTGTAATAGCAGCCAGAAACACAAAAGGCGACATTGTCACATATCCTCTAGTGGAAAATATTCATGAAAATAATATTCTGAAAATGACAATTGCACCTGCGCGTGTATCTGATGATCTGATAAGTAAGGCAGGTAATATTGCAAAAAAGACGATGGAGGTTCTGAAAGGTGCTGGTGTTTTTGGAATTGAGATGTTCATTGATCAAGATAATAAGATTATAATTAACGAGATTGCACCTAGGGTTCACAACTCTGGTCATCATACATTACAGTCATGCAAGACATCACAGTTTGAACAACATATTCGTGCAATACTTGGGTTGAAGCTTGGAAGCACTGACCTAATTCACAAAACTGTCATGTGTAATATTTTAGGTCCTGATGGATTTGAAGGGAAGTACAAGCCAATTGAGCTAGAAAAGGATGGTGTGTATCTGAAGATGTATAGAAAAGATATCTCAAAACCGCAACGCAAGATTGGCCACTTTAACGTTGTAGACATGAGTGACTCCAAGGACATGTCCGAGTTGTTGAAAATGGCTGACGAGATAAAAAATTCAATTTTAATTAACCCACTAGATTAGTTTATTAATTCTGAAACTTCCAGCTAATCATGGCAAAGGCAGCAGCATTAGTAATCACTGGTATTTCAATTGCGTTACTAGTGATTTATGGCGCAGATGCAGCTGTCGGGATGGATGATCCTGACAAGCAAGGCTTTCTAGACATGGATCATATGACAAGAGGACTTGGTCTTGGCGGTCCAGCAATGGTTTTGCCATTAATCGCATATTTTATTTCACGAAATGATTCGTCCAAGGGACTTGGTGGGATGATACTAGTTGCAGGCATTCTAATCATAATTGGTGGTGTAACAGTGATTGGCATGGCTGATCTTTCTGAAGCAGATGAAACAGCTAGAAATCCATTCATGGAAACAGTTCCGTTACTAATAGTTGGTGGAATTCAAATGGGTCTTGGCGTATTAAAGATAAAAAAATCTTAGTCATGTCAGTTTGTGAAAAATGCAAAAACAAAGTTCCTAAAGTGTATAATTGTGAGCATACAAATGATCAGGACTATTGTTCAGACTGTTATACGGAACTACATTACTACCTGACTGAATAAAATAGTAATAGCCTTTTAATGCAGTTTACAGTTCACTTTTTTTATGAAAGCCATGATATTATCAGGTGGACGTGGTAAGAGACTACGCCCAATTACAGATACTATCCCAAAACCACTGATCAAAATCAATGGAAAGCCATTAATTGAATGGAAAATTAATTATCTGAAAAAATTTGGGATTAAAGATATTATCATCTGCAGTGGCTATAAGGGGAAAAATATTGAGAACTACATTAAGAAAAAAAAGAATTTTGGTTGCAATATAGAATATTCAGTTGAAACATCACCACTTGGCACTGGAGGGGCAATTAAAAAAGCGATTAAAAATATTGTTGGTGATTCATTTATTGTGTTAAATGGTGACATAATTACAAACATTAATTTGAAAAAAATGATGGTTAAAACAAACAGTATCGCTGCAATTGAATTGAGAACAAACTATGGAACAATGAAAATTAAAAATAACAAAATTCTCCAATTCAATGAAAAAACTGATGTTAAAGATACATGGATGAATGGGGGAATCTATCATCTAAATACAAACATTGCTAAAATTTTACCTACAAAGGGTAGTATAGAAGGTACAGTTTTCCCAAAATTAGCCAAAAAAAATTCATTGAATACAGTAAAATTCAAGAATGTTTTATGGCGCTCCATCGATTCTCACAAGGATGTTGAAACATGCTCAAAGGAAATGGTTCAAAAAAAATATATGAAATTTATTTCAAAAAGATGAATCAAAATGCGTTTATCATATAGTTTAGGCTCATTGTTAACAGTTGAGCAAGTTTTAGCGTGTTCAAGAAAATTAAACGAGTTAAAGCCTGACATAATATGGATTCCTGAAACATGGGGGATGGAGAATTTTTCAATGCTTAGTATGGCAAGTAGAGAAAATAGTTTCTCAAAAATCGGTTCTTCTATAGTCAATATCTATTCTCGAAGCCCTAGCTTGATTGCAATGGGAGCAGCAACTGTTGATACAATTTCAAACAAACGTCTAGTTTTAGGATTAGGAACAAGCAGTCAACCGCTGGTTGAAGATTTTCATGGTGCTAAATTTGAGAGACCACTTAAACGAATGAAAGAATATGTGGAGATTATACGGTTAATTCTTAGTGGTAAAACAGTAAATTATCCTGGAGAAATTTTTTCACTTGAAAATTTTTCATTACTTATTAAACCTCCCAGAGATAGAATTCCAATTTATCTCGCAGCAGTTAACCAAAAAATGGTAGAACTTACATGGAAAATTGCAGACGGTGTGATTTTTTACCTCAGACCAAAAAGTGAGATTAAGACAACGCTCGCAAAGATGCAAAATCAAAAAAAGATTGATTCATCACTCCAAATCATCACATGTGTAAATGATGACTCTGAAAAAGCAATGCATCGTGCCAAAAAGACGTTGGCGTTTTATGTTTCTGTTGGGAAAATTTACCGAGAATTTTTGGCATCGAATGGATTTGAGAATGAAACAAAAAACATTTTTGAGGAATATGAAAAAAATGGATTGCAAAGCAGTCATGAATTGGTGCCTGAGTCAATGGTAAACGAACTATGTATTGCTGGAACGCCTGATGAATGTAAAACACAACTAAGGCAATTCCGCGAAACAGGAATAGATTTACCAATTATACAGTTTAATCCAACAGATAACGTGGAAGATTCATTTAATTTGGTTACTACAACATTTTCGGAGGAATCTGATTGAAAAAAGTTGCAGTAGTTGGATATGGGAATACAAAATTCACAAAGGATGAATTGCCGATTGAATCACTATTGCTAGAATCAACAAAAGAAGTGTTTGATACCACAAAAAATTTATCGCAAGATCTTATCGATGGCGTTATAGTTTCAACTAATGATAATTCTAAATATCTTGGTGCTATCTTATCTGAACTTTCTGGCATTAAACCAAAAATTTCTCACACGGTTGAACATCTGTGTAGTTCTGGTTCTAGCGCAGTAATTTCTGGGTTTTCATACATTGCATCTGGATTGGCAGATACTGTTTTAGTTGCTGGTGCAGATAAAATTGGTAACCCAGGGCAAATTTTAGAGTGGGACAAATCAAGGGGCGAATATGATCATCCAATTTACTGGGCATCCATGTTTACAAAAGCACACAAGAGACAATTTAGTACAACAGATGAGGAACTAGCGATAGTATCCGCTAAAAACCACAAACAAGCAATGGATAATCCAAATGCATATTCACACAAACCATATACAATTTCTGAGATTATGAATTCAAAGAATGTAACTGATGATTTACGAATTTTAGATTGTTCTTATTCATGTTCAGGTAGTTCATCAATTCTTCTAACTTCTGAGGAAAATGCAAAAAGATTCACTGATGAGCCAATTTGGATATCTGGTATAGGACAAAAAACAAATTCTGCAAGTTTCACAAAAAATGAGTTAACAACATTATCTAGCACAGTTACAGCGGCCAATGATGCATACAAAATGGCTAAAATAACACCACAGGAAATTGATACAGCTGAAATACATGACGCATTTTCGGTTTGTGAGTTAATGGCTGTGGAAGATCTTAGTTTAACAGAAAAAAATACTGGCGCAACGTATGTTAGAAATTTATTCAATACAGAAGACAGAAAAATAAATCCAAGGGGAGGATTAATCGGCGCTGGACATCCTTTAGGTGCAACAGGTATTGCTCAGATTGTAGAAATTACACAGCAGTTACAAAATAAAGCAAAAAATAGACAGGTTTCAAATGCTAAAAGAGGTTTGACGCACAACATGTCAGCAGCAGCTACATCTAGCACTGTATTGGTTTTGGAATCATGAATAAATTTGAGACTGAGTTAAAAGCAGGAAATTTTGTTACTAGTGAATGCTCATATTGTGAAAAAATCGTATGGCCTCCAAGTGATTATTGTGATTATTGCTTTAAAGAGGTCAATTGGCGAAAAGTTTCTGAAAACGGGACAATTGTTGAATTATCAAGAAAGGAAAATGATGTTTTCTGCATTACAGAATTTGAGAATGAAATACGTGTTATGGGAAAATTGGATGCTGAAATTCATATGGCAAAACCTGGTCAGACTGTTAAACTGACTAAATGTTCATTTAATGATAAGAATGGTTTTTTCTTTAGTTTAGAAAACAAACAATAATTACAAAATTATTTATGTTCTCCACGACTTTTTTCATGAATATCTCTAATATGCAATGCTAGTTTATCTGGCTGATCACCAAATTCTTTTCCACAATATGTACAGTAAAATCCATCTTTCCAATGCATCCTCATTATATTGATTCAACATGAATTAATCATTTGTTATTCGTAATTTCAGTTAACATAATAGTTGATAATATAATTACCAAGTATTCTATATCATCAAAATTTAGGAAAATTATGACAATTATTAGATTAAACCAGATTGGTCAAAATGAATATGAAAGAATAAAGGCAATCAATAAAAAAACTGCACGGACCAGAAGGCAGCGTGGCTATAATTGGGAGGATACACTTGTAAAAAGATTTAATGCCACCAATTCTTGGAAGGCGTTTAGACTTGGCTCACCCAGTGTTGCTTTACCAGATGTTTTAACAGTAAACAATGTAAAAAGCACAATTTTTACAATTGAAGCAAAATCTGGAACTGGAACAACCTTACATGTTCCATTTGATCAAATAGAAAGATGCCTAAACTGGATTAATAACTTTCGGGTTTATCAAAAACGAGAGGTAATTTTGGCCTTTAAGTTCCTTTCAAAAAAAAGAATTGGTACTGCTAAGTATGAAAAACGGGAGTTGCATGAATTTTACAAAGTTTGGGATAAAAAAAAGAAGCCTATAGACTGTGTATGCACTTATGATGGGAAAACATATGCGTTAAAAAATGGCAAGCAAAAAAAACTACTGCTAAAAGATTTCATAATGCCATTCAAGTCAAAATATCAATTATTTTATACCTGAATGAAATTTCCAATCATTTTTTAGTAATAAATTCCTGAATATGATATGGACTTTAAACGATATTTTGGGAAAATAAAAAATAAAAACGAAAAACCTAAGCAGAAACCTGAAACTGTTGATGAAATACAAGATAATATTGCTCAAGAGCAAAAATCTGAAATAACTAAGCAAGTAGATGTTAATATAAAAAAAACTCTGAATTTTGTTGATGACAAGAAAGATCCGCATGAATACATTAGAAGGTATTTAATGGAATCAAAATACAAAGATTGGTTCAACCGTAATTATCCCAACCACACAATATATGATGCAGTTGGATTATCTATGTCAGATTATCTAAGCATAAAAAGAGAGTTATTTCCAGAATCAGAGACCATTAATGAAGAAGAATCAAACGGGAAGGAAAAACCTGTTAACACAAATTTTAAACCAACAACTACACATGAAACTAAAACTAGCTTTGATGAATTTATCGATGAACGAACATTGTCAAGTCATAACGCATTTGGTGATAAAGAAATGAAGATTAAGATACTTGAAGTATCTGACGAAATTGCACCGTTGGTAACAAAATTTGGTGACCGAGTTAAAATAAACAAAATTATTGTTACAATCAAACATTTACAAACTCAGCAAATCGAAGAGGGAGAATTTGATATAGAATCTATTGAGAAAGAGTTAACTGAAAAAAGACATTACACTTCTACTAATCGTTGGGTTCCTACAAGTGATATCAAAAATGGCTATGTAACAAATTCTAGACACACAGCATTGATTAGTGATGCTGCGGCATTAGATTATATAACATTTTGAAATAATTATTAATGTAATTTTGTATTAATTCATTACAAGAAAAGTATAAGAAGGCATAAGAAAAAATCTTAGCAATGATAACAAAAGAAATTGAGATTGACGGAGAAAAGTTTCAACTTATACTTACTGACCAGATTATAAACCAAGTAAATAATCTAAAATCACTTTATAACGCTGCATATGATGATCCTGAAAGTTTTGAACAAGTCAGTGCAGAAATTTCATCAATTATACAAGAAATTTCTAATGCAGTTGAACCAAAACCGGATGGCAGTCATTTAGATAATTTAATCCAACAAATAATCAAAATTGTTGACGATAAAAAGGCAGAAGTGGATAAACAATCAAATGAAAAACCAGTTAGAAAAAAGAGTGCAAAAAAGAATAAAAAAACAAAACTAAAAAAATAAGTTGTCTTATTTTTAATTAGTCATGTTTAACATCATGCAGAACTCACAAAAATACGTTTTAGTTATATCTGACAATGCTGTGGCGTTAGTATGGGTACACATTGTGAGTGCGGTATTTGTGGACATTTTAATGAAAAAGACTGTATAGAAAAAAACTGTAAGTGTTGCAGTAATTTCCATATAAGATCTGGTTCTAATGCAAACGAAAAATAATATAATAAAAAACTATAATTTGATTAATATTGCTTGAAGTTTTTCAATCAGTTTTTTATCATTCAGTGAATCGATAATCAACAATCTCAAATTTTTTAATCTATTAGAATCATTAAAATAAACTGGTGCTAAATTTTCAATTTCTCTTGTGAAATCATACGTATCAATATAATATGTTGATAATTTGTATAAGGCAACTAAATGATCAGATTGATATTTTTTTCCTTCTAATTTATTATGTAAAACTTGCAGAAGTCCTCTGATTTTGGATAATTCTTTTTTAATTACACCTAGATCATCTGGACCATTATTTAATTCAGTTAAAATTTTGTATGAGGCTAAAATTTGCCTTAAAATTCCTTTCAAATATTCATCAATATCTATCAAAGTAATTGATGATTTGTATAGCCATTCAAAAAGTTTAGGAATATTCAATCAAATTAACAATAGAATTTTGCTAAATTTCTTATCTTTAAATTGCCAGCAACCACATGTATGACGTTGCAAGGCAAATCATGTTTAAAATGCATTAGTCATAAATGTGGAAAAGAGTATCCTATTCCAGTTTTTGAATTTAATTGTACATGTGGAAATCTTTTGGATGTCAAATATAATGACACTCCATCGCAAAATCTCAAAGAAGTGTTTTATCAAAGAAGAAATCCACAGGGAAGTATATTTAATGAAAGTGGTGTATGGCGATTTCGTGAATTATTAAATTTTTGTGATATAGATACAGAAGATCTAACTCAGTGTTCACAACACTTGGTTTCACTTGACGGTGCTGAGGGAAGACAATCAAAACCATATCATATGTCAAAAGTTGCAAAATTTGTGGGGATTGAAAATGAAAAATTAATGTTACAACCAGAAGGTTACAATCCAAGTGGTTCATTTAAAGACAATGGGATGTCTGCTGCTGTTACACACGCAAAATTAGTCGGAGCAAAAAAAATCATTTGTGCATCAACTGGTAATACTTCAGCTTCAGCAGGTATGTTTGCCGCAAATGAAAATATGGAATGTGATGTATATATTCCAGAAGGCGAAATCGCTCCAGGTAAACTTAGTCAGGCATATCAATTCGGTACACAAATGATACACGTTCAAGGAAATTTTGACGATGCATTCACTAAATCATTAACAGCTGCTAAAGAACCTGGTAGTTATACAGTAAATTCAATTAATCCATTTAGAATTGAGGGCCAAAAAACTATTCCATATCGTCTATTAGAATTCTTGGAATGGAAAACTCCTGATTGGATAGTTTATCCAGGCGGTGCGCTTGGTAATACATCAAGCTGTGGAAAATGTTTAATGGAATTATATGAGTGGGGTTGGATTAAAAAAATTCCACGAATAGTTGTTATTAATGCTGAGGGTGCTAATACTTTGGATGTTTTATACAATGGAAAATTTGATGAGACAGAATTACGGTGGAATAATGGAAGCCCTAATACTGAATTAATTGAGCGATACTACACTAAAATGAATGATGATGGGATACGGCCAAAAACAAAGGCCACTGCAATACAAATTGGTAAACCATCTAACTTACTGAAGGGAATACGTGCGTTAGAATATACAGATGGAATTGTAATTAGCGTAACCGATAAAGAAATGTTGGATGGAATGTCAGTAGTAGGATTAAATGGTTTTGACTGTGAAATGGCTTCAGGTGCAGTTCCAGCTGGCATAAAGAAACTTCTTCACGAAAATATCATGAAGAAAGACGATGAAATTGTTGGTATTTTAACTGGAAGACAAAAAGAACCATTATTGCCGATAGACTATCACAATGAACCAACAAACCAGTTTGCGAGACCACCAAAACGATAATTACATTCACGTGAATTCATCATAAATGTGAAACCTTAAAAGAACCTTTGATTAATTATGAACATAAGAAAATGTGGTGGATTTCCAATCAATGACTAAGATCTTCGTCATTGGAGTTTGTAATTACTAAAATGGACGTTACGTATGAAATTAGTGTACTAATCATTTTAATTGGTTTATCTGGATTTTTCAGCGGTCTAGAAGTTGCATTAGTTGGTGTTAGTCGCTCGAAAGTTAATCAGCTGCTTAATCAAAAATTACCAGGTGCTACTGCACTTCACAAGCTAAAATCCAATCCGAGTAGGATGATGGCTAGTGTTAATCTTGGAAATAATTTGGTTAATGTTGCATCTACAGCAT
>Ga0209501_10005201_pt1 | contig 12099 bp, 12 predicted proteins | sample ArcticOcean_MG_C_4_FD_187434 | JGI IMG/M metagenome (GOLD analysis project Ga0209501, IMG submission 187434) | Marine microbial communities from western Arctic Ocean - ArcticOcean_MG_CB4_134 (SPAdes) (version 2) | ecosystem: Environmental > Aquatic > Marine > Oceanic | place: Arctic Ocean...
TGACCGTCATTGCTTACGATCAGTGTGGCGTCACCCTGTCCCACGTCAATAAAGTATATGGAGAAACCTCCGATGCTACTGTTGGGCGTGGGCGTAGTTGTCGATGTTGGCTGAGGAGTATATGTAGGAGTTGGGGTAGGAGTTGATACGACCGTATCAGTAGGCACTGGCGTAGGAATATTTGTAGGCGTTGGCACTGCCACAGGTATTGGCCGAGGCGTCGGAGTTGGCACGGAAGTAGCGGTAGGCACTGAAGTAGGAGCATTCGTACGCGGAAGGTCAGGCGTATTGGTTATCGCTAAAGGTTTGCTTGTGGGGGTGATTTGGGGCGTAGGAACTGGGTTTGAATCGGAACTTACCCCACGGGCAGGGCATGCCATCTTGGTGCACCCAAGAACCCCATTTGTGCAAAAGCAACTATTGCAGGAGTTGTTACCAGTATCTTTCCCCGTCCAGCCACGTTGGACCGTTTCCCCACCTGTGAGGTTGCATACTGCTTGTGTAGTGCTCGGGGTCTTTGGCTCCGGGACCGATAAGGTCCCAAAAACCTTTGCTTGAAGGGTTGCATCCACTGCCCGTTCATGGGCGAGCCGAGCTTCCATGGTTGCATCGATATCGAGAGTAGGTTCAACCACTGCTGTGGCAGTAATATTTGGAATAGGCTTGGCTGTGGCAGGGGCGACAGTAGAACAAGCAAGTAGGGCAATTCCAATTATCACTGCTAGAACTACTGGTGACTTAATTTCCACTACTCCGTAACTATCTGCTCGTATCCTGGCATATTAAAGAGTTCTGATCATGGGCCTAAAGTACCTGTAGAAATCGTTCATCTCACCGACCAACCACTTCTTTCTCCGGCATCTTCTGACCTCTAGGATCCTATGATTATTGGTGTCTATTATAGACATAACCGTTTGCCACCCTAACCCTACCCTCTAAGTACCCCACCCCCTATGCATTTCCGATGGGGGTGTCTCTGAAACAAGAGAAGCCCCCTCAGACGAGGGGGCTTCTTTCATCTTTGGCGCCGGGCAAAAAAAGAGCGCCCTCAGAAACTTTTCTGAAAACGCTCCGCTATCTTAGCATGTGGGAAGCTGTTTTGTCAAGGCTTTGTGCCTAGATTCTCATAATGTAAAAGAATTCGACCAGTCAAGCATTATATCGTATAGTCTGGGGCGTCAGAATATTTGAATCCGGGAGAAACCGTAAATGAAATTCATGCTCACCTACGCCTTCACAACCGACAATTGGGTCGCAGGTCTAAAACGGTTCACAAGCGGAGACCCAACTCAGGAGTTCCCAGAAGGCATCACTATGATTGGACGTTGGCACGACGTCGCTAGCCGTAGCGGTGTTGCTATTGTTGAATCAAACAGTGCCGAATCTCTGATGAATTATGCTATGAAATGGAACGATATATTGGACACGACCATAACCCCGGTCGTTGAAGATGCCGAGGCTGGCCAGCTTGCAGGCGAGCTAATCGCGGAACGAGGTTGGTAACAGTCTGAAAACCCTTTGAGCACATCGGCCAAAAAGAAGGCCCGTAGATTTCGGTCTACGGGCCTTTTCCGTGCCTGAACACGTGGCGCCGAAGGTCAGAGTCGAACTGACACTGGGTCACCCCCACCACCGGTTTTTAAGTTTGATGCCATGCCTAGTTGGAAATGAGCATAAGTGGCAAAATCGAGCCTGAAATCTAGTCAGAAATGGTAATAAACGCAGGAGTTGCTCAGAAGTTCAGACACTTTTGAGTCACGTTTAAAGGGGCGATTAAATGGGGCGACTACTTCCCCCACCATCCTAGCGTCTTTCGATTAGCAATACCGTCATTAACCGGCAGAACTTCGGCTGCGGTGTCTAGTCATCAACCCCTGATATCCCGGCAATCACAGCCCCCAATGGTATCGGTAGAATTCAGACAGAGTCGGGAAATCGTGAACATCTCTCATCGTTATATACCCGCCGAACTTGTAGCGACGCCAGCATTTGACCCCATCTAAGAATACAGGGTTGTCTCCATCGTCATCCCAGCTCAAATGAACAGGACTGTCGCCATCTGCGTTGACTGCGTTCTCTTGGCAATCGGGGCAGACTAAATTCGGATAAGCCAAGGCAAATCCCGAATCTCGGTCGTCGCAAATATTCCGACTACAAAAGCCACATTTAACTATTAAAACAAGTTCGTTCAGGTTGAATGATTCATGGCAATAGAAGCATTCGGTAACCGATACAGAAGAGCCTAAAGAGTCTTTACCTGTTTTCCAGTCTTTTTGCGGAGGGAATTCGGTTTCACATTTGGGACACTGCATCGGCCATTCCCCTGGTATCGATTCCTAGCTATAGAACTCTGGAATCTTCGCCCAAGATAGCTTGGTCTGAGCCATCTAAAACCAAAAAGCCCCCTCGTATGAGGGGGGCTTTAATTACTAAACATATCCTGTTTTGCGATATTTCTCGAGTCGACTCAGCAGCATTTTTACTGTCTTTTCGTCTGGAGTAGTTTTTAACTTAAACAGAACCCGGATTCTCTCTCTAAGTTCTTCTGAGGTTTCTTTGCGTTCTAAGTGGTCTTCTCTGACTGGTTGAGCTCTTTTAGACAATTATCCCCTCTTACATTGCCGGTGAATTGTTGGGAATTCTTTATTACTTTCAAGGCTTTCTTCCCCGCTTGGAACAGAGCTGCTCCTGCAATGCACGCGACTCAGAGCATATGTGATACCTCTTTAGTACGGGCTACCCTTAATAAGATTGTAGACCTACGAAGTTAGTTAGTCTCTATATAGACAAATGAATTACATTCAGGACAAGCCCATTCCTCATTAGAGGGGAATGATATTGGGGTTGAAGCAGGACTGGGACCTAGGTCACGTCATGGACTATATCGACATAAGCTGGGCCAGGGGCCGATGGTGGCTGTTCTTTTTCGTGCTGCTCGCTATCCGCTATTTGTTTTGCATTGCTCAATATTGACGCATTATTCGCTACGTTAACAATCAAGACACTTGAAGTTCTGTCACTAGGTACCGTCTGGCTAATGCTGAAATCGCCTTAACGAAACCGCTCTTCACGGCTCCAAGAAATTCGGACTGATTTCATGAAGAGTGTCGGCCAGGCGGGCCAAAGCCATAGAGAGATCCCTGAGTGCATCAGCGACCGTTGGGCCATGTTTGGAGTTCAACTCTCACCCGTACATAGTGGTATTCCCTTGTGTCTTTTAATCCGTGGATGAGTCTGTTCGCTAACAACGCCCATTACCAACCTTTTCTCTTCGTAATCCATAGGGTTAAGATGGTTGTCTATGAAAGGAGGAAAGACTAGTGACGTCTTCTAGGTACTCACCGCAACTTTCTAAATCCAGGTTCATGGCGGGCCTCCAATGTCTAAAACGCCTTTATCTAGAGTGTTATGACCGAGACTTGGCGGACCCAATAGATGAACGCCAGCAGGCCATCTTCGATACGGGGAATGGCGTTGGTGAACTCGCCAGAGAAATGTTCCCGCACGGGCGGCTAGTAGAGGAACAGTACTTCGAGCTTCCTCAGGCAATTCGGACGACTGAAAAAGTGCTATCTGACACTACCGTACTGGCTATATTTGAGGGTGCATTCGCTTTCGAGAAGATCCGGATAAGGGCAGATATCCTTACGCGAAATGGCGACGGAACATTCGACCTTATCGAAGTGAAATCCACCACAAGTGCGAAGTCCCAGCATATTCCGGACGTTGCGATACAGCTTCATGTCCTGGAAGGTCTTGGAATGTCCATCCGAGCAGCGTATTTGATGCACATTAACAACGAATACGTATACCAGGGTGGAACATACGATTTAAGAGCTTTGTTCTCGTCGAAGGACGTTACCGAAGAATCTCGGGAGTTCGTGTCTAAGACTACGCCTGACAAACTTTTCGATATGTGGGAGGCATTGCAATCAGAGACGGTACCGGCTATCGACACCGGATCCCATTGCACAAGGCCGTATAAGTGCCCTTTTTATGGTCATTGCCATCAACAGGTCACTGATCATCCAATCAGTGATTTGCCCAGATCTAGCAGAGAATTCCTCGATGGGCTGAAGAAGTCTGGAATAGATGACATTCGATCGATTCCCGCTGATTACCCTGGACTTAATGCTCTCCAACAACAGGTGAGGGAATGTGTGGTCAACGATCGTGCATTCGTAGGTCCAGATCTTCAAGCCAAACTCCAAGAGATCAACTTTCCGGTGAGCTTCCTCGATTTTGAGACATATAATCCTGCTCTGCCTGTCTACGTAGGCACGAGTCCGTACCAACAGGTACCGTTCCAGTGGTCTCTGCACATAAAGACCTCGTCTGGAGATTTACTCCATAAATCGTTCCTTTGGTCGGAGCAGGATGACCCGCGACCGGCATTGGTGGAAAGCCTGATCGATGCTATTCCCTCTGAAGGGACGATAGTCGCTTATTCAAATTATGAACAGCGGGTTATGAGAGACCTGGCAGCGGAGTTCCCGGATTTTGCAGATGCTTTACTGGGCTTTTGTGACCGTACTTTCGACCTTTTAAAGCTAATCCGCGAAGAGTATTACCATCCTCAGTTCCACGGGAGTTTTTCCATCAAGTCGGTGCTTCCGGTACTTGCGCCGGATACGGGATATGGAGGCCTAGAGATACAACACGGACTTGTAGCTGCTATAGATTTCGGTCGCATGATTGCTGAAAGCACTTCAGCTGAGGAAAAAGAGGCAACCAGGGAAGCGTTATTAGCTTATTGTCAGAGAGACACTGAAGCTATGGTCCGGGTATTCGATGTGCTAAGTTCGATGACAACGTAGTCTAAGTGCCGGGGTTGGCATCCTACACTCCCGATTAGTTAATCGTTATCAAGAATGTTGGCCAAGCGGGCCAAGGCGATAGAGAGATCCCTGAGTGCGTTAGCGACCGTTGGGCCATGTTTGGAGTTCAACTCTTACCAGTCTCCACCAGGAACATGATTTAGACGTCCCAGACTCATATCGAGCCTGGGGGGGTGGTTTATTAGGGCAATTCCACTGTCCTCGCGGCTGGTGGCTACTTCAAAGATTGGCCGGAAAGCTGGTTTGGGCAGGATGGCAACCACTGACTTCCCCTCTACGGTATCAACGTAGACGGCTTCCAGCATCGCCATAAGTAGATTGTGTCTTTCGGTCAGGTCCGCTTCCTCCCACAAAACAGGGAAGTCCTCCAGCAGGTTGCCAGCTTCCATGGCAGCCTCGACTCCGGGAACGACCAGGTTGACCAGCTTGTCCTACAGTGAGTGTTTCTCCCTACGGTAGCCGTCATCATCATAAAGGCCGTCCACGTAGGCCCTGCCCAATCTCTTCAGTCGTTGCTCCGTCTGCGTCCGTTCATGTCGCACTTCTTCCACATCATCGGCCAAATGGATGTGAGCTAGCACTCGGTCCATCCAGGCTTCGGGTAAGACGATGGCCTGTACGATGCGGCCAACCTGTTTGTCGGGTACATCGCAGGGAATGGAACCGCTCAGGCATGTGCTAAGAGCGGACGGTAACCCGATCCTCCGAGCTAGAATACAGAAGCAATCCTGCATCGTTAGTCCATATATGGAATGATACGGTCGCCAATCAGGTCTATGGTCTTCATGATTTGCTCGTGGGAGGGGCCACCTGAATGGGCGTGGCGCAACCGGAGCAGGCAAGACTCGGCACCGGTGCCTTCGCTCCACCGTTGGAATTCATTAAGGCATTCCTCCGGGTCTCCTATAATCAGGCGGTCCTTGGCGATCCGGCCCAGAGTCAGTTCCGATTCGTCCTTAATAGACTGGAAGTCTTTATGTCCGTTCTTCCAGTAGTAACGGTAAGCGGCCAGAACTTCCGGTCCGTATACCTCTTCCGCTTCCTTTCTGGAGTTTGCTACCCAGGCGTCTCTCATGATTATGGACGTTGGCGTTTTCCCAGCGGCCTCGGCAGCTACTTCATATTCTTTGATCAACCGGCTGGTGTTCTCCAGGGTAGTACTGGGCTCGGTCACGATGGCATCGCCGATATTCGCTGCCCTTCTTGCGCTCACCCGCGCGCTAGCGCCGATCCAAATGGGCGGATGCGGTTGCTGCACCGTGTCCGGCCGTACTCGCAGATTCTCAATCTGATGATGCTTGCCGTCGAATGAGAACTCCTCGCCCAACAGGCATTCCTTCAGAATTTGGACCTTCTCCTCGAACAATTCAACCCGGTCCGCCATGTCGACGCCGAAGGCCCTAAAGTCCGCTTCTTGGTAGCCCAGTCCCACGCCCAGCGTCACCCGGCCCTTAGAGATGATATCCAGGGTTACGACGTCTTCGGCGAGACGCACCGGATGGTGAAGCGGCAGCAAAATCACCGATGTGCCGACCCGTAAATTGGTGGTTGACGCTGCCACCGCGGTGCAGACGATCAACGGCGATGGCAGAAACCCGTCTTTGTCCTGATGATGCTCCCCGAAGAAACACGAATCGAACCCAGCCTGCTCGGCCAACCTGGCTTCTTCGATGACCTCATCGACACACCGGGGCAGGTCTTCACCGCGGGGTGGGTTGGCGATGGAACTGTAGATACCGAATTTCATGGAACGACCTCTTTATTTACTTGGGTCTAGGTACCAAGCGGAACTCGTCGTAGAGGATGACACCCTATAGAATAACGATTTTCAGAAACACGGTCATTTCGAATGGGGAGGAGCGCCACAAAATGTTCCGCGCTACAACAACCGGAGTTATTCTTACCGAAACTTAGGCCAATACAGGCTTGCTGACGCTGACAGAACGATGGCCTGTTCCCTGGACAGGCAGTACTGCTAATGTGACTGGCAGTTTCATTGACCAAATATTGACCGATTTTCTGAGGACTGTACTCGACCAGAAAAACGTACCAGGGAAATCAGTGACGAAGGTCATCTTCTTGTTCTTGCACACCGGGGTTGAGGTCGTCTTGGATGATTTACCGGGAGCCATGAATAACGTCCGTGGTGCGGTGGTGGGTTTAACCGCCTAGACGGGTATTGGAAATTAACAGGTCTACTAACGGACCTTTGGTCATCGAGTGACGACTAGCCATAATTAAACTGAATAATCCTCGAAGGCTAGGTTGGCATAACGCATAAATATACCACCCCCGGGAGCCGCGAGAGGGCCGTTGGCAGCGAGGCACGCGATGACGTATTTCTCCCCTGGTCGTGCTTCAGTGGCTATGGTCACCCGCTGGGATATGTTAAAGCCCGCTACCGTACCAGTGGCTCTGTCGCACTCGCCATTGACCCAGATCTCCCCGTAATCATCTATGCAGGTCTCGAAGAAGATTCGATTCCCACGGATGTCCCTACCATGAACCTGATCTGGCAAAGTTACGGTGATCCGGAACCAGCCGAATGTGAGTCCGCTAGACCGGCCTACCTGGATATTTTCACAGACCTCCCAGCCCGAGTCGTCGTAATCGACCAACCGCGCTGGACTGCCGCTGAGTCGAGCAACCAGACCTTCATTGTCCTCACCAGGCACTAACCCTGGCGAAAACTTCCACTCGGCCTTAGCACTTCGCAAGTCTTCCGGATTCTCAAGATCCAGCGCTACCCTTATCATCTAGTCCCCCCTCTGTAGCCATTGTGTACCCAGGATACTCTCAACATACGACTTAGATTATATGACGGGATTCACCCGCTCACCAAACTCCATGTCTACAGCCAGCTACCTACTGATGCACGGGGACATTAAACAAGAAAAGCCCCATCACCCGATGGGGCTTTTAGCATCTTTGTTACCGAGCAAAAAAATAGCGCCCTCAGAAACTTTTCTGAAAACGCTCCGCTATCATAGCATGCAGTAATCCATTCTGTAAAGGGTTCGTGCCTAGATTGGATCAATACGTTCATTCTGAGGCAAGGAGACATTCAATATTTTAGGGGCGGCAATAGGTGCGAGTCACTAAATATATCCACCGTCCGGCCAATATTGGATTTTGATTAACGGAATTGCTCCTCACGGCTACATTAAATTTGGATTGGCCTTATTCAAAGCGGCCGCCAGGCGGGCAAGGGACTCGGAGAGATCACGGAGTGCATAAGCGACCGTTGGGCCATGTTTGGAGTTCAACTCCCCATACTCCACCAGAAACAACCAGAAAACTAACTGAATCGAAGTTTATGTCTCTTCTTGTCTAGAACGCAAATTCGATTACAGATAAATTCTTACAGATCATCACATCTTTGAACGCCAGCGGAGGGTACTTACCAAATAGCATCTCGATCAATGCATATCAGACTGGGGTAGAGCTATGTGGATGTCGTCTCTGAATATTTACTAAAGATGCGTTAGCAACCGCGAACAGTGTTGATGGTTAGTGGTCAACCGGTACGGCCATAATTAATTCGCGTAACTTTGATTTGCGGTACGTGAATATTCGTTCTATATCTTTTCGTACAAGTAGCCTGTCAACTAGATAACCGCCAGGGACTTTGTAATCCACACTATCTCTTACAAAAGTACCTGTTCCAGATTCAATAAATTCGTGGGTGTGCGCCCAGTGACGGTAAGGTCCCTTTTTCTGCACATCGATGAAATGGTTAGGCGGGTTCCATTCAGTAATCTCCGATTGCCAAGTAATAGGGATACCGTGAAGACGCAAACGATAGTCAATAATCGTACCTGGTCCGATGCTCAAACGTTCGGTCGGCACCATCTTAAATTTGAGCCATGGAGGTGTGATCTCCTCTAAGTTAGCCGGGTCAGAGAAGAACTCAAATACTTTGCCTACTGGAGCGTCAACCCACATTTCCGTCTGGTATTCCCTCATCCCATTGCGTTTGCTTTTACCGTCAGCCAGGAGGTTCTGTAATGCTAGCTTTAGTGTTGGGTATAGATAATCGTATCCAGTTCCGGTACTGATAGCCCGGCGACTAGCTGTCAACTCCCACGAGACCTCTCCCATGAGAGCTCGAAGAATAGGTTTCGGTACGCTAAGTATTTGAGGCCGATGCAGTACTCGAGCTAACTCTTTTGCAAACTGGAGTTGAGTGACTGATTCCGGAGCCACTGCATTAATAGGTCCACCCGCTATATGCCCACTTAAGGCGTAACCAATCAGACCAACCACGTCTTCTATGTGAATCCACGGCCACCATTGAGCTCCGTCCCCTATTTTTGTTCCAAGACCTAGACTCCAGGGGAGCAGAAGTTCTTTTAGGGCTCCACCTTGGCTGCTCAGAACCAAACCCAACCTAAGAGGGATAACGGATATACCTGCATTCGTAAGAGGATGCGAAGCGCTTTCCCAGGCTTCTGAAACGTCCGCAAGGAACCCTTCACCTCGGATTGAGGAAGCGGTCAATTCTTCGTCGCCACGATCGCCGTAATAACCCACCGCACTAGCCATAACTACTTTTAGTGGAGGGCTCTTCATGGTTGTTAAAGCTGAGACAAGTTTTTTGGTGCTGTTTACTCTACTCTGAAATATTTGACGCTTTTTGCCTTTTGTCCACCGACCTTTTATAGGCTCCCCGGTCAAATGGACTATGGCATCCGAATCATGCAGACTTTCTAGCGGGAAAGCATCAGAATTAGAATCCCACTGATATATGTCAACACCTGGCGGAAAAACCTTGGTTGCCTTTGAACTGTTCCGGGTAAGAACAGCTACCGAATCCCCATTGGCAATCAGATTGGCCACCAAGTTTCTGCCGATGAGTCCAGTGGCTCCTGTGACTACAATCCTCATATATCCTTTCTTCTTCGGACTACGGATAACTCTAATCAGTCATGGGACTTAATATTTAAATCAAACGTGGTTACGCAACATGAGCTCTTGTGGATATGGGTTCAAATAAGTCTGTTTTTTGACCCATTCAGGAACCGGATGTCGGTTTAAGTGATGACGCAAAAGAGTAATCGGTACCACTAGGGGTATCAGCTCTAGGCGATACTGGTCAATCACTTCAACCATTTCGCGTTTGTCGTGGCTATCTAAGTAGTTCTTTAGGTATCCCATAATGTGCTGGAGTACATTCGCATGTTTACGGCTAGTAGAGATTTTGCTCAACGTTTCCATAAACAGTCGGCCATACTGAGGGATTAAATCGTGCATAGCAGCGCGACCCGATTCCGCGACGAGTTGCCCTAACTGCTTTTGAGCACGGGGGTCGTGCGCCATTATTGACAGTTTATGAGATGCGTGGAATGCGACTAAATCACTAGCCTTTGGATTACTAGAAATGAGTCCACCAAAGCGCTGGTATGCAAATACTTTACCGATAAAATTCTCTCTAAGCTTTGGATCGCGTAACCGTCCTTCTTCTTCTACCGGCAACATCGGAAACCGGTTAACTAATTGTCCCGCGAATAATCCTCTTCCGTTCCTCGATGCAGGTCCATCACCTTTATAAACCCTAGTCCTAAAAAGCCCACAACTCGGAGAATCTTTTTTGAGAATATACCCGTGAAGACCAGCGTCTTTAAGTTCCTCTAGGCGACCGGAGGACCATTTCTTCATTACTTCGGTGTAATCAGTTCCAGACTTTGGAGCAACCAACCTTGGGTTTTCGGATTCTCCCACCAACCTTATGTTTTCTCGAGGTATTCCCATGCCGACTTCTACTTCTGGGCAAACGGGTACCCACTGCACGTAGCGTCCGAGAGTACTTAGTAATAAATCATCTCTGACATGTCCCCCGTTGTAGCGTACTTCTTGCCCTAAAAGACAAGAGCTTACTCCCAATCTAATCGGTCCTGGTGCCTGGAAAGGCAGTGTTTTTGAGGTCATCATTTACTCTTTGTTGCCAAGTTAGTCTGTCTAAATATCACCTACGATCTCTTTGTGATAGCAGTTGTCCTAGCTCCACTCCAAGACCATCCGCCAATTTGACTATCGCGCCTAACGTTAAGTTCTGCTTGCCATGTTCCACTGCGCTAATATAAGTGCGGTCGAGATCAGCGGAGTCAGCCAGTTGCTGCTGGTTCCAACCAAGGCCTTTGCGGATTTCTTGTACTTTTCGGCCCATGTTTTGGAGGTGATCATTTAGCGATACCGGTTCTTTGGCTATACCAATTAAACGGCGTCCCTCAAGAACCGCGCCAGTAAGGTTTTGTGCAACGGCATCTGCTCCCATCTTAATGGCTAAGTCAGGAGTATCTCCTAAAACCGTTCCTCCCAGTAGTATTTTAGGAGGGTTAGCTAGCGTAGCCAGAGATCCGACTGTCCATTCCAATCTTGGTAAGCTATCTGAATTTGTTATAGATATAGCCACCAGGTCGACACTGCGCCGACGTACAAGTTCCACCAGATCAGGGCCTGGAGTAGATGCGCCTAGGAAGTCAACATCCCAACCGTCAGCCAAGAAAAAATCTGCAACCATTCTCGCCCCAATAAAATGCGAATCGCCTTCGACGGTGGTAACAGCTACTCTGAACCCTAGTTTTGAGCGCGGGAAAATCTGGGACCGTAGTCTATCCATCTGGTCTAAAGTTATCTGAGTGGCCAAATGTTCTTGAGCTACGTTGACCTTACCATCATGCCATGCCTGGCCTAGGTCGATCTGAGTAGGGACTAGTATGCTCAGATATATATCGAACATACCGAATCCTTGTTTTAACCCTTCTTCAACTACAAGCCCTGCGGATGTCGCTTCTCCAATCAATACTGAATCTAAATATCTCTGTTTTAGCCGCGATAAGGAATTATCAGATTCAATCAAAAGACACTCCAGTTAACACAGTTATAATATCGAAAATATCAGACATTTATTTTTAATTTGGCCTGTATTGTATTACATTGCTATCCCTGAAAGATAAATTCAAGCCTGCTGGTGGGGGTTTTCAAGTTATTACGTCTAATAAATTAGACAGCAAGTCAGTACGTTTAAACTTTGCGAGACTGCCTGGCAATGCTTCGAATCATGCCCGCGAAGATTAGTGTGTGTAGCGGATACAGGGAATACCAATACAACATTCCGGGCAGGCCAATTGGATCGAATACAGCGGTCTGTGTAACTAATGAACCACCTTCGGTCTCTTCTACGACAAATTCGAGCCAAGCGCGTCCAGGAACCTTCATCTCAGCTTCTAGGAGAAGCTTCTCGCCGGGTTCATATGCCACG
>Ga0209501_10005203_pt1 | contig 12093 bp, 8 predicted proteins | sample ArcticOcean_MG_C_4_FD_187434 | JGI IMG/M metagenome (GOLD analysis project Ga0209501, IMG submission 187434) | Marine microbial communities from western Arctic Ocean - ArcticOcean_MG_CB4_134 (SPAdes) (version 2) | ecosystem: Environmental > Aquatic > Marine > Oceanic | place: Arctic Ocean...
AATTGTTCTTTAAATAATAATTTTAAATATAATTATGGTTCGACTGTTAGTGGAGGTTATTATTACTTTTATAGAAGCAATAGAGTATATAGATCTACATTAAGTACTGGCGGCAGTAGGTGTCCTGGAAACGGCACTGTGAACTTTAGATATAAAGAAGGTAGCTATGTGGGTTTACAAGCTAACCCAAGCGATAGTACCGAACTATGGACTTTAACTTGGTCAAATAGCCGAATGAAAAAGCTTACTGTGAACTCAGCTGGAAATGGATATACACAAAATTTTTCAAAAGGTAGAAGATCTATGTCGGCCAGTACAGCTTCGGCTACTAATTTTTACTATCCTTGGGGTTTAGGCTGGGATGCAACAAACAATAGAGTAATAGCAGCCGATTTAAATAAAGGAACTGTCCAAATTTTTGATACCAATGGTACTTGGGTTAAAAATTTTGGAGGTGCACCAACAACTCGTATGCAAGCAGCGCATGCTGCAATTAAGTCATTAGTAACTGATGCATCTTTAACATCAGGTGTTGATTATGGATTTGCTTATTGGGCTCATGGTTCGGCAGGTTTTACTAAATGGAATGGTAATCACAAAACAGGAACAGGAAGTGCAACTCCTTGCAACAATTACAATTGTTTAAAAGTACCAATTTTTAAAGGAGGAGCTGCAAAAATTGCTGGCATGATACATACGGTAAACCCAGGTGGTGGAACCGATGCAAATGCTTTTATGAAAATTGCACAACAATATTATACTAATGGAACCTACTCTCCTGTTGATACAAGCTCACCTTGTCAAAACAGTTATATTGTAGTTATTGGTGATGGAGATTGGGTACAATCATCTCATAGCCCAGCTGTAACTAAAGCGAAAAATTTATTAGCAAATCAAAAAATTAAAACATTTGCAGTAGCGTTTGGAACTGGAATAAGTACTAGCGGCTTACGTAATTTCAATAAGTTGGCAGCTGCAGGAGGAACAAACAAAGCAATTGTAGCAACAACTGCTGAAGCATTAAAATCACAATTAAAAGCTGCGATATCTCAAATTATTGCATCAAAATTATCATTTACTGCGCCTGCTATAACAGCAACCATTGAGTCTGGAGGTTCACTATACCAAGCTCAATTTGATTACCAACAAAATAAAGAGTGGGCAGGAACAATCAGCAGAACTAAAATAAATCCAGATGGCAGTTTAGATACAAAAGATAAGGGTAATTGGAGTGCTGCAGACTTAATGCCAAAACCTGCAAGTAGAAAATTATGGAGTGTAATACCAGGAACAGATTACAAAACAGACTATAATAATTTTAAAGATACAAATGCTACTGAAATTGGAAACGTATTAAACTTATATGGAAATGATATTTTAGATTACCACAGAGACAGTGATAATGCCGATGGATCTATACACAATAAAAGATGTGCTACAAGCGCGGGTGTAATTGATGGAGTAACAGATGATTTAAAGGGTTTAATTAATTTTGTAAGAGGAACAGATTATTTTGATTATGCTGGTGGTTGTAAGTTAAATGTGCAAAGAACTAATCCATTAGGAGATATTTATCACTCTCAACTTGTTGTGGTTGGTGCACCTTCAGCAGACACTGCTTTTGTTGGAACTAATCAAGAAGCGTACTGGAGATCAATTAATGGTTATGCCCTATGGGCGCAATCAAAAGCAAATAGACAAGAAATAGTTTATGCTGGATCCAATAGTGGAATGCTTCATGCCTTTGATGCTAAAACAGGTAAAGAAGAATGGGGATTTATTCCACCATTAATTGCTCCAAATTTACCATTAGTAATGAATACAAATTTAAATCAATCAAGTGGAGGAGGATCAAATGCTATCTTTGGTGTAGATGGATCACTTGTGGTTCATGATATGTATTTTAAGACCCCTGGAACGACTTCAAAGGCTTGGCATACAATTATGTTTGTACCTTACGGCAGAGGTGGAGCTGGTTTTAGTGTAATAGAAATAACAGATCCTGATAAACCACTTCACTTATACTCAATTTATAATGATGTCATTAACCACCGAGTTTATAGAGTTGATCACGAACAAAATATTTTAGCCTACGACTACATTGCAGGTTCATATTCATTGGCTGCATTAAATGAATCTATTGAAGTAACAGATAATTATAATGATAATAGTAGCGTCTCTGATACTTGTCAGAGTACAAGGGATGGCAGCGATAAATTAACAACATCATGTTATAAAGGTAAAGTTTGGACATTACCTGTTCAAGGATTAAGCAAAAGTGATTTAAAAGTAATATATAATGACGCTGTCTATAATAATTTTTCGGTAACAACCAACGGAAGTGGAGATACTGTTTTAACTTTTTCTCATGAAATGACTTACGCCGCTGCTCCAACAGATGCAAACACAAGTTCTGCGCTTGGAATATCAATCAAACCAGGCACTAAAGCAACAGGTGTGCTAACAAACCCTGAATATGATTACAGTAAATTAGGTGAAACTTGGTCTGATCCAAGAATCTTTAGAATACCTAACAATGGTACTGGAGATACTGATATTGCAGATGATATTTATGTAGCTGCAATGGGTGGTGGATATGGAACTCAATTTGAAGGAGTTGGTTCAAACTTAACAATTGTTGATTTAGAAGATCTAACAAACCCTGGAAGATTATATGGTGAAGTTTATAGTTATAATCAGAGCAAAACAACACCAACTTCGTCTAGAGTATTAGATATAGAGGATATCGTAACAGGTGAGATCGTAAATTCAACACCTGGATCTGCAGTTCTAGTTACTCCAGATACCGCAAGAGGAATTAGCTTTACTGGTGGACTATTATATTTAAGCGATCTTGAAGGAAAAATTACTAAATTTAATTTAACTAACATGACCCACACTAATGAGGATGGCACTGATATTAAAATGTTTGATAGCACATCTTTATTTACAATGGGATCAACGAAATCTAACGGTAGATACATGTTTCACTCGATGGATGCAACGATTGGTCAAACAACTAATTCATTATGGTTATTTGCAGGTACAGGTAATTATGAAAGAATAAATGATACAACCTCAGGAGTTTCAAATTTACTAGTAGGAATCAAAGACCGTGATTATCCATTATATAAAAAAATCTCAACTACTTCTAACGCTGATGATATTACAGAATGTAAAAATACTTCTAGCGATACCACAGGAGCTAGTTGTCCTGAACAAGCTGATAAAGGCTGGTACATTGTTCTAGATAATTTTGCAAAAGTAACTGCTGAACCAACTGCATATAGAGGGTTAGCATACTTCCCAATTTATGAACCAACAACCTCGGTTAATAAGTGTACTTTAGGAAATGCATTCATCTGTGCTGTAGATGATGAGTGTGGGACTAATGTTTCATCACAACTTGGAACAAATTCTTCAACTCATAAGAGTAAAAAATGTTTCTATGTCGGTCAAGGAGTATTGTCTAAAATTGTTGTCTTTGCAGATAAATTATTTGCTAACATTGCTGGACAATCATCAGGAGGCAAAAAAGACTTAGTGACTACTAGTGCTGGTCACGGAGAAGTTTCAACGTACAGAAGTTCTTGGAGAGGTAGCTACTAAAATATTTTATAGTAAAAATAAATTATCCAGACAAACATTGTTAACATTGTAAAAAATATTAAAGCTAATCCAACTATAGTATCTTGGTTTACTTTCTTTCTCCATTTTTGTGGAAAAAACTTAAGAGAATAAGCATAAATAATAATAAAAATGTTTAAGGCTGAAATAATAATGTTAATAAATAAAAATTTTTCCATAATGATTAATTACACCACCCATCTTTTGCTATTACGACTGGCTTATAATCACTTGCAACATGTGTTTTAACCCACAAGGCAATTTGTTTTTTTGATGGATCACCCGGACAATCTGTTTCATCAAATCTCATTCTTCCATCAAAATCATTTGTGCCATTTCTAGCAGTGTAGACAACTGGATTAGTGTCACCATAGGGGTTTTTAAATCCTATATCTAGAAAATGTCCTATAAAAACTGAATTTAAGGTATTAATATCACCAGCACTAGGCTGGGTATTGCAGTTGATTGTTCTTGTGTTGCTCAATTTAAATGTACCTCCTCCTTGAGCTTCACATAATTGAAGTGTGTTACGAATATATTTTTCAATTTTTTTGTGTTGTGCAAGAGTAACATTTCGTTTTGCAGCTTGTGTATATCCGCTATAAGCAACCACTCCTACGGCAGCAAGAATGCCAATGATGGCGACAACGACTAAAAGTTCTATTAGTGTGAAACCTTTTTGTTTCATAACAACAGATTATCAATGCACAGTATTTATGAAAAGTAATTTAATTACTTATTCAATAACAAATTCTTCGTAAATTGCCCTAGGCTCTCCAGCGCAAGTTGATATTCTAACCAACATATATGATCCGGATGGAATATTGCTCACCATTATTCCCCCGTAGTTAAAATCAAAACATTTTCCAGGATCAGAAGTTCCTTCACCATGAGGACCGTTTAAAGCTACAGAATTTTCTCTCCAAGATTTATATGGATTATTGAATTTTTTATGAAAAGCTTTCACGGCAGCTTTTCCTATTTCGTTAGTAGTATTTCTATCTGAACACTTAAGGTGACCATCCATCACATAATCAAAACCCAAATCCATTTCACATTTTAAGAGTTCTGTTTTTAGATAATTTACTGTTTCTCTATGTTGTTTTTTAACAACACTTTTCTTTGCTGCAGTTGTATACCCACTATAAGCAACCACACCTACCGCAGCAAGAATGCCAATGATGGCAACAACGACTAAGAGTTCTATTAATGTGAAGCCTTTTTGCCTCATAAAATATTTACTTTTTATTGGCCAATGTTTGAAGTAAATATATTTCTTTTTCAGTTAATGTTTCTTTTTCTTCTTTAATTTTTCTTACTAAGTCTTTTGATGATAAAAAGCTTATTATAGATGCTAATCCTGTAAATATAATAAAATAAATAGAGTGAGGTATAACGATTATTAAAGTAAGACAAGTGCTTGTCCATCCAATAAAAACTCCTTTGAGTATAGTTCTTTGGCTTTTTAAATCTTTTATTTTTATAAATAGAAAAAATAAAGACGCAAAAATAAACATTGCTATTCCCAGACCCCATCTTGAAGCAACTAATGCATCTACACCACCGCCTAGTTCTTTAAGAATGTAATAAGCTAAAAAACCTTCGTAAATAAAATATATTGCAAATATTATCGAAACGATTGCAGATAAAATGTGTGAAGCTTTATGTGAAATATTTAATATTATTTTAAGCTTTTTCATAAAATGTCATATTATCTTATTAATAACTTATAGGCATTAAATAATAATACCAATTAAATTATTTTTAAATACTAAATAAAAAATTGTTGCCAATATTATATATGGGCCAAACGGAATTTGGGAAGTCATTTTTTTATTTTTTTTAATTAAATCGGGCATCACAGAAACTAGCGCAAAAATTGAAGATAAGAATAATGTAAAAGGAATAGCAATCCATCCAAACCAAAAGCCTATTACAGCTAATAATTTTGCATCTCCTAAGCCCATGCCTTCCTTTTTTCTAATTTGCTTATAAAAATATATAATACTAAAAATAACACCATAACCAAAAAGACCCCCTATTAAAGAATTTATATAATTTGGAAAAATAGAATTTAAATTTGGATCAAAAGATTTAATAAACCCTAATGCCATCATTGAAAAAGTTATAGAATTTGGGATTATAAAATGCTTTAGGTCAATAAAGAAAATTATTAAAAAAGATAAGCTTAAAATCATTAAAAGTATAGTTGTTAACGAAATACCAAATAAAAAATAAATTATTAAAAATAATAAAATATTTATCATTTCAACTATAGGATATTGAGATGAGATCTTTCTTTTACATTTTCTGCATTTTCCTTTGAGAATTAAATAAGAGATTATTGGAATATTATCATGCCAAACTATTTTTTTTTTACATTTTGGGCAATGTGATCTTCCTGAAACTACTCCTTTATCTTGAGGCAATCGATGTATACAAACGTTGGCAAAACTACCCCAAAGACCTCCTAAAATAACGACAAACATTAAATCCACTGATGTATGTTAAAGTTTTATATTCGATGTAATTTGTATGAAACCATCGATAACATATTGTACTATCATGATTGCATCTTGGAAATGTATGTATAGATTTGGTGTATTAATGATAATTTCCATCGTTGTAAAATTTACCAAAAATGACTTAAAATACTAGTTAAATAAATGATTTTTTTTAAACCACAAAAACCTGAAAAGGATGAAAAAAAAGAAAATTTACAAGTTAATGTAGATTTAGGATTAATTACAAAAATGAATCAAGAGTTTGCGGTATCCCTTGATTTAAATGACACATTAAAAACAGCTCTTCAAGTAATAATTGCTAGAATTAATGCACAAGCTGCCAATATATTTTTAATTAACGAAAAAAAGAAAAAGTTTGAATGTATTGCTTCACTTAATCAAGATTATTTAGATGAGTACGAACTTGATTTAAATGATGGTGTAATGGGTAAAGCCGTTAAATTAAAAAAATGTATTAGAGTTGGAAATGTTAGAAAAGATGTAAGAGAAATTGCTGAATTTTATTTTGATTTAGATAATAAAACAAATTTTACAACATATTCAGTTTTATGTTCTCCATTAATTGCTGCAAATGAATGCATTGGAGTTATTCATTGCCTAAACAAAAAAACTGACGATAAATTATTTATAGAAGATGATCGAAAATTATTAGAAACTCTTTCAGCTCCGGCAGCTTTTGCAATCAGAAATGCTAAAATGGCTAAAGAGATGATAGAGAAAAACAAAATCCAAAAAGAAGTTGAAATAGTTGGAGAAATACAAAAATCATTATTATCACAAAATAAAAAAGATCCTTTTCCTATTGCGGGTATCAATATTCCTGCAAAAATAGTATCTGGGGATTTTTATAATTTTTCTGATTTAGGTGATGGTAGATATGGTTTTGGAGTTGCAGATGTATCAGGTAAAGGAATAAAATCTTCTCTTCTAATGTCTAAAGCATCAAGTCTTTATAGATGTTTAAGTAAAACAATGTTTTCAGCTTCAGAACTTTTAATGTTATTAAATAATGAAATTTGCGAAACTATATCGAGAGGTATGTTTGTCACAATGTTAATTGGTATTTATGATAGCAACAAAAAAGAATTATTATTATCAAGCGCAGGTCATGAACCGCCTTTGATGCTAAGTAAAGATGGAACTTTTACCGATTTTAGTGAGGCAGGTCCTCCCTTAGGTGTCATGCCTAAAACAAAATATACCGAAACGGTTGTTCCATTTAAAGAAAGCTCTATGTATATCTTCACCGATGGAATCACAGAAATCAGAGATCCGAACGGTAAAATGTTAGGCGCTGAAGGCTTTCAAAATTATATTAAAAAATATCAATCTTCACCCACCAATGAGAGACTTAAAAAGATAATCGATGACATAATAAAATCAGGTAAAATTCAGAAAGACGATTTAACAATAGTTGTGATAGATGGAAAATAACCTAATTATGTTTTTTTATAGAAGCATTAAATACAGATACAATAAAAGAAGCTATTCCATAACCAAATAAGATCAGAATTGTAAAAAATAATAATAATGTAAATTTATTTACTCCATCTTCAGCAACTTCTGTTTCAATTTTTTCACGCAATTCTTTGTTTTCATTTTCTAATATTTTATTTTTAAATATTTCTTTTTCTAATTTTATTTTTTCATTCTCTTTAAGCAATTCAACAATCAATTGTTTGCTAGCTTTATTTTCTGTAAGCACTTTAGCGCTTAGTAATTTTAATTTTTCATTTTCAGCTTTTAATTTTGTGTTTTGAGCCTTTAATTGCTCATTTAGTGTTTTAAGTTCACCAAACTCAATTAAATCTTTATCGAGTATAGCACTTGAAATCTTTATATTTTTATCAGGTTTTGTTGTTGGAATTTTTGTTTTTGATTCTCCAAAAGGTTTAGTTAATGAAATAGCTGCAATTTGATTAATTAAACCATCTTCATTGCCATACATTAAATCTAGATCAAAGTTCATATCTTTAGCTTTTTTTGTAAAAGAAACGCCAGCAAAATAGCCTGTGGTTGTTTCATAAGCAGGAGATACATTTTTATTTTCCCCATCTGCTGTAATCTTTATAGAATTGTTAAGATTATTATTAATATTTACACCAATATAAGGCTGAATAATAAAACCTTTGCCAAGTTCTTCTATGTATCTTACTTCAAATCCTCCACCAAGTACTTGTTCTATTGCTTCATCAACTGATAAATCGCCATCACTAAATTTTGCAAGATACTCAGGAAATCTTTGTACGCCTAAAGTTGACTGTACGCTTAAGTTTAATGAACTATATTCACTTGTTTTTATTTCTTTTCCTAATTTTGCATTAAAACCTGCAAACTCACTTAATAAATTGGTGCTTATTGAAGTTTTGGTATCTGTATCAAAATCTGTAACAGTTAGATCGTTTAAACCAATCATAGGTGTAAAGGATGCTTTAAATCCATTATTTTCATAAACGCTCTTTAGACCCAGTGCAAAATTATCCCCTCCTAAGAATTCTCCATTGTCAAAGTCACCGTCTTGTCTTGTATAACCAAGAAAAATATTATTTCTAATATCTCCTAAAATAAAAGGACTTAACTGACCCACAACACCTGACATTTTACCTTTATAAGTTCCTTCCCTTTTTTGTTCGCTATGAAATATTTTAAACATTTTATCTTCTGAAGCATGCGAATTGATATAATTTGCAGCATCAAACAAACCTCTAAGTTTAATTAAAACATTTTCACTTCTATACTTTGGATTGTTTTGCGCTATCTCAAGATCTTCTCCAAGAATTCTTAAATATCCGTCTGTTTCAGAGTTATCGGCGTCAGCATTTTTTGAAGAATCTAAAATTTCATAGGTGTCATTTCCGCATAAATTATCTGTAACACTCATAGTGGTTTTATTTTCAATCTCAATCGTTAAATCTTTTTTAAGATCGCAAGATAAAGAAACAATAAAATCTTCACCTCCAAGATCCAAATTACCATTGATTGTTGGTTCTTCTGAAAGAACTAATGTATTGTTATCGTTTCCTGACTCTACTTTAATTGCTTTAGCATTTGTGCCTGAAACAGTGATAGTTCCAGTAAGTGTTATTGTATTATTATCAGAATTTGAATAAAAATGATAACCGTGTCCGTTAGTTCCTGACGTAGTAATATTACCAGACTGTGTTATGGAGTTACTATCACTTGACTCAAAATAATAAGCTTTATTGGTATTTTCTGTAAGAGTTATATTCCCTTTCTGAATAATAGTGTTATTGTCACTGCCAGATGCATCTGACGCGTCATCAAAAAAGTAACCGTGTGATCTCGCACTTGATCCTGCAGTTGTAATATTTCCTATTTGTGTAATGGTGTTACTGTCACCATTATCTAGATAATAACCATGAGACCATTTAATTCCGGTAGACTCCAAATCTCCTGATTGTGTGATATTGTTGCTTTCGCTGTTATGTATCATATATAAACGTGAAGTATAGTTTGTAGTTTTTACCTTTCCTGATTGTGTGATGGTATTGCTATCACTTGAGCTTAAAAAAATACCGTAGCCCTGAACTCCACTGGTTGTAATAGTACCTGATACGTCGAGAGTATTGCTGTTGCCTCGTAATATAACTCCATATGCTTTAGTTCCTGAGGTTGAAATATTTCCTAACTGGTTAATTGTATTACTCTCCCCAGAAGCATCAATTCCTTCTATTTTTCCTGAAGTAGTTATGGTTATTCCCGAATTTAATGTAAGACTATCATTGCCATTAATAGTATTATCATCATTTGTAGATGTTGAATTATCAGAGATTATATAATCATCGGCTAATAAATTTTCAGATAAAAAAAAACTTAGAACTAAGATGACTAAAATTTTTTTCATATAAAAATCTTATCACTGTGTCATGAATGTGTCGAGATTTTAGATATTTTTCAATTAACGTGCAAACAAATACATATTTAAATTTTAGCAATTGATTTGTAATCAATAGGTCCGCGGTTCGAATCCGTGTGGGGCACCATCATTCAATAAAATCAACAAATCAGTTTGTTAACTTTTAAAAAACACTTTTAAATGCAAAATCTAAACCATAGGTTTCTTGATCTTCTGTTGTTTTTTTGGCTGAAGCCTTAATGAACAAGTTCGTGTTATTTAAAAAAGAGTAATTTGCGTTTAAACCCAATTTGCCAAAAAAATCTTTTTGTGTTCCATTGTTAAAAGTAAGCTCTTGCCCTGCTACTGTGTACTTCTGATTTTTTCCTAAAAACAAAGTTCTACCACCAAATGTAAGTTCAGGATTAAATGAAAAATTTTTATTTAAATTTCTTTTCCAATCATAGGTAATGTCTCCCATAAACTGCCCTATTAGACGTGAGTTCCAAGTAACATCTTCAGACTCTATGTAATTAGGAAATCTTTGAAAACTTGTGTCTAAATTAATTTTAATATTTCCATTTTGTATTTGAGAGCCAATAATAGCTGAAAATGAATCATAATCCTTATTAATAGTTTCTTTTCCTGATGCCACTGTATTATTTAGTTGGGTACGGTTACTCTTATGTTTGTGATATCCAAGGACTGATTTTAAACCAATTTTTTTATCTTTAAAAAAATTTAAATCTCCAAATACAAAACCTGACTGAAGACTAGAACCTGAAACATTAAGGTTTAAAAAATCTGAGGTGTCAGATGAAAAACTAAAAATTTGGTGACCATTATATTGGTCATTATTTATAGGAAAACCAATAACTACATTGTTTTGAGAAGATGTAAATTTATCAATTGCATCGTCGTTATCACGGTCAGAATAAGATTTAGAAAAAAAGCCAAATTCTTTATTTTTATTTATCTTTTTATTGGAATAATCAAAAGCCTCATTAATATGATCTACCTTTTGTGCTGCAATTTCATCTGCCATGGATTGAGAAATCGCTGAAGATGATTTTGCTAATCCTCCACTGTAAACAACATCACCACATCCAGATTTATCATTTACAGACCAGCTACCAGTTAATTTATAGCTGTATGATGAGCATAAATTAAAATTTAAAGTATTGCCCGAGTCATCATCGGCATCTATTGTGCCAACTATAAGCGTACCATCATAAAAATTTAATATATTGTTGTCCCCATTAGTCTCAATAGAAAGATGGGAAGGATCACCAGTTGCTTCAATCGTTCCATAATTATTTACTGTAGCACTTGCGCCAATTCTCATAGTGTCACATGTTGCTGTAATAGTTCCCCAATTATTTATAGTAGATCCTGTAACACCTTCTTTTGCATTGATCGCACCTAAATGAGTAGCATCGTTTGAACATCCGCCACTATTAGGAGCAGATATTATTCCGCCTGCATAATTGTTTAATATAAACCCGCTAAGCGTCGCCCCCCCCTCCAGAAGTGTCTTGATAAAACAATGTTTGTCCCGATGCATCCGTATTGGTTATTGTACCATAATTATCAATTTTAAAATCATCTGATCTATCAAATCTTATTGTAAATGCTCTTGTAGCTTTTATAGTTCCTTCGTTATAAACATAAGCACTTATTCCATCTCCATCTCCATCTGCCATATCTGTAAGTAAGAGAGTTGAATTCCCAGTAGATTCCATCGTTCCATAATTTTTAATAGTTAAATCGCTTTGCTCAGGATCATCAGCTCTAATAATAGTATCCTTATCATCGTCACTTGAAGTAGTATTTAATGTACCTCTATTTGTAATTGTTAATCCTGTGCTATCGTCTTCAATCTTAATACAATTTGACCATTGACTCTCTGCAGTTTCAACGCAATTTATAGAACCAGTTGATGTAATAGTTAAATCTTCTGTAATAGTTTTTGAAGATGTTTGAGTTGTAGCTGTTGAAATCGTTTCAGCATTTAAATTGTTAGATAAAAAACAAAGCAAAAATATAAAAAAAATACTTCTCATAAAAACTTTATTATTAATTAAG
>Ga0209501_10005207_pt1 | contig 12090 bp, 11 predicted proteins | sample ArcticOcean_MG_C_4_FD_187434 | JGI IMG/M metagenome (GOLD analysis project Ga0209501, IMG submission 187434) | Marine microbial communities from western Arctic Ocean - ArcticOcean_MG_CB4_134 (SPAdes) (version 2) | ecosystem: Environmental > Aquatic > Marine > Oceanic | place: Arctic Ocean...
CAGTTTTTGCCGCAGAGATATGTTGTGGACTGGATGAATCACATATACAAGAAGCTAACCCCAGGCGGATGGCTGGTTATTGAAGTCCCAAGTACCGACGGGCGCGCAGCATTCGCTAATCCGACCTACGGTAGCTACTGGAACGAGCACACTTTTCGCATGTTCACCGACAAGGATCGCGCAGTGACAGCAGCGAGGGTTGAGGTTACTTGCCGGTTCCATCCAGCCAAGGTGTGGACAGACTACAGAACAGAGGAAGACAAATTGGAGCGCGCGCCGTACACCGGCGCGCACTTAGTTGCTAGTAAAGGCCAACGTATTGCTGGGACATTGCGCATTTGACCCAGATATAGTTGTGACCTCGTGTTGTTTGATTTCGTGACAACCGCGTATAATCAATCTTGAGGATCCTCTTCTCTTGCAGGTTTTTGCCATAGGAGGGCAAAATGGCTAATGCTCTTTATGCTCACGGACGTAACGAATTTCTGGTCGGCGACCTGGATTGGCTGGTGAATGATATCCGCATGGTCCTGATGGATGCGGACGACCATACAACGGACCAGGCCGCTGATGACAACCTTGACGACATCCTTGCTGCTGCCCGGGTTGCAACTTCACTCACTTTTCCGACAGGTACCAGAACAGCAGTCGCTGGTGTTGCTGATGCTGCTGATGTGACTTTCAGCTCGGTTACCGGTGATGTGTCTGAAGAACTCGTGATCTACTACCACACGGGTGCTGAAACCACCAGCACCCTGGTCGTGAATATCGACACGGCAACTGGCTTGGCTGTTACACCTAACGGCGGTGACATCACCGTGCAGTGGGATAGCGGCGCGAACAAGATTTTCAAGCTGTAAGAGACTGGCGGGTAGTCAATGGGTTATCAACGACTGCGTGTGCGTCAGCATGGCACACATGTGCACGTCATCAAGGACGGGCAGCTGGTTTTTGATATGCCGTGGGAGGGCGCTCTAGCCTTGTCCAAGGCACTTCACATCCAGGGGAAACTCGCTGAGGCGGATGCCAAGGTACAGACGATTATCACAGACCAGGCGGTGCTTACGTCCATCGGCGCGCCGCTTGGTCTGTCCAACAACAAGAAGGTGTTGAAAGAGTCTTTCAAACGCGCACAAGAACTCAAATATCCACAGGTGGATATAGATTCTATTGCTGGGACGCCTTCAATTATCCAGCAGCCTCCGCCCAAAAAGGACCCAGACAATGGCTGACGATCACGATTACGACGCTATGAGCATCGAGGAGCTGGAGGATTTGGGTCGCAGTTACGCCGAAGAGGTGGCAGCTATCAAAACCGAATGGCGTAAACTTGTCGTCGTCCTGGATGATAAGCGTATTGCTGCTAGTGATGCTGAGCCCGGCAACGGCGATCCTCCACAGGTGCTGGAGGCATTCCAAATCGAGTCTGAAGAGACAGTTGATGGGATAGGTTAATGGCCTGGAAAACTGCTGACCGTGTAAAGGAAACATCCACGACTACCGGAACGGGGACTCTCGACCTTGCCGGTACGTCGGACGGTTTTCAGACTTTTGTTGCCGGGATTGCCACCACCAACACCTGCTACTATACGATTTCGCACCAGGATGCCGATGAGTGGGAGGTCGGCGTCGGTACCGTAACCGACGCAGCGACAGATACCCTCTCGCGCACCACGGTACTCGCCAGCAGCAACAGCGGCGCAGCTGTAACCCTGTCGGCCGGTACCAAGGACGTGTTTGTAACGGTACCGGCTAGCAAGGTAGTGCAGCTAGGCGATGGTACCTCCGGCGAGCCTGGTGTTGAGATAAAAGTTGCACCCGTCAGCGCGGCCGCTTTACGCGTGGAGCGCACAACCACCGGCGCTGCTTACATAGAAATGGCTACCGCGGTGGCAGGGCAAGATGCGCAGATACGTATAACGGGACCTAACGACGGTAAGTCACGTTTGTGGCTCGGAGACTCCGCAGACCCTGATGTGGCGTACGTTGATTACAGGCACGACACCAATCAGATGCGCTTTCGAGTGAACGCAGCCGTCGCCATGTACATAGACTCGGGTCAAAAAGTATCCATAGGTGACAACACAGCAGATGGTCAGCTTCATGTTGAATCTACTACTAACATTGCAACATTAGTAGTGAAGGGCGACGGTAGTCAAACTGCCAACCTCCAGGAGTGGAAAAATAGCACGGGAACAGTGCTGTTCGAAGTTGAGGATGATGGCATCTTGGATTTCAACCAGACGATGGGTAACTCAGCTTGTGACCTGACGATTGACAGCCCCGCTGATTGGGTAGAGATAAAGATCGCTGGTACGACGTATTATTTACCGGCATTCGGCGCTTGCGAGGGCGGCGGGGGCATGCCGTAATGACGACAACAATCCATGTAGACAGAAGCAGGATCGTTTCAAACTTCAAAACGGGAGAGAAAGAACCCGTATTGGTTGTGGAGAAGGACGGCTTGGTTTTATTCAAAGCTAGCGAGGTAGCGATCGACGGTCCATCAAGAGTGATATATCGTCCTGACGATCCTCATCCGGTCAGCGATATGTATGACAGCAAAACCAACGTCAGGGCGTGGATTGAAACAGAGTCTGAGGTGACAGAAATAAGAGACAGGACATGACCAGCATCCGGGACTTGTAGTGTCGGTGGTGACATGGACCCGTAAGCAACTCGGGCTTGGATGCCGTCTTTAGTGCAGGGACGCACAAATGCTCGGGTTCAGTACACTTTCTGAAACAGCCATATCCGCGCTGCCGACAGTTGCAGCAGCGGCTGGCGCGCAGACGATAACTCCGTCTGCCCTTAGCTCCGCAGCAGCTATTGGGTCTGCCACAGTTTCAGCAGCGGCTGCCGAGCAGACAATTACTCCGTCTGCCCTTAGTTCGGCAGAAGCCCACGGTACGACTGTAGTATCCGCTGGTGCGGTAACTCTTACACCGTCTGCCCTTATCTCGGCAGAAGCCCACGGTACGACTGTAGTATCCGCTGGTGCAGTAACAATTGCGCCGTCTGCCCTTAGCTCCGCAGCAGCCCACGGCACGACTACGGTATCCGCTGGTGCGGTAACTCTCACACCGTCTGCTATTAGCTCGGCAGCGGCACATGGCACGACTACGGTATCCCCTGGTGCAGTAACAATTGCGCCGTCTGCTATTGGCTCCGTTGAAGCCCATGGTACGACTGTAGTATCCGCTGGTGCGGTAACTCTCACACCGTCTGCTATTAGCTCCGTTGAAGCTGTTGGATCTGCAACTGTATCCACTGCTGCTGTTACGATCACTCCGTCTGCTCTTAGTTCGGCAGAAGCTCACGGTACGACTGTAGTAGCCGCTGGCGCAGTAACAATTGCACCGTCTGGGCTTGCTTCCGTTGAAGCTGTTGGGTCGCAACAGCTTAATCTCGTAATTGCTGGCAGTGGTGTTGCTTCTGTCGAAGCTGTTGGAGCTGCTACCGCCAACCTGACTATTTACCCGTCAGGTGTTGTGACTGCGGAACAAGTAGCTGGCGGGGCTATGAAGCTGGAAATTAGTCCTACGGGGCTAGCTTCAGCCGAAGCTATTGGGTCTGCCACGGTATCTGCCGGTACGGCAACGATTACACCATCTGGCACGGCTTCTGTTGAGGCGGTTGGCGCGGCGCAGCTTAATCTTGTGCTTTCTGTCACAGCTATCGGGTCGGCAGAAAGTGTCAACTCACCTGCGGTAGTCCCAGGTGAAGTTACGGTCGCGCCATCTGGGGTGGCTTCTGCGGAAGCTGCTGGGTCAGCTCAACTCAATACCGCGATCGTTGGCAGCAGTATTGCTTCTGTTGAAGCTATTGGTTCTGCAACCTTATCCGCTGGCGTAGTATCCATTGCCCCCTCGGGTATTGCGTCTGCTGAAGCCGTAGGATCTCAGCAGCTCAATCTTGCGATCGTTGGCAGCAGTATTGCCTCTGCTGAAGCCCACGGTACGACTACCTTATCCACTGACGCGATTTCTATTGCACCGTCTGGGGTCGCTTCTGCTGAAGCCGTTGGGTCGCAGCAACTCAATCTTGTAATAGCTGGTAGCGGTATTGCTTCTGTCGAAGCTGTTGGATCTGCTACCGCCAACCTAACGATTTACCCGTTAGGCGTTGCAACGGCGGAACAGGTAGCTGGCGGCGCTATGAAGTTGGAAATTAGTCCTACGGGGCTAGCTTCAGCCGAAGCCATTGGGTCTACCACTGTATCTGCTGGCACGGTGACGATTACACCATCTGGCACGGCTTCTGTTGAAGCTGTCGGGTCACAGCAGCTCAATCTTGGTATAGCTGTTAGTAGCATTGCTTCTGTGGAAGCCGTTGGGTCTGCAACCGCATCCGTTGGTGCAGTATCCATTGCTCCTTCGGGTATTGCGTCTGCTGAAGCTGCCGGGTCAGCTCAACTCGATCTTGCGATAGCTGGTAGCGGTGTTGCTTCTGTTGAAGCCGTTGGTTCTGCGACCTTATCCACTGGCGCGGTTTCTATTGCGCCGTCTGGGATTACGTCTGTTGCGGCTATTGGTACTCATCAACTCGATCTTGCGGTAGCTGGTAGTGGTGTTGCGTCTGTTGAAGCTGTTGGATCTGCAACATTATCTGCTGGCGCGGTATCTATTACTCCGGCCAGTATTGCATCCGCTGAGGTGGTCGGCTCCGCAACGGTAGCAACAACTGCCGCTACGATCACGCCATCCAGCATCGCTTCTGCTGAAGCCATAGGCTCGGCCACGGTAACCCTGGGTGCTGCGGTGATTTCACCCTCAGGGATTGCTACTGCCGAGCAGGTGCCCGGTGGACTATTAGTGCTGGAAATTAGTCCTGCGGGGATTGATTCAGCTGAAGCTGTTGGCTCTGCAGCCTTATCCACTGGCGCAGTAACAATTGCACCATCTGGTGTAGCTTCTGCGGAAGTTGTACCCGGTCCTTCCGTACCAACCATAGTTTCTGCGTCTTCTATTGCCTCCGCGGAGGCGCACGGCACCACACAGCTAAATCTTGGTGTTGCTCCCACTGGCGTAGCATCTGCGGAAGCTGTTCCCTCGATAGATATCGGGATGCGCCTGTTCCCGTCTGGAATTGCATCAGGGGAAGCGCACGGGGCACAGCAACTTAACCATATCATTGCGCCTGCTGGAATTGCATCAGCTGAAAGCGTGCAGTCACCAGCATTCATAATCCACCTGCAGCCAACCGGTGTGGCAGATGCGTCGGTCGTATCGCAGCCGTCCGTCAACCTGACGATCCACCCGTCAGGTGTTGCAACTGCGGAACAGGTAGCTGGCGGCGCTATGAAGTTGGAAATCAGTCCGCAGGGGCTGGATTCAGCTGAAGTCGTTGGTTCTACAACCTTAGCCACTGGCGCGGTTTCTATTGCCCCTTCGGGTGTTGCTTCTGCGGAAGCCGTTGGGTCACAGCAAATCAACCTTGAGATAGTTGGTAGCGGCATCGGCTCCGCGGAAGCTGCCGGATCCGTAACTGTAGCCACTGGCGCGGTATCCATTACCCCTTCGGGTATCGGTTCCGCGGAATCGGTCTCGACAGCGCTTCTACAACTGCACCTACAGGTGACTGGAGTAGGCAGCCAGGAGGCGGTTACTACCCCCAGCGCTGTTCAGTTTATTACTCCTGCCAGTATTGCGTCAGCAGAAGTTGTCGGCACATCACAATTGAACCAGCAAATTGTGGTTACTGGTGTAGCTACGGCAGAATCTGTACAAGAGCCGGGCGTCGGGCAGCTAATCTCCACGAGCAGTATCGGGACGGAAGCGGCGCTCGGATCTGTACAGCTGGATTTGACGTACACGATCGCTACCAGCAGCATTTTTGATGACGGCTACGGTACCACGCAGCTCAACCTGGAAGTAACGCCTACTAGTATCGGTACCGAAGAGGTTGTCACTACTCCAAAGATTACGCTGCAAATCGCGCCAGCCAGCGTGGCATCCGGAGAAGCGCACGGCACGTTGACCCTGGCGCATATCATAGCTCCCGCCGGATTTGGTGAAGCTGTTGTCGGTACGGCGCAACTTAACCAGTTCATTGCTGCGGTTGGCGGCATTGCTTCCGAGGAGTCTGTGACAGCTCCGTTAATGGTAAGCAAGATTGCCGTTGCAGCAGTATCTTCCGCGGAAGCGGTTGGGTCTACGCAGCTCACTCAAAATATTCACGTTGAAAGTATCGCTGAGGTTACGGCAATAGGGCAGCCCAATGTTCAGCTGGTTCTCATCGCCCCTGCGGGAATAGCTCCGGGAGATATGGGCACCGCCAAAGTGGTGTCAGTAATTTCTCCGGCATCCGTTGCTTCAGCTGAGGCTGTGCCGTCAGCTATCACGGTGCACCAGACGTTGCATGCTGTAGGCATAAGTGTGCCCCAGGATGTGCTGGTGGTCCACGCTCCGGGAATCTTTACGTATAACAACATAGCCGTACCAGGTTTTGAGAGCAGTTTTGTAGGACCGCATACCCGGACACGGTTGACCATTACTCCGGCTGGCGCTGCTTCTGCGTCGCAGGTCGGGGTATCAGTGGTGGCACGGCACCTACATCAGACAGCCGTGCCCTCCGCAGAGGCTGTTACATCTCCTGTTATTGCGACAGGCCCAGTGTTTGCCTCAGTATCCGGGATTCAGACAAACGAGATTATTGGTAGTATAGGGTTATTCGACCTTGATACCGCGGTTCGCGACATCATTCCCATTAACGACACAACTCCCGACGTCTCCCCGGTATTTGACGCCGTTATCGAGTCAGTCTTCTAGCTAGGGACGGCCACATGATTATTACTCGCGTAGTGCACGCTGGTGTCGATATTTCATCAGCGTTCTCACTGCTGACATACACGCATTCTGGTGCAAAGCCGATCTCGGTACTCCCCCGGGTGGAGTTAGGGGATTCATCCAAGCCTATCCTTGGGCAGGGTAACGTATATGACGTTACCACCAAGATAAACGGCGCCATCATCACTCCCCTGAGTAAATTGAAAGTCCCGGTCGGGCAGACTGAAGCCGTGTTGATGGGGCGAGATGTCGTGGTGGCCATCGGTGATGTCGTAGCACTCCTGGTTACTGGTGCTGCCCAGGATACCGACATCAACGTCATCGCGTCCTTGTTTGATGCAACACCGGCGCAAATCGAAGATTTCATTGGAACGGGTGCTGTTGTCATAGATCACAACCACGGCAGCACAGATAATCTCACCGTGTTGAATGGTTCATCGGTAGCAATTGATAATGTGTCTATCCGAGCATATCTCAAAACTGACTGGGATTCTGGTAAGCGCGGTGATCAATACGTGGTGGCCACTGCGCGTACAAATGCATCAGGACAGTGGCGTGATCCCATGATGCTTGATACAGGTACATACTCCTTGTTGTTCTTCAAACAAGGCGCATACGAACCCAAGTCGGTAGAAATCACAGTTACCTAGCGGGGTAATCCATGACTGTTGTTCTAGATCCTATTGGTTACGCAGCTGGGGTTACTGAGGACTGTACGTCCCAGAGCCTTATTCAGCCGACCGTCAGCGTAGATCACTTCGGCGGCACGCAAAGCATTTTCATCAAAACGCAGACGGTCATAATCAATTCGGGCCAGTGCGCCACCATTGACTGGATCATGCGCAACCGTGAAGGGAATGCTGTAGATCTAGCTGCGTGCCTGACCGGCGGAACGAATACGGTGAAATTCCGTATGAGTGACGGACTTTCTGGCGCCGGGGGCATCGCATCGATAAATGCGACTACCGCAACAGTTGTCTCGTCGTCTGATGGGCACGTGCGCGTTGACATTGAAGCAGCTGATGTATCGAATGCCGGTATATTTCTAGGCGAGTTTGCACTTATACAGCCAGACGGCTGTACCATTTTCTCCAACCGCATGTATGTGTCTGTGCAAGGCGGACTCTTTACAGATGGGAAACTCACGGGACCACCTACTGTCGCCGAAGTGCGCCTGTTCCTGCGGGACTATCAACAGGAAAATGAATTACTGGACACAGTCGATTTTGATGACAGTGAAATTGCCCTGGCTACGTATTTGCCGGTCCAGTTCTGGAACGAGATACCGCCGTTTATCGGCAGCTACGACACACGAAACTTCCCGTATCGTTACCACTGGCTTATCGGTATCTGCGCTCACCTTTATTCAATAGCTGCAGAGCACCACCGCCGTAACAGGTTCCCTTACAACGCTGGCGGGATGCAGATCGACGATAAAGGGAAGTCTGGAGAATACGAGCAGAAGTCTGCCCAGATGATGCAGGAGTTCAAGGCCTTTGCGCAACGACGTAAGGTCGCAAGTAACCTGGAGCGTTTTTACGGAGAGGTTGGCTCTCCTTATAGTTCCACTAGATGGTAGTGAAAAGTAATGCCACAAACTCGTGACAGCGTGTTCCGGCGTGTTGAGGTGGATCACCTAATTGAAGGTGGTACACGCATCAGCTGGTCGCTCCGCCGACATTTCAAGGAAGTGGGTCCGTACGTATACCAGTTGCAGGCTGGTGCGACGGGCGTAAGCATTGCGGATGATTGGGTAGATGTTGGCGAGGCGGGTACCGGTATATTTTCGCTGGCTGATTTTACACAACGTGTATTTGGTAAACGTCTCACCACGCATTACCGAATCAAGCTGACAACCTCAGACGCTATTCACTATTCCGAACCAGCGGCCACGTATGGTTTGCTTGGTAAGCGCGACTGGCTGCTGGCCCGAGCCATCGTCAGGAAGGAACTGCTGCGACACAACAAAAAATCCTCGCCAAACGGATTTCTGCTCAAGCGTAAGTGGACTGGCACCGTCGTTCCCGACGCTGCGGTAGTTGATCCGCTTACGGGCGAGATCATCAAGTCCTCGAATACCGACGGCAAGGGCACAGAATTTGTGGGCGGGTACTTCGCCCCTGTTCCGATGTTCATAGACGTCTCACCGGAGACCAACTACGTACAACTGGACCCGAACCGCGGAACGGTTAACGACATTGAGATCCAGGGCCGCGCTATCGCATACCCACAATTGAATCACAAAGACATATGGGTGAACTCGACGTCAGATGAGCGCTATGTGATCCATCGTGTTCAGAACGTTGCTGAGATTCGGTCGGTACCTATTATCGTCACCGTGACCATGCGTCCGGTTTCGTTCAAGGATCCTGCCTACGACGTCGAGTTACCTGCCCAGGCTAACCAACCACAGGCTTCCGGGCTGACCGGTGTCGCTAGTTCGGAGAGCGTTCAGAGCGCGACAGTGACTGTTGGTGATCCTCCGTAGCGCGTATCCTGGTCAATAAGATCCTAGGCACACCCAATCCAACTCACATTGCTGGATGCAGTAGAAAAGCGTATCCTTGTAATTGAGACGAAAGGGGCTGTTAATGCCGCATGTTCCGGACGAATTTTACGAGATTGTCGATATTGAGCTGCCTGCGCAGCCCAAGCGGGGACGCGATCCCAAGGCAATCCCCAAGAAAAGACCTTCCGGTACTGCTGTAGACACGGCATCCACGTCGAGCCTGCTGCCAAAAATGTCTCTTTCTGGCAAACTCAGTATGGGGCAATTTGAATTTCAGGCTTAGGTGCCTGGTGGCACTACGGTCTGATGGATATTGGTAGCGTAACCCGCAAGGAGGCGGGCCTGTGACTGAGCTGCGCGTAGATCAAGTGAGTTCACTTTGCTCGTTAGGTATGCGTCCTCTCTTGATGACGGGCTTTCTTCGGCAAAATCTCATGGAGCATTTTGCTGAGAAAGACCAGATTGAAGATGCCAGTCTCAAAGACTACTTGTGGAAATCGAGTGCCGATAGCGGCATTTTGATTGAAAGCATCACTCGCTGGAAGCCAGCGGAAGCGGCGGCGCGTCCTGCCTTGATTATCAAGCGAGGCGCATGGCGAGTGGAACGAAAAGGCATTAATGACCAGCACTTGGGGTACAATAGCTTAGAGGGTTACGACCGTTACAGTACATTCATGACGGGTAGCCACACTATCTTTTGTATCGCACTAACTGGAGCAGAATGCGAGAAATTGGCGGCTGAGATTTACAGGTACTTAGTAACCTTTTCACCTGTCATCCGCCGGGAGCTCAATCTACACCGGTTCGCCGTAGCCGAAGTTGGGCCGCTAAATGAGTTAGATGAGTCAGACGAACACTTCGTGGTGCCCGTCTCGGTAACATACTCACACGAGGACGCATGGACCCTGAAACCACAGGCTCCTAAACTCAAGCGGATTGTTCTCAAGCTATTCGAACCGTAAAAATAAATCCTAGGCAAGGAGGCCATAATGGCTTACGTTGTCCCTCAAGTCCTGGTTTTCCAGGAATTCACAGCAGTACCAAACGAACTCACGAACCCGCTCCGCGCATGGATTGCAGGCGGACACGCCGATCTGCATCGCTATGCGGTCGCTGACGAAAAAGCAGAGGCCAGCCTCGGAGCATACGACAAAGATTTTGATGTTGCCTACAGTTGGCCCGGCCGCACTGCAGGTTCACTAGTTGACGCAGACTATGTAAAGCTGTTCGTCGACGATGCGATCCTGGAGTATTGCAACCTGCCCTCCGGTAACATCTCGCTGGCAGCAGTTTCTGGTGAAAATAACCAGATCAGCGGCACAGCCGTGTTTGCTGACAACGGAACGGCCTACCCCCGAGACCTTGAGAACAAGGCCTCCGGCGGGACGGTCATCAAGCGCGATGTGAAAGTCGGCGATATTGTGGACATCGATGACGGGGATGGTAACTCCCTGTCGACGCATGTGCGCGGATTCGTCGCTGACGATGTGGCAGCTACTACTGAGCCTGCCACCAGTGATTCCGCTAATGAGGCATCACAGGCAGCAGCCACGGTGGATCCTGGCCTACCAGATACGGGCGGCGTAAGCACTTCGCTCTTGACGCAGGGCGGTACTTACGACGGACTGGCAGACGGTGACATCAGCGAAGTTTACACGCTCACCGTTCGAGATGCTTCGTCCGGTGGTCTTTTCAACACGGCAAGGGTGGACGTGGTTTCCCAGAGTGGTAACGACAACGACCTGGATGTCACGCCTGCTTTGTCCGGTAGTGCGTTCTCGGTTGGAGCGCGTGGTCTTACGCTTACTTTCACACAGTCTGGCGACAGCAGCACTCATGATTTGTCTGTTGGCGACAAGTGGACTATCGAAGTCAGCCAGGACTTCGAGAAGGCCGCGCCAGTATCGTCTGGTACCTACACCGGCACGGAAGACACCACGTATATCGTGGAGTGTGTCGAAGGCGGCGCCTTCTCATCGGATACAGTTCCCAAGATCAGTGTCAGCACCACTACCTCATCCGACAGCAGTCCTGCTGCTTTGGTAGAGGCCGATGACACGGCTGTCGACGTTGGTACCAAGGGCGTTAAGATCAAGTTCGAGGGTACTGACAGCTCTGGCGTCATCACCTCCATTTCGAAGGAGAACCCCGCGGTGATTACAGTGGCCGCCACGGCTACCGGCGGGGGCGCCCATACTCTTGCTGTGGACGATATTATCCGGATCCTCCCAACAAGTGCGTCTGCTGGCTGGGGCTCTGAGTTCCTCGAATCCATCAAAGAGGCCAATGACGGAGGCATCGAGGTTAAGTTGCTCGGCACCTCGGGCGGCGGTGGTAACGCATTTACGCTTGCGCATGATTCCGACGGTGACGGCGCTCTTGATGATTATCTTAATACTTCAGGCGATAGCACTACAGCTACCCCTGGTACCTATAATGAGCACGGCGATGCTTCACCTCACCTCCGTAAAGGTGATAAGTGGTATATCCCCGTGACAGCCAAGAAGGCGGGCAACCGTAAGACCCTGATCCTGGGTCATAACTTGTCAGACGATCTGCAGGCTGCTTCTGACTTGAGCCTCAAGCTCAGCGTTAAGAAGAACATCGAAGTCGGCAAGAACCGCGATGGCTACGCGCCTTTGATTAACTGGGATACCAGTGCCACGCAGTTCACGTCTAAGTCCGGTATCGTGGCTCGTGATGCGGGCTACGATGCAGATACTGACCTGGATGTCACGGCCGGTAGTTTGTACGTGGAATACCGGGAGTGGTTGGTTGCTCTGTCAACGACCG
>Ga0209501_10005211_pt1 | contig 12083 bp, 10 predicted proteins | sample ArcticOcean_MG_C_4_FD_187434 | JGI IMG/M metagenome (GOLD analysis project Ga0209501, IMG submission 187434) | Marine microbial communities from western Arctic Ocean - ArcticOcean_MG_CB4_134 (SPAdes) (version 2) | ecosystem: Environmental > Aquatic > Marine > Oceanic | place: Arctic Ocean...
CATGCATTAGATTCTAATGCAAAGAATATTGCCCTTTTAATTGGTTCAGCATTAGAATCAAAAATTTTCTCAGAAATTCATGTTATGAGAAAAACAGTCATTGACGGTTCCAATACAACTGGATTTCAAAGAACTATGCTTGTTGCACAAGGAGGAAACATCAAAGTGTGTGGTAAAAAAGTTGGTGTTCAATCTATTTGTCTTGAAGAGGATGCTGGAAAATTAATCAAGGATGAAGGAGATCATAGATTTTTTAGTCTGGATAGACTTGGAGTTCCTTTAGTTGAAATTGCGTTAGATCCTGTTGAAGGAGATCCAAAATTTGTAAAAGATATTGCGCTAACTTTAGGCAGATTACTTCGAGTTACAAAAAGAGTGATGCGTGGAATTGGAAGTATCAGACAGGATGTGAATATTTCTATCGAGGGAGGAGGGGTTATTGAAGTAAAAGGCGTTCAACAATTAGATCAGTTAGAAAAAATTATTGAATTTGAAGCAAAACGACAACATGGATTAAAGTTAATTTCAGAGAAAATTAATCAAACAGGATTTACAGAAATTAGTAGAAAGGAAGATGTTTTCGACATTACTGAGGTAATGCAAGAGTGTAATTCAGAGATTATTAAAAAATCAATCGAGAATCAAGATAAAATTTTTGGGATAAGAATTAAAAAATTGAAAGGACTATTTGGATTTGAGCCCTATTCAGAGATTAGATTAGGAAGAGAAATAGGCCAACTAGTGAGATTTTTTGGTATTGGTGGTGTTTTTCACTCTGATGAGTTACCAAATTATGGAATTGAAGATGTAGATATCAAACGAGTTACAGAGAAATTGGATATTCAAAACGATGATGCATTTCTAATTATTGCAGGAGATGAAATTCCAGTTGGATTTGCAATTGATGCAATTATCAACAGAATAAGTCTTGCAAAGAATGGACCTCCTGCAGAAACTAGAGCTGCTACTCAAAATGGAGATACAATATTTCTAAGACCTAGATCAGGCGCATCAAGAATGTATCCAGAAACAGACATTCCTATAGTAAAAGTTACTGATAAAGAACTTACTGAAGTAAGATCCAACATACCAAAATCATGGGAAGAATCAATCAGAGAATTAGAAGGAAAATATCAGATCAACAATCAGCTTGCAGAACAAATTTTTGATTCAGATTACTTTGAGCTTTTTGAGAGAATATGCTCAGAAAATCAAAATTCACCAAATTTTATTGCATCAGTTCTTTGTTCAACCATAACTAATTTGGAGAGACAAGGATTAGATTCTGATTTGTTAAGTAATGAACAAATTATGAATACATTTGAATTATTAGAACAAGAGAAAATAAACAAGGAATCAATTGAGATAATTTTTAAGCAGATAATGACTAAAAAAGCAGATAATGTTTTACAAGCACTAGAAAATGCATCGATTATACAATTAAGTGAGAATGAGTTAGACAAAATCTTAGATGAAATAATTCAGAAGAATGTAGAAAAGATACAACAAGAACATATGCATGCATTAAGCGGTTTAATGGGCATAGCCATGAAAGAAGTCAGAGGAAAAGCATCCGGTAAAATGATTAATCAAAAACTAAAAGAGAAAATTGAGAAATTTCTAAATTAAAAAAGACCCAGTAGATGAATAAAAGAAAATAAGTTAAGGGGATTAACTTTTTGTTTTTCTACTACCAGTACCTCTACCAGTTGAGCGTGTTCTGCCTTTAGTAGATGCTTTTTTTGTTGTTGGAGTTGATGATAATTTTCTTTTTCCCGTACCACGACCTGTAGAAACGCTACGATTTCCTGCGGCTTTCTTTTTGGTCTCCTGATATTCTTTGTAAGAATCTCCAGAAAATGTTGATTTCTTACTAGTGTCAGTCTTTCTACGAGTTGTACCTCTACCACCAACACGGGTTACTTTTGCCATGGAAAATATGCAAACTACAGGGTTTTAAAGTTGTTCATAATAATAACTTGAAACAATTGCGGAAAGTGGGATTTGAACCCAACCTGGTCAACAGCGTAAGGTTCAGATCATTATCTCTTAGGAGGTCATGGGCTACTCTCGCATGGAAATTTTGAGTTTTCCAGAATAATTTCGTTATTCGCACAATATTGAAATGAGAGAGATAATTACCTAAATTTATGTCATTTTGGGAAGTAGTTTTAGACAAAGACAAAGAAATTCTGGGGAGATATAATAGAGAATATTTTAGTGAGCAAAAAATTGGAGAGATAGTTAAGAAATTATACGAACAAGAAATTAGACAAGGTCACAATCTAACAATCAGATTATCAAAAAAAAACTAATCTGAGCTTTGAAATTCATCTAATAGAGATTTTTGTTGTTTTGATAGTTTTTTTGGGATTTCTATAATCACATGTACAAAAAGATCACCACGTCGGTTAGAGTTTTGACTAGGTAATCCTTGAGATTTAATTTTCAAGATAGAATTTGGTTGAGTTCCAGATTTAATTTTCAAATTTTCTGTTTTTTCAAGTGTCTTAATTTTGATTTCAGTACCTAAAGTTGCATCAACCATTGAGATTCTTGCATCACAATACAGATCTATACCATCACGTCGATACAAGTTATGTGGTTCTACTCTTACACGTACAATTAGATCACCATTTTCACCATCTGGAATTGATTCACCTTCACCTTGAATTACATAATCACCATTGTCTATTCCTGATGGAAGATTAAATGACAGATGTTTTGTTCCCTTAACTTTTCCACGTTGACATTTTTTGCATGGATTCTCAATAATTTCGCCTAGTCCATTACATTTTCTACATGGTTGGACTGTGACAAATGTTGAAAAGCCCATTTTTCTTCCAACTCTAACTTGACCATTTCCATTACAATCTTTACAAGTTGATTTTGAAGTTCCAGGATTACAACCAGTGCCATTACAATCAGGACAGTTTACATATTTCTGAAGATCAAGTTCAATTTGTTTTCCATGTAATACATCTTCCAAAGTGATATAGCATTCATGTAAGAGATCATTGCCACGTTGACGATTAAATCCTCTACCACCACCAAATAGATTTTCAAAAATTGATTCAAATCCGCCTCCGCCTTTACTACGTCCACCAAAGAGATCCTGGAAAACATCATTAAAGTTTCCACCCGCACCTCTAAAGATATCCTCCGTAGAATACCTTCCATCTACACCATCATGACCATGCTGATCATATAGTTGACGTTTACTTGAATCAGACAGAACCGCATATGCTTCAGAAATTTCTTTGAAATGTTCTTGTGCATCAGGAGACTTGTTTCTATCAGGATGGAACTTTAAGGCAAGTTTTCTATATTGTGATTTAATTTCTTCGGGATTAGAAGATTTTGTGACTCCTAATACTTCATAATAATCGCGTTTAGCACTCATGGATAATCTGATTAATCGATTATTAATTAACTAACTTGAAGTGTTTTCTGATTTTTGTTCAGAATTAGAGTCATCAGATTGTTGTTTGTTAGAGTCATCAGATTGTTGTTTGTTAGAGTCATCAGATTGTTGTTTGTTAGAGTCATCAGATTGTTGTTTGTTAGAGTCATCAGATTGTTGTTTGTTAGAGTCATCAGATTGTTGTTCTCCTGGTGGCGGAGATGCATTTTTGTATAATTCAGTGGTTACTTCATTAACAATTGTTTTCAAGGCTTCTAGTTTTGATTTGATTTGTTCTGGATCTTGTGATAATGAATCTTTTAGTTCCTTAATTGCATCTGTAATTTGAATACCTTTCTCTTGAGGAATCTTATCTTTAAGATCTTGATTAACTAATTTTTCAGTAGTATAGATGAAACTTTCAGCCTCGTTTTTAATATCAACTGATTCTTTTTTCTTTTTATCCTCTTCAGCAAAATTTTCAGCATCTTCTTGCATTTTTTTAATTTCATCATCTGACATTTTTGTTGTTGATTGAATTGTGATTTTTGCATCTTTTCCAGTACCCATATCTTTTGCAGTGACATTCAAGATTCCATTTGCATCAATGTCAAATTTTACATTAATTTGAGGTACGCCTCTTGGTGCTGGAGGTACATCAGTGAGGTTAAAGCTACCTAATGATACATTGTCTGCTACCATCGGTCTTTCACCCTGAACAACATTGATAGTAACCGCTGTTTGACTATCTGCAGCAGTTGTGAATGTTTTATCTTTAGATGTTGGAATTGTTGTATTTCGTTCTATTATTGGTTCTCTTACACCACCTAATGTCTCAATTCCTAGAGTCAGTGGAGTTACATCAAGTAAAACAATATCGCTAGTTACATCACCTGCAATAATTCCTGCTTGAACTGCTGCACCAAATGCTACAGCCTCCATAGGATCAACGCCTGATTCACCTTCCTTTCCAAGAGAATTACTTATGAATTTTTTTACAATTGGCATACGTGTTGGGCCACCTATCAAAACAATTTTTGTAATATCAGATGTAGAAAGTTTTGCATCTTCTAGTGCTTTGTCAATAGATGATTTACATCTTTGAACAATTGGACTAACTAGATCATCAAGTTTTGCTCTTGTTATTTTTACTTCAAGGTTTTTTGCACCAGACGAATGTTGTGCAATGAATGGAAGGTTTACATCAGTTTCCATTACAGTTGATAATTCAATTTTTGCTTTTTCTCCAGCTTCTTTAATTCTAGCCACAGCGGTACTATCACTAGACAAGTCAATTCCTTCTTTTTTCCTAAATTCATCAATTACATAATCAATTATAGCTTGATCCATATCAGCACCACCTAGTTTTGTATCACCAGATGTACTCATTACCTCAAATACACCACCACCCATCTCCATAATTGTTACATCAAGTGTGCCACCACCAAAATCAAAGACAAGAATTTTCATGTCTTCTTTACTTTTGTCTAATCCAAATGCAAGTGATGCGGCAGTTGGCTCATTAATGATTCTTACAACTTCTAGCCCAGCAATTGTTCCAGCATCTTTTGTAGCCTGTCTTTGATTATCATTAAAATATGCAGGAACTGTAATTACAGCCTTGCTAATTTTGTCACCGGTAAATGCTTCAGCATCACGTTTAATTTTTTGAAGTATGAATGCAGAGATCTGCTGAGGTTTGTACTCTTTTCCCTGTATCTTATACAAGAAATCTTCTCCCATCTTACGTTTTGCCTCACGAATAGTGTTATCAGGATTTGTTACTGCTTGTCTTCGTGCAGGTTCTCCAACTAAAAGTTCACCATCTTTAGAAAATGCTACAACTGATGGAAATGCTTTGCCAGCTACAGTCGTACCTTCTGCTGCAGGGATCAAAGTTGGTTTTCCACCCTGCATTACAGAAGCAGCAGAGTTACTTGTTCCTAAATCTATACCAATAATTTTTTCAGCCATATTTTACACATTCATTAATTTTATTTCTTTGATACAATAACCTTAGATGGTTTTAAAATAGCTTTGCCAGACAAATAGCCCTTAGATACCTCATGAGTGATTGTTCCTTCATCAAGAGTATTATCTATAACTATAGAAACAGCCTCATGGATTTGTGGATCAAAAATCTCACCGATCGCATCTATAGGCTTAATATTATTTTCACTCAGAAGGTTTTCCATATTTTTTATAACAGCTTGTATTCCATCAGTGTTAATTTTATCTTTAGAAAGAGAGTTCTCAGCACGAATAAAATCTTCATAAATATTAATAAAATTTAGAAGTAGATTATTAGTTCTACTAGAAACTCTTTGAGAAATTTCAACTTGTGTTCGTCTTTCTAAATTTTGATAATCAGCTAATGCACGTTGTAGTTTTTCATCATAATCTGATAATTTTTTTTCGTAAGTTTTGATTATTTCATCTTCTGATTCTGAAGATATAATCTCTTTTACTTTAGAATCGATTGATTTAGAATCGATTGATTTAGAATCGATTGATTTAGAATCGATTGATTTAGAATCGATTGATTTAGAATCGATTGATTTAGAATCGATTTCTTCTGTTTGTTTTTTATCTTTGGACATAATATTTGATTAAATTATAAGAATATTATTTTTGTGATATTAATTGGCATAAAGGGTTGGCTTTAAGTAAAATTAGTTCATTATCTTTGTTATTTTTCATCATATAATCAAAATCATATTTTGAACAAACAACTACAATGGTAGTTTTGTCATTTTGGAATATATCGAAAGGTTGACTAATTGCTTCAACATCACCTATGTAATCTTTGAGTTTAGTTTCTAATTCTTGAAGTTTTTCAATTTTATCTCCTTTCATTTCATGTTGATCTAGTGTCCAGAGAAGAAGAATTTTTGTTCTACTTGCCTTTAACTCATTTTTCTTTAAAATTAATCTAGTTTCATCAATCAATCGTTTAATGTAACTATCCATTCCTTTCATGCTTCCATTAATTAAATACATCAAACTGCTTGCACCTTCAAATGAACTACTAAGAGATCTTAGATCAAATAAACCATCAATTAAATCATCAAGAAAGATTTCTCCCAGTTTTTGTGAATTTAAAGCCGATTTAGTTACTGAATCTTTAGCAAACTTACAAACTTCCAATATGCTTGTTTGACTAGAAAATTGTTTCAAGATATCTATAGCATAAAAATATTCTGCTGAGGTTAATGTTAAAAAATTGAATTGTTTATCATTAAACAATAATTTTTTTAAAATTTCATTTTCTTTTCCATTTGAGGAACCTATGTAGGATTTTGTGGTAGTTTCTTTAGATAAAGGATAGTAAAAATAAGATACAGTTTTTCCTACTTTTAATCCTGTAACATGTTCTAATAATGAGATATTTTCAGAATTTCCACCAAATCCAGTACCTAATCCATAAACAACACTACATCCTTTTTTGATATTTGAAATCGCATCTTTGAATTTAGAATTTATCTCAATTTTGATGTCTTGTCCAGTTTTTCTAATTCTTGGTGCGAAAATTAGTACTTGTGCTTTAGATATTGCTTCATCAATAGAGGTCATGGCAAGTAATGGTTCATCATCTTTTAATGCTTGAACAGAAGGATATGAATTTGCTATATCTTGTTTTATTGATATAGCAGAAGGTGTTGATTCATCAATTATTTGGACGTCACCACCGTTGAGAGCAATTTGACATGCAATGGAGTAACCTTCTGTACTTAGTCCATAAACTACAACTTTTGTTGTCATTAAGGAGTATAATATCAAGACTAAGAAATACTTATTGCAGTTATCTATGAAATGCTGTTGACTTGAAGATCTGGTTTGATATACTTACACCAAAACAATACTTGTTTTTTGAATACTTTATTCAAAAACTGCAAAAACAACATAAAATTCTTTGTACATCTAGAAAATATGAACAAGTAAATGGTATTAAAAAATTTGGTTCAATTAATCCAATTATAATTGGAAAACATGGAGGAAAAAATAATGTTAACAAATTAGTGGCAAGTTTGGATAGAACGAAATTGTTAACAAAGAAAATAGAGAAATCTACTCCAGAGTTACTAGTAAGTTTTTGTTCTCCAGAAGCATCTAGAATTGCATTTGGATTAGGAATTCCACATATTGCATTTTCTGATTCACCTCATGCAAAAGCGGTAATGAGATTATCACTTCCTTATGCTACAAAATTATTGACACCATGGATTATTCCAAAAACAGACTTTGAAGGATTTGGAATAAATTATAAAAATATTATAAATTATAGAGCAATTGATGCTGCAATAATTATTAAAAATTATAAAAAAAATAAAAAAAATAAAAAAAATAAACCAAATGCTAAAAAGATAATTCTTATTCGTCCTGAAGAATCTGAGGCTGCATATATTACAAAAAAAAGTAAAACTGTTAAAATTATTAAAAAAATTGTTGAGGAATTTCCTAATGAAAAAAAAATTGTATTATCCAGATATAAAGAACAAACTAATGAATTAAGGAAAATTTTTGGGTCAACTATTTGCCTTTTATCAAAACCAGTTAATGGAAAAAAATTGTTAAGCAATGTAGATTGTTTTATAGGTTCAGGAGGAACAATGACTGCGGAATCAGGATTGTTAGGAATTCCAACTATTTCATTGAACACAGTACCTAATAGGATTGAGAATTTTTTAGTTAAAAAGAGAATAATTGTTAGAAGTGAGAATCCAGATAGAATTTCTAGAGAAATTTATCAGTCATTGAATAATGTACAGAATATAAAGAATAGAAAGAAAAATGCTAAGAAATTAGTTAGTTCTTTTGAGGATCCATATCAAGTTCTTTTAAAAACAATAAGATCATTATAAAATAATATTATAGGGGTGAATTGTTTTTTATTCAGAAGCCCGGTAGTGTAGCGGCAAGCATAGGGGCCCTTGGAGCCTTTGACCTCGGTTCGAGTCCGGGCCGGGCTATTCTTTCTTTTAAAAATCTAATTTTGTTAATAATTTTGTGGCAATAACAAATAGAATTGCTGCTAATGCAACTAAAAGTAGCATTTCAGTAATTACAAAATCTGTAACTTGACCAAAAATTCCAGCTCGTATAACGTCTACCAGATAAGATAACGGATTTAAATAAAATATAGTTGCTAATGGTTCTGGTGCGCCCTGAACAGGATAAAATGCTGTACTTGCAAATGCACAAAAAAGAAATACTGTGTTAATTATTACATTAAATCCTTCACTAGAACGTAGTTTTGTTGAAATTATTGATGCAATTGAACCAAATAATATTGCGCCAACTACTGAACCAAAAATTATTAGTGGAATAGTCACAATACTAAATTCAACAGAGTGAAAAAATACAGGATAACCAACTGCTGTAATTAATGCAGCACTAAATAATCCAATAATTCCAATTGTTACAATGTTACTTAGTATGTAATGAGTTCTGGTGAATGGGCCAGACATGATTTGTTCAAACATACCATGACGTCTATCATTCCAAATAATTATTCCAGAAATTAACGTACTATTCATAATGTTAAAACCAATCATTCCAGATGCAAGAAAAGCAGGATAATCTAGATTTTTTCCTCCAAATGGGACACTATCAATTAATGAAGTGTAAGCAAAACCTGCAATAAAAATATAGATTAATGGAAAAAGTATTTGCCAAATAATAAATCCGGGATTAATAGAAATTGTTAGATTTCTATTTACTAGTCTAATTATTGGATTAATTTGAATCACCAATCACTTTGAGAAATATTTCTTCCAGATTTGTTGGAATTGCAGATAAATCATTTATTTTGGTCTCAGTTTCATTTAAAATTTTTAAAATATTCATTAATACAATTTCAGATTTTGTAGAAGTAATTACAACAGTTGGTTCAGGTTCTAGTTTAATTTGGCATTCTGGAATATTAGATAATTTTAATTTTAGTTCTTCAGAAACTATAGAAATATGAATTTTAATTGTTTTTTCATGACCAAATCTATTTTTTAATTCAGATGGAGAATCAACTGCCATTATTTTGCCATTATTTATGATTGCAATGTTATCACAGAGATATTCAGCTTCAGAGAGGACATGAGTTGTATAGAAAATTGTGAGTCCAGAGTTTTTTACTTTTTCTCTAAGAAAATCCAATAGATTTCTTCTTGCAGCAGGATCTAAACCAACGGTAGGCTCATCTAAAAATAATAACTCCATATCGTGCATGAACTCTCTTGCTACCTGTACTCTTCTACGTTGACCAATTGATAGATCATCCATTTTCTTTTTTCTAATTTCTTCTAAACCAAAAGCAGAAAGTAGTTCTTCAGTTCGTTTCTTTCGTATTTTTTTATCAATATTCCACATCATTCCATATTTATCGAGAGATTTTTCGGCAGAAAGAGTTGGTTCATAGCTAGGTTGTTGTAGAACTACTCCAATTTTTTTCCTAATTTCAAGAGGATGTTTGGCTGGATCTATTCCTAATACAGAAATTTTGCCATTAGAAGGAGAGATAAGAGTTGTTAAGAGTTTGATAACAGTAGATTTGCCTGCACCGTTTGGTCCTAAAAAACCAAAGACCTGACCAGATTCTATTTGTAGATCTACTCCATCAACAGCAACCGTTGAAGCATATTTTTTTCTCAGATTTTTTGTTTCAATACATAACACAATTGAGATTTGTACAAACCACTAATGTATTTAATGATAATTTTATTAAGAATCCCTTTGTTGTAGTTATAATTGTCTGAATTTGAAGAATTAATATCAAAATTGTTGGAAAGAGTTCCTGAATTATCTAGATCTGTAATTGAAGAAAGGATAAACGAGAAAAAAGAAAAAATTGGTGCCGGATACTTGACAGATCAGGGAGCAATTTTTTTAGTCGCAGCTGATTTAGGAGTAACATTAGAACAATCACAGAATCCAGAAGTGGCAATAAAGGATCTCTATATTGGTGCTAAAGAAGTAACTTTGAAAAGTCGAGTTTTGAATATGTCACCTACAAAACAATTTACAAAAAAAGATGGCTCATCATTTTCTTTGAGAACAATAACAGTTTACGATAATAATTCTACTGCAAGTGTCAAGCTGTGGGATGAGAAAGCAAATCTTCCAGGAATTGAGGAACTGAAACCTGGAGACTTGATTAGAATTATCAAGGCATATGTAAAATCAGATTTAACAGGAGCGCCAACATTAAACATTGGTTCTGGTGCATCAATAGAAACATCACAATTAGAAAGTGACATCGTCTCAATTGATTCAAAGATTAGTGATGTTGGCGAGGTTAAAGAAGATCAAAGGGACCTAATTGTTTCTGGAACATTAGGTAGTGCAATGAGTTTACTTGAATTTACAAATTCAAAAGGTCAACCTTCAAAGGCTTTAAAATTTAGACTTAGAGGTAAAAATAAAAATTTGATTAATGTAGTTCTTTGGGGAAAAGATGAATCAATTCTTCCAAAGGTAATTACTCAAGATGCAAAAATTAAACTGTTTGGTGTTAGAACAAAGACAGGAATGCAAGGGTTAGAAATTCATGGAAACGATGCAACAATAATTGATGTTGAAGGAGATGCAGAAATTCAACCAATGATAGTAAGACTTCTAGCAATTGAAAAAGACCAATCAGGTAATACCACAGGTTTAGCTATAGATAAATCAAAAAAAATAGTTAGAATTACAGATGTTACCAATACAATAGATAGTTTTGTTAAAGATGATATTTTAGAATGTATGCCATCAAAGATTTTTGGGAATACAATTCAAATTGATCAAGATTCATTCGTAAGAAAGATTGAAGATGGAGATGTTCCAAGTGTTGCAGAGATCAGAACAAAGATTACAGAGGTTAGTGAAGGTAATGATTATTCAGTAGAAGCAATTGTTCTAAAAGCACCAGAAAGAAAAGATATTCAAACAAAAAAAGGCGACAACATACAACTATCTGAAATGTTTGTTGAAGATGATAGCGGACAAGTTTGGATTAAAGGATGGAGAGAACAAGCAGATTTGATGGACAGTTTTACTTTAGGGGATATAATTACAATTTTAGGAGTTAATGCAAGACCAGGACTAGAAGGAAAGTTAGATTTAGTGCTAACATCTTATTCAAAAATAATTAAGAAAAACTAATCTTTCCAAAATCCTCTTGTCAAAGTATAAGTTTTTTCTGCAATAATGATTTGTTTTATCAAATAGTCGTCATCATCTTCTAGTCTATTTTTAAGAATTCTAGCTCCGGTATCAGGACCAACTCCATAAGCAGCCATAACAATCAAAGCAGTTTTCCCAAAACTAGCCAATAACGATGATACTTTCCACGCTCGATTGAAATTTTTGTTTTCTTCAGGTGTTAATTTTTTTCCTTGATGCTTTTTTTGAATTGTTTTTACAAGTTCGTGATCGTATTCATAAGTAGAGGTAATCTGTTGACCCTTACAATATTTGCATCTAAGTGGATGTGATTCATTAGCAGTCATAACTCGTTGCCAAAGTCCACATCGTACACAAATTAATCGCTGTTTTGTTTCCAAAAGGCGTTTTCTAACTTTTAACAACATCTCTTTATCTATACTTGCAGGATTTGTATACGACATTACAGTTTGATCTAGTACAGGTTCTGCCAATTTAGAGAATTTGTCAACATCAATCCAATCAAACTCTATTTTATTTTGTT
>Ga0209501_10005213_pt1 | contig 12080 bp, 13 predicted proteins | sample ArcticOcean_MG_C_4_FD_187434 | JGI IMG/M metagenome (GOLD analysis project Ga0209501, IMG submission 187434) | Marine microbial communities from western Arctic Ocean - ArcticOcean_MG_CB4_134 (SPAdes) (version 2) | ecosystem: Environmental > Aquatic > Marine > Oceanic | place: Arctic Ocean...
AGCCGTTAACCTTCCCTTAAGTGTAGTGGGGAAATGGGTGAGATAACGATAAATGGCTAATCTTTGGAAAGGGTATAATCCTTGATATTACCCCTTCCCCCCTTGCTTTCCTGAAACAAAAAAAAAGAGTTGTTTTTCTTTTTTTTTGTTTTTTTTTGTTTTTTTTGTTTTTTTTTGCACTTGATCTAATATTTATGTTTAGTTAGCGGCGCCTGGGTCAGAAGCATCTTCTTCGCCAGAGCGAGCATCCGAGAATACGCTACTCACTTCATCCTTGAGAAATTGTAAGCGAGAGGCAGCGGCATCATGGTTGCCGTTAATATTGGCAAATCCGTCCATTTTCACAATTTCAGTAAGATTTTCCTTCAAATAATCGATGCGTTCTTCGTGATGTTCCTGCGGGGATGACCAGCACATCAAGCAAAAGAGTGAAATAAATTTCGACGACTTGGAGCGAATATCCTTGTTGGCGGCAAAGAGGTTAAATACCTCAGTCATTCTGGCGCCAAAGGCGTTAAATTTCCGCTTAGATGGAAGAGTATAGTGCTCGTCCATTTGCTTGTCCCAAAAGTTTTTTACAAGGGCGGGGGTGTACTTCTTGTCCTTTTCGCAGAAGAGGTAAAAACATCTCGCGTAAACCTGGAGCGGCTGAAAGCGCTTTTGCGACCTCTCCGGGATAATATCATTGATGAAAACGCTGTGTTTCAGCATCATCGTCTCGATCCGAGTGGAAAGCACACCCTTCGTCGCATGAAGGATCTCACCCAACTTCGTCGTCTTCGTCTGTTGAAACTTCTTAAACGATTCGGACAATTCGCGCTGAGTCAGGGTCCTGTTAGCTTTTTTAAAAATGAGTTCGAAAGCATCAAACCTTTTCTTCTCCTTTTTCGTCAGAGAAAGTTTATTTTTGTGATCGTAAAACTTGTTTTTCCAGGTAAATTTATTATCGATAAATTCGATAATTGCAGTAATTCGCTGCTTTCCATCGACACTTTCGTAGATGACTTTGTCATCGGTGTCGTGGGGTTGCCAGTAGGTTGCCGGAATATCCGCCGGAGCATATCCAGAACAGCTGTCGATGATCCCCCGCTTCCATTTCAGATTATGGACCACATTTCGCTGGTGCGAGGGATTAATATCATAATCTCCTGACGCGATGATACGAGCCACATCAACGGTTGAGTGCGTTGCGGTGGACCATCTGAGAGAGGAGGAAGACATTATAGAGCAGTAAAGGAAATTTAGAGTTTTTGGAAAGTTTTTGGAAAGTGTTTGTTTCTTTTTTCTTGTTTACATCCTTATACTACTGAAAATCATGTTCAATTTTTTTTTAAATACAACCATTTATCCACTAAATTGGGTGCGCTAGAAAACGGCCAACCCCTTTAAACCCGGCGTTCCCCTTTAAACCCGGCGTTCCCCTTTAAACCCGGCGTTCCCCTTTAAACCCGGCGTTCCCCTTTAAACCCGTTTAACCCTATATTCCCTTAAGAGCCCGGATAATCCCCTTTAAACCCTTGATAATAAAGAAAAAAAGGTATGCTGCCATACTAATTCTTCTTTCCCAATGTAATCGATACAACAGCCACCAAAGGTTTCCTGCAGGACAAAGACTTCGCCACTCCGTCTACTCTCTCGAGCCAACGGAGGAAAGTGCACTTATTTTGTTGAGGAGTATTACATTCTCTCGTGTCATGTAATATAGTCCTACCTGTTTACCCAATACGAAACCAAGTAATATTGTGCGAAGTCTACCCCTCCCAGCGAAGGCTAACTCTGGTGTGTGCGTTGCAAAGAGTGTTTCAACTCCTGTCGCGTTAGATCATCAGTTCCCCAGCGCGCCGGGACACTTCTCTCTTACTTGATGGGAAACCGGTTCAATTTTTATATTAAAAGGTTTTAGTCCTTGGTGCTTTATTGAGAGAAGTACCCGGGGTTGGCAAGGATATAACAGGAAGTGTATTCCTTGCCAATAGAAAAGTCTTTGGACGTCCTTGCCAAATATCTCTCTAAAATATGGTTTTAACCTTGCTAATCTGGAAACCCTGTTAGACTTAGTTCCCTTTTTTTGGTGCTATTCTAGCAGTATTTCTCTCCGAATTAAAAAATAAGATAGGTATTATATCTATTTTATTTACGTTTCCACCCCGTTTTACTCTTACTTTTCGCCAGCGCGATTGTCAGAAAGATGCGCACACCCTTTTTATTGAATTTACCTTGCCGATCATACTTCTCTCGGCGTTTATCTGACTTTTTCCTTCGTTTGTCGCCATGTTCATCGCGCCGTCCCATATTTTTACAATGGGATATCGGGCATTAATCGGGTTCAATTTTCCGCGAAAATTAAAACTATCCTTCTCTCCACTTTACACCCTATTATCTAGCTATTATACCCTACCATCTAGCTATTATACCCTACCATCTAGCTATTTCTCTCCATTATACCCTACCATCTAGCTATTTCTCTCCATAAGGTAGTGGGGAAATGGGTGAGATAATGGGGAATGAATTAAAAAAGGGTTACTTTTTCATTTTTTTTGCGTGTCAATCTATATTTACTATGTACAATGCTTACCTTTTCTATGCATGTCAATCTATATTTACTATGTACAATGGTTATTTAAATGCTTAATCGTCGAACTGGATGACCTGCTCGTCGTCGTCCCAGCGTCCGACAACGGCTCCGTCCTCCTCCTCCATGACGCAGCCCTGCGGCGTGCGCCAGTACTTAGCGCCGTTCCACTCGAACTCGAAGCACTCCTCGTCGAGCTCGTCGTCCGACTCGTCGTCCGAATCGGAGAGGTCATCGTCAAAGACCACCTCCGCCTCGGCGGCTTCCTTGACCTTGGCGGCCTCGACCTTGGCGAGCTCCTTGGCGGCGATGACCTTCTGGAGCGCGGCGAGCTTCTGCTCGTTGGTCTTCTTGCCGGTCGGCAGCTTCTTCAGCTCCTCGCGGACAGCGGCCTTGTGCTCCTGGGGGCACTTGAAGGACGCCTTCTTCTTCTTGGGAGCCGCCTGCTCCTTGACCGCCTTGGGCGCCGGAGCCGCCTGCTCCTTGACCTCCTCCTTGACCTCCTCCGCCTTCGACGCCTTGGACGCCTTCGACGCCTTCGACGTCTTGGACGCCTTCGACACCTTGGACGACGCGGCGGACGTAACGGACGCGGTGTCGTCGTCCTTGGACGCCTTGTAAGCGGTCATGGCGAGGGCGTACTGGACCTTGGCGGCGTCGTACTGGTCAGTCCAGACCTTGCGCTCCTCGTCGGTCAGGGCCTTGTAGTCGATGCTGATGAGCTTGGTGATCTCCGGCATCTTGGCTCCGGCGTGCTTGGCGACCATCGCGCTGCGGTTGGCGTTGAGGAAGAGGAGCCAGGCGTTGCCGGGGCGCTTGGGCGCGTTCGGGTCCTTGGGCTTGATGACTTTGCCGCTCTTCGACTTCCGCCCGCGCTTCTTCGCGGGCAGCGCCTTCTTGATGTCTTCCTTGGTGATCTTGCCGCCGTTGCCGGTTGCTGTGATCGAGTCCATGGAGATATCGTGCTTGGAGCACATTTCCTTAGCGAAGTCCGCCGTCTTCGCCGACGCGAACTTGTACTCCGTCGAAACCACCGAGCTCGCCTCGCTCGCGCTGTCCGACACAGCCGTTACACTCCGCTTAGGCATTCCCGCCGAGCGGGTGATAACCGCCCGCGCCGGCGACGACAGCAGTTCGAACACCTCGCCCGTGTTCAGGTTAAAGTGACGGCAGATCATGCCGAGGTCACTGAAGCTAATGCAGCTCATTTTGGGGGTTTTGGAAGTTTTGGAAGTTTTTGAAGTTTTGGAAGTTTCTTTCTTTTTTACATCCTTATACTAGCAAAAAATCACGTTCAATTTATTTTTTTATACAACCATTTCTCACAATAATTGCCACGCAGAATCGACATCCTTGTACAATTCTACCCCTGTTTCTTCCCCACTATTCTGCTTTTCCTTGCGGCTCCGTTTTCCTTCCTTGCGAAAATGAGTCATTTGCCGCTTCCCAAGGAACCGCTCCTTGTTTAAATCAAAGGTTATAACGGCTAACCAAAAGGTAAGCAGACAAAGCCAGAAATGGCGCGCAGATGCCCAAGGATGCAGAGCAAAACTGCGGATATCAATTGCCACAAAGGCAAGGAAAAGTAGTATAAAGAATGTTTCGATACTCGGCATTTTGAAGTATTTCCTTAGCCGTTTCAAGGAGTTTTGCATTGATTCTGTATCGCAATCCTTGAAATACTTCCGTTCAATTTTCAAGGTGAATAGACATGTGGCTCTAATTTATTAAATAGATTTTACGCAAACAAATAAAAAATTTTCTTAAAATTTATATTATAATTATCAGAATAAATAATTATAATATACCTTTTTATTTAATTTTTCTCTCCATTATCTATTACATATTCTCCTCTAGTTCCCTCAGCCGCGCGAGGGCATACTCATTTTCATCACCCGCAACGAGGTTCTTCAACTTGATAATTTGTTCAGCTAGATCATTGTGTTTCCCAGCAATCCTCTCTACCGCTTCCTGCCTTTCCATTTCTATGCTTTTAATCTGTATTTGGAGAGATTCCATCAAAGCAGCAGTTAAAAAGCTGATTCGGGTATTGGCCTTTCCGAAGTCCCGACGCAGATCCAGTATTTCACCGATTTTGCAGTGATAGGCGTTGTTCATGGTCGCCATGATTTGTCGGTGTTGTTCACTTTCTTTTTCATGAAGATCCTCCTCAGCCGCAGCCGTCTGTCGCAGCCTATCGATATCCTCGCGCAATGCCTTGTTCTGCCGCCGCAGCATGGCTTCGCGCCTCTCATCCGAACGTCCCGTCACAAACTGATTGGGTGTTGCCATTTTATTAATAATATTATCTTGCTGTTGCTGTTGTTGTTGTTGCTAATTATTGTTGTCTTGAAACCAGTTCAATTTATTTTTTTTATGAAAGTTATTATATTATGATCCGCAAAGTGTTGCAATAAGTTCATCGTCGGTTGGTGCTGCCTCTTTCTCCTTCTTAGGTCGGCATGTGGCTAAGAAAATTTTCAAGTTTCAAGGTGAATAGACATGTGGCTAAGAAAATTGAACGTGATTTCTCACATTGCTTGTTTTCTACCAACAACCAAAATGCCCTCCTCCACCGACGTAGCTGCACTCTTGACACACCGCATAATGACATCACGTTTTGCAAGGCTCCACATTATATCTAACCCCAAACATAGTGGAAATCTATGGTTGCGCGTTGTAAATCGAGAGAAGGATAATAATGCAAAACTCACCAAACAATGTGAAGCGGCTTGCATTATTGGGTTTTCCGCCCGTTGCGCATTGCCTACAGATAGCGCAAGGATTGTCGCATCTTTTATCAGCCATCCCGTCAGTGACCGAACACTCAAATGCATAAGTCATCTTGTCAGCTCAACGAAGCAACGGGACCGAACTCTTAATGGGCGCGGCGGCTATGGACTTTGTTCCCACCACTTATACCAAATCAGGCACCAGCGACCCCATTTGCTATTCTCTCAATATGATTTCAAGAAAGAAATCAGAGAGCAGGCGCACTATTCCTTGTATCGCCGCCTTACTCATCAAGGAACCCTTGATGAACGGCTTTCAGCCTTCTTCCTAACTCTTCTTAACGAAGTTTGAATGTTTCCTTGAGAGAAAACATCCATTTTTTAATGGGAAATGGCTCGTTTTGAATAAAAATTGAACTTTTTTTTTCAAATGCATGTTTTAACCAAAACAAACCTCTTTAACCAACAACAACAACACCAATGAAAAAAAACATTAAAGCATGGCTCAAGCGGATGGCGGCAGCTCGCCGCTTCGATAAAATAGCATTGTACCTTGGAAGTTTGATCAATTACTGGTGCCCCTTTTACACGAGAGCAGGCTATAATGATATCCTAATAGGGACCCCGGATAGTGGCGTGCAGCATCCCGGCTATTTAGGGTGGAACGTCTTTGACCGCATGCCAAAATCCTCTCTTTCCGTCAAGGAAAGGCGGCAATTAATTAAAAACCCAAGGATTCAAAAAAAGTTGAAGCGAATTTACCGCCGTTCACAGAAATATCTCATTAAACCTATGATGATTATTATGTTTGAAAAAGGGGACGAAATGTTTCAAGCTGAAATGAACCGCTATTTAAATCTGGATAAGCTCGATATCGTCGGCCGGCAGCCGGATCGGGTTGCAGCCGAACTCTTCGCGCGATTACGCGCCCAAAAAATTATGGAAAAATACAAGCCCGGTCGAAACGTATTCCATATCAAAAAGGGACCACGCATGGATTATACACCCTCGGTATTTACAATTCCGACCACTCTTGGATTTTCAAAAGGACACGAAGTAACACTCCGCATTTTGGAGGGACTAGTGGAAACATTGCCATTCTTTCATGACTGCAACAAGTGGACGATAACAAATGAGCACAGAAATCCTCATAAACATGACTACACAGGGTGGATGTCGTATGATATCGCCTTATGGAAAAATGACGTTTTGTGGGGATTGATCGAGTTCGATGGGAAGCAACATTATGAACAAGTAGACATTTTCCACGGCAAGGGAAAAAAAGGAAATGAGAAATTCAGGTCTCTGCAGAAAAAAGATAAAATTAAAGATGCAGATGCCCTCCTTCTATGCAACGACAAGAAATGCCTTCGCGTGGGACCCGAATGTGGCGCCGGCACTGCTCAGGCTCGCATTAAAGCACAAATAGTAGATTGGCTAGAATAAAGAAATGCATAGAAAAAAAACTTTGGTCCCAAGACCTTTTTTTTGTAGAAAATTGAATCCATTTTTTACTGAACTAAATATACACAAAACCACAATGCCTTTCGGAATCAAAACCCACGAAGCCTTGCGCGCCCAATTGCGAATTAATCCATGGGAAGAAATACCCGCTGAAGCACTTGAAGCCTTTGATACCGCTATAGCATTGGAGGAATTAGCGAAAAAAAATAAAGAACTTCTTATAAAACAATGGGTCGAACGTCTTGCAAAGAGGCCGAAAAGCCCTAAGGGCGAGAGACGCCTCTCATTTGGTAGCGCTACCCTCCATGGACACAAAAACACGGAGTCCGTGGAACTGCATGACCGCGTCGGGCGCGAAGTTCCTTCAACTCCAGCTATCGAGGGAGACGAAGGCGTTTCGGCCTTACTCACTTGGTGCACGGACTGGACAACCCTCGATGTGGGAACACCAGAACGCGTAGACACATTCCTTGCAAACAAAGGTCTCACAAGAGAACAATTCATCAAGGATTTGCAAGTTATGTACAGCGCCTTCGCAAAAAAAAAGCCATATATCCTTGGATATAAAACATCGTTTAAACTCCTACCTCACTTCGTAGAAACGATATTTATCCCGCCGAATGGATGTAATCCGGGTAAATGGGTAGAAACAGGAAATATTATATCCCTTCTCCCCCGCTTGCGCCTTTACCTTATTAAGGTCCTTAAGCATGAACTCACTGCGGCGACATCCATACAACGCGTCTGGTGCGGCTACCGCGTGCGCGCTCGCAAAACTAATTAACTCTCCAAAAATCTGACCACTTTTTTAATGCAATAAAGATATTCATCGTATAATTAAAAAATTATACAATGTTATTTATAGCTATTTAATTAAGAGCACCCATGGCTGCATTAAATGTGTCCATATCAATCTCGCCGTTGGCAAGCTTCTCGGCGAGCTTTGCCTGTGCGGTGGTGCCGCGCACAGGGGAAATCTTCTTTCGGCGAGCCTTCTTCCACGCCTCCCGCAGACGCCGATCATCCTCCTTCAGCCGCGCCTCATTAAGACGCCGAGCTGTCTCCTTCGCCCGCGACACCTGGGCGCGGCGCCGCTTCTCCTCCTCTGCGAGGATTGCCGCGGCGGCTGCTGCCGTTGGGACGCGGCGAATACCCGCAAAGATATTGTCAAAGCTCATTGCGCGCCCACTAGTGTAGCCAACCTTATATCCCTTGCCCTCGGCAACGAATGAGACCTCGCTGATATTATTGTCCACGATCTTAAAAAGTGTCTCCATATTGGTGGAGTTCTGCGGATTGCCCTCAACCCCGAAACCAATCCACTTCTCATAATCCTTCCACTCGTCGGGAAGAGAATAATAGACATTGCCGCGCATCGGCGCACCATTTCGCTGGGAAGGCTGAATATAATACTCGGTGCGGTGGCAAATGGTGTGCTTTAGCAGTCCACAAACGCGAAAAGTCCGGCTAGTATCAGCATCTCGTGTCTTTCGGAGCATTGAAGGAGCCCGACCAAAAATTGGAGCATACTGATAAAGCTGGGTAGTCGCGTCTGTGGGATCGGGACTAAACTTGGCATGAAGATTAGAATACATCTTTGGATTATCTAGGCATCGCTTGAGCACCCCCGCAAGCGTGCGGTGATTTGTGAATCCGAGGTGCTTGGCGTTAGCAGCTGTGATGCTGTCAATTGTAAACACGTATGGTGACATCGCCGCCTTCTTTGGGTGGTTATCAAACGCCTGCCCCGCCGGCGTCTCTGTTCGCCACTTGACGAACTTGGCGGTGCGACTGGTCATTCCCGCCTGCAAAACCTTCGCCGCCGCCTTGACCTCCTTCGCCTCCTGATCGCGAGCCTTCATCTTGTTGAAGTTATCAACGCCCATCTGGGTCTTAATAGCATTATACTTTGTTGTGCGCTTATCATTGGCCACCTTCTTCTGCTCCTTGATCTGCTTGGTCTTCCAATTACGCTCAACAGCACCACTCTCCTTATGAGAAAGGCGCACAAGTGTCATCATCCGCCCAACAGCAGAACAGAAACTAGTGGGGTGTACGGGCTTCGCGCCCTTAGAATGCTTCTCAATGTGCGGTGAATGAGCAGACGCGCGAGTTCCCGCATTATACAGCTGGATATGAAACTGCGCAATCATCTTCTGCAGCTCGGCATACATCTCGTAGCGATAGCTGCCCTCCTTCATATCCTCAAACTTTCGCCGGCGGGTGTTGAAAATAATCTGAATGTCCTCGCGCGACTTACCCTCAGCAATAAGCTGAGAGTATGTCGCCTTGCCGCCTGCACGACTAGGACCCTTAATCTTCTCACCCACACCAGCCTTAAACCGAATCCACTCCTCCTGCACAAGCTCATCACTTGCATCAGAACCCTTGGTGCAAATCTGCTGCCGCTTAAAGAACTTTACAAAGAACTTATGGACCTCGTCCTCCGACGCGTCGCGCCGCAGCCGGACATAACTAGACGCGGACCCAGCCCGCTGCTTCCGACGAATATAAGGAATACGCCCAACCTTGAAATCACCGACTGTTCCAAAGTGAGACATGAAATACTTATACCCGCAGTGGTCGAGAGCGAGGCGCTCGCCCTCCTCGCGAACGATATCCAGAACTGTCATGGGTGATGTGGTTGTGTTAGTTGTGTTGTCTGTTGCAAATGCTGCCATTTTGTTGTCTTGTTGTAATTAAAAAAGCTGATATTTTTTAAATCAATTTTTTTACAACTTTTTCAACCCCTGTAATGTCGTTTAAAAAGGGTAATCTCTCGTCGTATATCAATGTTTGAAACTGCCGTGCGGGGGATAAAGCTAGTAATATGTGATACTATATCCAATGGTAGAATTTGATAAAATGCTATATTAATATTACACAAATGTTGTTGAAATAGTTGCTTTTCAATAGTTTTCTGAAATATTCGAATATCACGTTCTCGGCGAGAGTATGGCGATAACCACGACATTAATCCTTATAAAGTTGAAATTAATCTTTATTAAATTCAATTTTACAGCATAATATTAATACCCATCGTCTATCTTGCAGTCGCGGCATATGTGTGCACCACAGGAATTACCACACGCACAGCATCCTGAACTAGCATAACTCACCTCGCAATTATAACATTCATAACATGTACTGCATATCACATTACCAATTGAGCAGTTGAGGCATAAACGCCAATCAAAACTTAACTCTTTTTGACAAGTATTGCAAGTTGGTATATATGGTCCGGGTCCTAGCAGATGGACCCAACCCTTCAGCTCCTCCAATAATATTCCTAGTTTAACTTCCGGTTGCATCCAATGTTTTCGAAGGCGCGCAACAATCAACGGATTCAGTGGCGTAGGCATTCTAGATTACTATGAAAATATATTTAATATAAAAAATCAATTTTTTACTGATGGTAATACATAATGATTCAGGAGTCTTTCGAGGTACCCCAATTTAAAAATCCATCCGGCTTGCTCGGATTATTTCTGATTATCGTATTATCTTTTATGATTCCCTCATGGTTTGAGCGTAATGCAACACATAAAAAAGGGAAACGTAATCACCCAGCTGTTACTTTAGTATCCACTTATTTCAATATTGAAAGTATTCTTTATGGGGGCAGTGCCATCCTTGGATTTTTGGTTTTGCTAGCGATAAGCAAGGAATAAACATTTACTATAAATTAATAATTTATTAACAAAATCCATTTTATTTCACAAACTTATTTTCTGACTTCTCCGAAAATTGATATAAATAAAAAATAGAATTATACATTAAAACATGCAAGCATCAAGTGATAATGCAGGGACAATAGTATCTTTTGCAAAGACCACAGGCCCTACACATATGGCGCGAGAAGGTGAAGGTTGTCATGAACCCTTTATATGTATTAAAATACACGGACGTTGGAAATGGCAACGTTTAGAGACAATCAGTGCTGCCAAGTGGGGCGAAAATAAAAAGAAAATTTCCCAAAGAATATCTATTCTTGGACAAAATCTTGTTGTAGGCGAGAAACAAATGATGATAGAAATAGTTGGTAGTAGCACGACCAGTGCACCCAATATTAATGGGATATGGAATCCCATTGATGTACCTCATGAAGATTTTCCAAATGAATTTAATGTATATAAAAAGCATGCTGCCGATCGATATCTATATTGTTCGATCTTGCAAGTCAATGGTGAACCAACTAAATACCAATGGTGGATAGGCACAGAAGATAATATGAAGAGTCGAAAATCTTGGGGATTTATGAAGCAGCATACACCTACAACTAGCCCCTTTCCACCATGGCAAATCAACCAGTGGGATGACTGGAATAATAGTGCAGGCTCCGCAGCGGGCGCAAACTGGCAATCCCCGAGTACAACTATACAAGTCTCCGCAATGGATAAGGATTATATTCTCAAGAAAGAGAGAAAGAAACTTGATGCTGAATTCGATATTTTAAAGAAAAAACTTGAAGATAACGTAAAATCTACATTACAAGCCTGCGATACAATTCGAGAACAATATAGCAAACGTGTTGATAATTACAGAAACATGTCTAGAGTGCTATTTAATAATCTCTCCAAAGAAGAGCGTGTTAAATTTGCTGATACTTCTACTTTCAGGACCCTATTTAAAAAGGATGACCTATGCTCCTGTTGTCTTGCTAGTAAAAAAACTACAAAATGTATACACTCTGATTGTACAGGTGCCTGTGAAACATGTCGAGGTGATAATGAAGATGCTATATGTTGTGCCTGCGGCAAGGAACAGATTCTGGAATGTCCTATTTGCCAAACGAGTTTTCAGCCATCCTTCATGAATATTTTCAAATGTAAACACGCCGTTTGCTGGAAATGCAACTGCAAAGCCCACGAAGCGAAGCGACCATTGAAAAAATGTCCTATGTGTAGGGCTGCACTTTAATATTCTGGGTCCTTAATGCCACGCGCGCCCTCCCAACTTTGCGGATTATTAAACTGAAGAATTAGTTGATAAATATAATTACCCCAGTTATTGCCAAACTTTTTTTTAAAATTTTTCTTGAATGCATAACCATGAGTCATGCCTTTAAAACATATTCCCTTATGTTCCGACCCGCCGTGCCCTTTATTTTGTCGCATTTGCGGTGTTTTTCTTGGATCATATTTGGATGAATCTATACCCACATGCGGCCACTCGCACTCACATCCCCACGTGAGGGTTATTACATATTCGACATCCTTATGTTCTCCTTCATTAGGAATACACCTGATTATTTGTTTCTCAGTAGTTTCGGGTGGAGTCTTAAATCCTACTTCCCCCAAGGAAGCGATTCG
>Ga0209501_10005221_pt1 | contig 12072 bp, 7 predicted proteins | sample ArcticOcean_MG_C_4_FD_187434 | JGI IMG/M metagenome (GOLD analysis project Ga0209501, IMG submission 187434) | Marine microbial communities from western Arctic Ocean - ArcticOcean_MG_CB4_134 (SPAdes) (version 2) | ecosystem: Environmental > Aquatic > Marine > Oceanic | place: Arctic Ocean...
CCTGTATGGCTTTTTTGATGAGAACATTCCTTAAAAAAGGGAACGAATTCATAGTTTCACGAAATTGGATCCAATTTTGTTCGGGCACACTTAATTGTGCATTTATACCTTCTGTGGCAACATAGATCCGTCCCAATATATTTAGTTTATTCCAATCAATGAATAATTGATCTCTAAAAACTTCGGGATTTTCAATTGGATGATACACATAAAAAGAAGCGGTAATTCTATCAAATGGTTCTACAGCTAACTCTTTTTTTAGAATATCTCGTCCTACTTTATTGAACAGGACTATTTTTTTTTGTTTCATATCTTAATCGATTAGGTTTCTAAGAAACCCACTGGCATTTTCCAATTTTTCACGTGCTTCATTTAAGGTACAATTAAACTTTTCCATAACGATGGCTGTCTTGACAGATTTTTCAGCTTCAAATAATTTCAACTGTGCATCATCATAATCTAAATCTGTTAATTGCTCAATGATTCGTGTCCCCCGATCTACCAGTTTATCATTGACTGCCATGAGATCTACCATAAGATTTCCATACACTTTTCCCAATTTGATCATGGTTGTTGTAGAAATCATATTTAAAATTAATTTTGTAGCCGTGCCTGCTTTCATTCGCGTGGAACCCGTCACAACTTCTGGACCAGTCACGGCATTAATAATTACATCAACTTCGGTAATTTTATAAGGATTGGGATTCGTGACAAGATAAACTGTTTTTGCTCCATTCGCTTTAGCATGCTCCAATGCCGAAACCACATAAGATGCAGCACCACTACAAGAGATTCCAACCAACGTATCATTTTTGTTTAGCTCATATTGCGCCAAATCTATAATAGCCTCGTTCGGTCGATCCTCCGCACCTTCAACGGAATTTCGCAATGCATTTTCTCCCCCAGCAATGACTCCAATAAATAATCCTTTCGGTACCGAATAGGTTGGTGGAATTTCCGAGGCATCCAATACACCAAGCCGGCCACTCGTGCCAGCGCCCACATAAAATACACGTCCACCCTTTCGAATCGAATTAACAGTGAGTTCTACCGTTTTTTCAATGTCGCGAATGGTAGTCTGTACTGCAATTGCAATATTTTGGTCTTCCCTATTAATTGTTTTCAAAATATCATTTATTGACATGGAATCAATTTTAGAAGATTGGAGATTTTGTTGTTCAGTTTTCAGTTCGCCACGTGATTTCATAGCCCGTAAATTACCAATCTATGAAGATGTGGAAAAACATTACTATCGACTTTCCGGGAGCAGATCTCCGCTATGTTTCCGATTTATTTTCAACTTTGGATGTTTCCTCTATTATGATCAAAGATAAATTAAAGGAGCCCGATTCAAATTGGTTTGATGATCCAGATAATCCAAATCCACTCTCAGGAGATACCCATGTAATTGTTCTCATGATACATGATGATCAAGACGTGGATCAACTTATGTATGAAATTCAGATCATTTTGAATTTGGAGAATGCACCTGATTATACTGAAGAAATTTTTGAAGATAAGGATTGGGTCACCTATACCCAATCTCAATTCAAAGAGATCTTCATTTCTGATTCGCTTAGAATAGTGCCGCCTTGGGAATCAAATTCTGAATTTTCAGGTCAGTCTATTATTATTCAACCAGGAAGTGGGTTTGGAACTGGGACTCACCCAACAACCCAACTTTGTTTACAATGGTTAGAAAATAATTTAAAAGTAAATAATACGGTTCTGGATTATGGATGTGGATCAGGCATTTTGTCTATCGCAGCGAAAATTCTTGGTGCAGGTGTTGTAGAAGGTGTAGAGATTGATTCTAAGGCCATATTAAATGCGGAGCAGAATAATGAATTAAATAATTTAATGATTCCATATCATCATTCTGATAGTTTTGAATCAAATGAGAAATATGATATTGTGATTGCAAATATTTTGGCTGATATATTAATTCGTTTAGCTCCAACCTTAGGTCAGTTTATTGGAGATAAATTGGTTTTGTCAGGAATTCTAGAAAATCAGGCAAAGGATGTCATTCAATCCTATTCTGAAAGGGTGGGTCTGTCTGTCCAAAATGAAATGGACGGGTGGGTTTTATTGGCAGGACAATTATAAGGTCGAAAAATATCGTCGTGTTTCTTTCATTACCTTAGGAGCAAGAAGTATAGTAGAAACCATAGTAGGAATTGCCATGATCGCATACATACCATCAATTAAATTAATGACAATAGAAATAGAAACTGTTGCTCCGATAATAGTTGAGAGAACGTAAAACCAATTGTAATTACTTTTCCAACGACTACCGAATAGAAATCCTGTGCATTTTGCACCATAGTATGATTGACCAAACATGGTTGTTATACTAAATGAAAAAACAGCAAAAAATAGGATGATATCGCCCACTAGGCCCAATTCTTGTGAAAATGCCTTTGCTGTCATGGAGACTCCATTTAAGGTTGGGTCGTTCCAAACACCTGAAACCAAAATTGCAAATGCAGTAATGGAACAAACCAGGATCGTATCAATAAATGGACCTAACATAGCCACAAGACCTTCCCGAACAGGCTCTTTTGTTTTTGCTGCGCCGTGTGCCATTACTTCTGTTCCCAAGCCAGCTTCATTAGAGAAAACTGCCCGACGAATTCCCTGGCGAATCACTTCTCCTACAACACCGCCCACTACAGCATTTCCTGTAAATGCATCAGAAAATATTAAGTTAAACACTGAACCAAGTTTATCGTAATTCTTAATAAGGATTCCCACACCGCCCAGCAAATAAATGAGAACCATCAAGGGTACAATTCTACCGGCTACAAGTCCAATCCGTTTAATACCGCCAAAGATCACACCGGCAACAAGCATTGCGATTAGAATTCCCGTTACGACATTTCCAATGAAAGGATCAGATGTAAACATTCCCAATGGTGAAAATACAGAATCCCGGATGAATTGGGTCAGTTGATTTGCTTGGAACATGGGTAAACAACCTACAAGCCCAGCCATACTAAATAAAACAGCAAATGGTTTAAATTTTGGACCAAGGCCTTCTTGTATCACATACATGGGTCCACCTTGTAATTCACCACTATCATCTTTTCCACGAAATAAGATTGCCAAGGTACAGGTGAAATATTTTGTGGACATACCAACAAAAGCAGAAACCCACATCCAAAATAATGCACCGGGTCCGCCCATATGGATTGCAACGGCTACACCACTGATATTTCCCATCCCCACTGTACCAGCCAAGGCAGCTGACAAAGCTTGAAAATGACTAATCTCACCCGGATCATCCTTATTATCATATTTTCCCAACAGAATGTCTATTCCGTGTTTGAAATATCGAAAAGGAATAAAACGACAATAAACTGTGAAAAATAATCCGCCAAAGACAAGAAGGATTAGGAGGAATGGTCCCCACATGAAATTTGCAAAAGCTTCAATTGCTGATTCTATCTTAATCAACTATACTTCCGGAGTTTTAAATGGGTACAATCGGTTTCCCAATAAAGTGCATGATGGCCCAGATGATTGCGGTTCCAGACAATAATATAACCCAAACTGGTATACCAAATCCTATACCTAAACATCCTAAAGTTAAAGACAAGATGCCCACTGTAAGTGCATAGGGCATTTGGGTTTTTACATGGTCAATATGATCAGATGCACACGCTGTGGAAGACAATATTGTCGTATCAGAGATTGGGGAACAATGGTCACCAAAAACTGACCCAGATAAAACTGAAGCAAATGTGGCTAAAAATATGGGTGATTCAACAGTCGCATCTGGTGACATATTCAAAAGATGCATTGCCATAGGAACAACCACTGGGACCAATATAGACATAGTTGCCCAGGATGAGCCGGTTGAAAAACTAATGGCTGCAGCGGTGATAAAAGTGATGAAAGGAAGCATGGCTGGAGATAAAATATTAGAAGAAATACTCACCAAATATTCAGCTGTTTTTAGATCTTTGCATACAGAACCAATGGTCCATGCCAACACTAAAATAATACAAGCCATTACCATAGATCTTACGCCATTCACCCACGCATCTAACGTTTTCTCTAAGGTTAATATTTTTCGTCCAACTGTTAATCCAATTGCAGAAATACTAGAAAATGAAGCACCCCAAATAAGACTGGCGTAAGGATCCGATGCACCAATGATATCTCGAAGTGTAGGATGTTGCATATCAAGACTTCTTAGACCAGTAATAACCAAGCCACCAATAGTTACAGCTACAACTACAAATATTGGAATAAATGCATTGTTCCAATGAGCAGTTGGTACTTTTTGTGTATCTTCTATTAAACTTGGATCTGAAAGTGGTTTTGCGTGATCAGAAAGTACCTTACCAGTCGATAATGCACGAGTTTCTGCATCGTGCATGGGACCAAACTCTTTTTTCAGAAATATATTTAAAAAAATAAAAATCAATGTCAAAATACAATAAAAAGAAAAAGGGATACTTTGTAAAAAGGTAAAATAAGGATTTATAGTGACACCATATTGTTTGTATGGAGACTCAAGCAAACTCATTTGAAATACAGACCAACTACTGATTACGGCTAAACTTGCAACGGGTGCTGCAGTTGAATCCACGAGGTATGATAGCTTTTCCCGTGAAATTCTGGCTTTGTCAGTAAAAGGTCTCATCATATTCCCTACTAATAGGGTATTGGCATAATCGTCAAAGAATATAACTAAACCCATTGCTGCCGTAGCAAATTGACTTCTTCGGTTTGATGTTGCATACTTTGCGGCAAAATCTACTGCACCTTTCATTCCTCCATTGGCAGTAATTACACCTATTAGTCCACCAAAAGCCAATGTAAAGATCAAAATTGATGCATGACCATGATCTGTAACTGACCCGACGATATACGTATCCAGAGCACTCGTGATCCCTGTCAGTGGGTTCCCAGTGATCATTGATACACCTACCAAAATACCAATAAATAAAGCTAAATGCGCTTCGTGAGTAATAAGAGCCAAAATGATGGCAATGATTGGCGGCCAAATTGAAAGCCAGGACAATTCATTTTCTTTAATAGGTGCCAATCCTACAGTTTCAGCTAAAGCAAACCCAGCAAACAATAGCCCCAAAATAGATATGATTTTAAACCATTTTATTAATTTCATTGCGGATAAGTTAATTCCTGAATATTTGAATCCAAACCGCTAAAGCCATGAATAAATTTTATTTATTTAAAATAATCGTTTTATTTCTTTTTTTGAAGGAAGTTGGGGAAATTCTAATTCCTACTGATGAATAAACTCGACCTATATCTATTGCGCCAATTCTGGATAATCCTGGGAATATCTGTTCTCGGTTTTGTTTCTATTTTTGTAATTGTTGATCTTATTGAAAATTTAGACCGATTCATGGATAATAAAGTTCCGTCACCAATTGTAATTCAATACTATCTCTATACTTTACCCTGGTTTGTAAGCATTGGGCTCCCAATGTCCATGCTATTATCAACAGTTTTCAGTTTAGGGTCAATGGTAAAACGAAACGAGTGGACAGCTATGAAAGCATCCGGGATAAGCCTTTATCGTGCTTCATTTCCATTACTTTTATCAGGAATTATCATGAGTGGTGGATCGTTTGTTTTAGATAATAAATTGGTTGCAATTGGGAATGAAAAACGATTCGAGATCGACCGAGATTATGTAAAGCGAAAATCACGGCATAAACTAAAGAACACACTCAAAAATATTTTCCTCCAGAAAAATGCATCAACACATATTTCATTATCTAAATATTATATAAAAAAATCAACCGGTCATGATCTAACCATAGTAGACCTGAGCCATTCAAATATCCGAAAAAGGATTGATGCAAAAAAAATAAAGTGGAATCCAGTTACATCCAGTTGGGTATTAACAGGGTATTCGATTCGTGAATTTAATGAATATGGAGTTGAAACAGGGGTTACCTTGGGAAAATCAGATACGCTAATCACACTTGGTTTTTTACCAGAAGAGATCCAGCAACAAGCCCGAAAACCAGATGAATTAGATTATTTCAAGCTTACGGAACGAATTAAGGAATTAAAAGAAAATGGCGTCGATACTCTTCGATGGGAAGTTACACGATATTTAAAAATTTCTTTTGCCTTTACTAATTTGATAGTTGTTTTGTTTGGAATTCCATTGGTGGTATTAAAGGAGAAAAATAGTTTATCTTTCGGTGCTGGCGCCAGTGTTTTTGTTATTTTTGGATATTACGCCTTTATAAAGTTTGGCCAGTCACTGGGATTTAATGGAATTGTGGAACCTTTATTATCAGCTTGGTTAGGAAATATTTTATTTTTAGGTGGTGGGATAATATTAATGTGGCGAGCCAAAACGTAATCCGTTTTTAAAATGATTTTACTCTTTTAGAGCTGGTGAAGGACCTTCCTTTTTCGCTTTTTTTACTGGTTTCCCAACCCATGTAAATCCAAAGGAGAAATTGAATCCTTTCATGGTATGCAGCCACATGCCATTTCGAAAGGAAAAGCCTAAGTCAAAAATAACAGGGCCTTTTTTTACGCCAAAACCCATGGCCAATTCTTTCATTGCTCCACCAGCCCAGGAATAACCAATTCTCATTGGGATTGTTTGTATCCGATTCCACTCAACCGCCATAGCCCATTTCCATTGTTGTCGCGCATAATATTTATTTTCAAATCCAGCCACCAGATCCGTGGCAAATAAGAAATTATCCACTCTTTTCGATGCACCCAGTCTGAAAGTAGCTGGATACCGAGTGACAAATTCAGGTCGTTTACCATTCGCTAAGGTATCCTCGAAAAAGATAGTCTCATTGGTGAATAAGGAGTCATTCCCAAGCTTGTCCATACGAATTGTATCAATATTGAATGTGTATAAAATGGATTCATCTAGATCCAGTGTATCATCTCCAAAGGTAAATGGATAAAATAAGTCCGTAAGTGGATTAATACTGGAAGGCTCCTTACCACCACCACTTTGATTCCATTTGATCGAACCTACCATATTGATAAATGACGCACCAAATTGCCACCCATTATATGGTCGAGAAACCACCCCAATATCAAGTCCAAATCCGGCACCGCCCACACCCTGCCGGATGATATATTCTCCTGAACCATAGATACCTAGATCATCTGTTATCAAATTCGCTGAAGAAGAATCTTCATCAATCCCAAGATAAAATAATCCTTGCAGATATTTGGCCGTAACTCCCCAAGACATGGATTTAAAGGGAATTCCAAATGAAAATCCGTATTCGTTCAATCCCAAAATCTCATAATTGAATTCAAGATCCAAGTTCGGTTTTTGGCCATTGCCATAAAAAATGAGCTCTAATAATCCCATAGGTAATTTATAATTCTGTAAAATGATATTATTAGATGTAAAAGCCATATTACCTTTAGAAATGTTCATAAAAGGAATTGGCATATGTGTGTCTACAAAAAATGCCATACCGTCAGACGCTTCTAATTGATCAAAGAGTGCATCTTTTTCAACAGTATCCAAAGTATCGCCGCTATATTGTGCAATATTTTCGATAGAGAAAAAATTCCCTAGCACACCTAAATCCAATTGAAACGCTTGAATCATAAATGGTTTATTTTGTTGAAGACCCATTATTCCAGGATTAAAACCAACACAGAAAATTCCATCGGCAATGGTTGTATAAGCACCTGCCATTCCTACCATTCGTGGATCACGTTTGGTTTGGGCTTGAACAAAAATTCCAACCATACAAAATATGAGAATAATTCGCTTCATCGATTACCCATCATACTCAATTTTTGTTTTGGACGATTCATACGATTCGATCTTGATGGAGACCTGATCTTGATATAATGTCCGTTGATATCACAAGCCTTCCCATTTGAAGACACGATTTTCAATCTTAATGAATCAGTTTCTGATAACCCACTGGTAGCCAAATCCCATGAATATGAACCAAGATTATCTAATCCTGATTCAATTTCTGTCCAATTATCTGTCAGAACACAATTGGCTGCCTTATAGGTCGTTGAATCTCCATGTGTGGAATAATATAAATCCACTTTTTCAGAACTCGATCCACCTACACTCCAGAGAATTTCATAAGTTGAATTGGCATATAATGTTTGTCCTCCATTGGGGTAAGTAATAATTAATTCAGGGTTTACTTCACCAAATGCACCGGAACTGCTTAACCGAAAAGTGATAAAGGAGCTAATCTCCATATAATCTTCAATCGATAAGAAGACGCCCACGGAATCTGTTCCAGGTAAATGAAATCTTGGCATGGTATAGTGGCTGCCATAATCTGTGAGTAAAAAAATCTGAGATGAATCGATAGTACTAGAATAAACCCCGGTCCCTGGTACTGCCACCATACCTTCAGGGTACCCAGTTGAATCATCGGCACCATAAAGAGATTCCGGGTTTGGTAATGAAAATTTGAAAAGGGTATCCACGTAAGAAATAATTGTATCTGTACCGGATCCATTATATTTCACGATATAGGGTAAATCATCAAAACATTCAGAAAAATCTGTCATAACATTATAGATATAAACCAAACCACTATCCGGTGAAATATCACTGCATTTCCTGAGAATATATAAACTGTCCGTAGCATTTAAAATTCCCCGTACTGCGAGAGAATCTCGGAAAATGGCTAATTGGGCTGCCGTCGTGTCAGTTGGAAATAATGAATCATTACTCATTAATACAGAAATTTCAGCCCCAAATGGCAAAGCGTTTGTAATGGTGGATACCAATTCTGTTTCAAGCAAACTATTCCGAATTTTATAGCGTGTAGGATGGTCAAATGTATCAATTGCTGTGGCGGTTCCTCCCATAAAGGTCATGGGTTCCAATTGAAGGACAAATGGAATAGTCACACGAAATCCACCTGCAATGGCTTTATTAGCTTCAATGGATCCGCGGCCATCTACCTTCACCTCAGGTGTAATAATCAGACTTACGGGATTGGATGCAAGTAAATCTATGATAGTAGAGCAAGTGTCGCAGGGTGCATTTGTAACAGAATAAGATGGCAGGCTATCATACACCGATTCATAAATTGTAATAGTTGTTCCCAGTTTGCTCAAACCAATGATGGTCATAGCAGTATCCGAATTTGAATCCGTTAATGGAAACCCAATTGTATCAATTATTACCGGTACATAAGTAAGCTCACCAAGGGAGTTATAGCCTTTGAATTCCATGACCATTTGAATAGGTAATCTGATCTGATTCTTAAAAATAATCTCAAAAACTGCTTCAGTGGGAATGGCACCTGTAAAACCTGCTGGGAATTCCTGTTCAGTGGGTTCCGCAGGCATTTCCATGTAAAGGTTTGCTCCAATAGACGAAAACGATAACTGGTCGAGACGCATATTCATTGTAAACTCACCTAAGGGAGATCCATCGAGAGGAATAGATGCTTTTTGCTCTGGGATTGCAATATCAAGCACAAGGTCAAAACTTGTAAATGCACTGTCAGGCCAACCATCATTATCATCATCTCCATCTGTGCTTTGTAATGTATATCCACGCAAATCAAATGTTTTATTGATCTCAACCCCTTTTCTCAGTACCGTATCAATTTTTACGGAGTCACCACCAGGTGTGGGGGAAAAATTCTGGAAATTCATTAAGAAATTCATATCAAAGGGAAATGTGTTAGCAAGATTAGAAATGATCAGTTTATTCTCGTTGTAAGCAGCATCTTCATTTTTTAGCACATTTCTATAAATTTCCATTTTGCTTATCCCATCCGCAGACATGTCCATCTCCGGTAATTCCATGGGAGGCATATCAATTGAATCGGTCATAGAATAATTATTTGTGGTTACATCAATGCTGTCAATCCCAGCCAATTGAAATGTAAGTCCAAAATCAACGTACAAAGAACCTGGATGAATTTTGACAATTGAATCTGGATGTGCTTCAGCTAAGGAAAAATTAGTTGACATCATAAAATTTTTTAAAAGCCCTTTACCAGACAAATTTGTTACATCCACATAAACTGAATCTCTAGGTAATATTGGTTTTGCATTGTGATTTGCTAATGTATCAAAATATTCATAATAGGGTCCATCTAGTTCTTCAGAGCTTGTTATTATATGTGAAAAAACATTTTCTATATTAGTTGATATATTATTGTTTCTGAAGTTTGTTTTAAGGACACTATTATCTTCGCTGTATGCAATTATTAAAGTATCAATACTTCTAATAATATCACCTGCTTCGTCAGCCATACTATCCAAGGGTATTGATTCAGATGTATTAAGAAAAGGTGATATTAAACCCATAGCAGAATCAAATACTGTCACGATAAAAGTATTGTAACTACTGGCTGTCATATGCCTGACAGAATCAGTGGGAAATGAAAACGGCGTTCCCATATAGTCAACCCCTTCAATTGATACTACTAGAGTATCCATCTCAATACCTATGGGAATACCATAATCATCATATATTATTATAGTGTTACCATCGTCATCTAAGACAGGTATAAGTGTTATAGCAGTATCTAGATACAATAGCGTATCGTAATAAACTATATTGATCTTAAAACTTATATCAATATCCGGTAATGATACACCATCAACTGTAATCTCATCAGTTTCTGGTGATGCAAGAGCCTCATCAAGACCTAGTGGCACAGAAGGGAGATCGGGGAGCTCTGTGGCAGGCATTTCTCCTTCTTGGATAATTTTAAATCCAAGAGAATCATCTGTAAGAAAAATGCCCGCAGATGAATCTGAAATATCCGCCATTTGATATCTGGTTTGAACTAGTGGAATTTTTAAATCAAGATACCAAGTGGGCATTTCGAACTTTTCTGGGATATCGAAATCGCACGCTACTGTCACCATTAAAAAAATGGTTAGAAAAGCATGGAGAAATCCCGTCTTCCAACGGAATTGGTGGTTATTCGGATTTACCTTCATTTTATTGCTAATAGTGTTTGGACTTCCGCATTCAAATTTGTAGAATAAATCTGAGAGAACCAAAAACAAAAAACCCCATAATTTTTTATGGGGTTTTTATTATTTTTAATAGATTAGATTAATATCGATAGAGTTCAGGCTTATAAGGCCCCACTTTTGAAACACCAATATAGTCAGCCTGCTCATCGGTCATTGTCGTCAATACACCCCCAAACCCACTCACCATTCCAGCTGCAACTTCTTCATCAAGTTTCTTTGGTAGAACATCAACTGTAATATTTGATAATTTTTCATTAAGTGGTAAATCAGCAAATTTTGCATCAAATAAAAGCATTTGTGCCAACACCTGGTTTGCAAATGATCCGTCCATAATCCGAGATGGGTGCCCTGTTGCATTTCCTAGGTTAACCAATCGACCTTCAGATAATAGAATTAAATAATCATTTTTATCATCACTTCTGAATATGCGGTGAACTTGTGGTTTTACTTCATCCCACTTCCAATTATTGCGCATAAATTGGGTATCTATTTCATTATCAAAGTGACCAATGTTGCAAACCACCGCGCCAGATTTTACAGTTTGTAACATAGCACGATCACAAACATTTATGTTCCCGGTCGTTGTTACAATTAAATCGGTGGTAGAAAGGAGCTCTTTGTTAATACCATCAACTGTGCCTGTGTTAATCCCGCCATAATAAGGAGAAATAACTTCGAACCCATCCATACATGCTTGCATTGCGCAAATTGGATCAATTTCGCTAATCTTAACGATCATTCCTTCTTGACGTAATGATTGTGCTGAACCCTTTCCTACATCACCATATCCAATGACCAAAGCTTTTTTCCCAGCCATAAGAATATCTGTGCCACGTTTAATGGCATCATTTAATGAATGGCGACATCCATATTTATTATCATTTTTTGATTTAGTTACCGAATCATTCACATTTATCACTGGAACTTTAAGAGAGCCTTCTTCAACCATCTCTAACAAGCGATGAACACCTGTAGTGGTTTCTTCACTAATACCATGAATCTTATCTAGCATTTCAGGATATTTTTCATGCAACATTTGAGTTAGATCGCCCCCATCATCCAAAACCATATTGGCATCCCAAGGATTACCATCTTTTAGGA
>Ga0209501_10005224_pt1 | contig 12069 bp, 11 predicted proteins | sample ArcticOcean_MG_C_4_FD_187434 | JGI IMG/M metagenome (GOLD analysis project Ga0209501, IMG submission 187434) | Marine microbial communities from western Arctic Ocean - ArcticOcean_MG_CB4_134 (SPAdes) (version 2) | ecosystem: Environmental > Aquatic > Marine > Oceanic | place: Arctic Ocean...
TCATCGAATCGCTCAAATGCCGCAATAGCCATCCTTGGCCTCCCTGGATCATTCGTAAACAATTTGCTGGATGGCACTCCTAACAAATCACGGCTTTCTGAGCGACATTAATTTCTCGAACGGTCCTTACCCTTACGGTACGACTCGCTCGGCTTCGTCGTCCAGTCACCGTCCACGTCACCAAAGCCCCAGTAGGAGACAATCGCAGTTGGGGGTTTCTTCGAGATCCCGCTCATCAAAGCGAGATAGCCTCCTGCCGAGGCACCGGCGACCACGAGTCGCGACGGATCGGCATGGAAAAGCGTTGGCCCCGATTTGCGCACCCACTCCAAGCCCTCTCTGAGGTCGGCAATGATCTCTGGGAGTTTTGCCTCAGGAGCCAGACGGTAATCGAGCGAAACGAGTACAAACCGCTGCTGTTCGGCTAAGTCCTTCAGTTGTTTGGGAACTCCCGAACGGCTGCCCATAATCAACGCCCCACCGTGAAGCCAAACAATGACCGGCCGCTTGACGGAGTCATTGTGCCGATACACATCGGCTTGAATCTTCAACTGATCGACGGTTTTGTAAACGAAAGTCGATCTGGAGAACTGCGCCGTTTCGTCGGCGGCCTGAAGGCGTTCCGGAACAGAAATGCAGAATCCGGCCAGAAGACTGAAAATCCAAGCTGCAACATTTCGAGTCTTAAGGCGGTTTCCCATGGTTCCCCATTCATACAATTCGAAGGCCACGTTGCAGGAAGTCGTATGTCGGATTGGCAATGGATGCGTCGGCACGCTGGTCGGTCGGCGCGTGGTTGTGGTCATTCACTCTTGCGATTTGGGTCGTTCAAAATGAAACGGGCAATGCGGTCTGAAATCTTCTTCGGATTCGCATGCTCACAATTCGAAAGAACGGCGATTGTCAGTTTCGACTCAGGATAGTAAGCCAGGTCAGAGCGAAACCCGCTGATCCCTCCGCCGTGTCGAACAACCTGCTGATTGGCCAACCGCGACGACCGGACACCCATGCCATAGTTAAATGACTTCCCATCGTTGAGTTTTCCCGGAGTCGTCATCAGATGCACGGTTTCAGCTTGCAGCAATCGATGCGCGAAGAGCCCGCGTTGCCACAATATCAAGTCCCCCACGGTTGCCGCGACATTTCCGGCACCGACAGTTTGACTGAGACTGATGTGAGGGGCGTTCCGCAGCGTGCCTCCCCACCGAGTATAACCAGTCGCACGATGCGGAATAATGGTCTGCGACCTGTCGCAATGTGAATGTTGCATTCCAAGTTTCTTGAAGAGTCGGCTCTCGACAAACTCGCGAAACGATTCGCCGGATGCTTGTTCGACGATCAGCCCCAACAGAAAGTAGCCCGAGTTGCAATAACGGTGCTTCTCACCCGGTTGAAATTCGAGTGGGAGACTTTGGAATCGACCGAGCACCTCGTCCTTCGATACATCCAGCGGCCGTTCTCGACGATATGCCGGCAGACGGGTGAAGTCCTTCACTCCCGACGTGTGCTGAAGGAGATGTCTCACGGTGACCGCTCGACCGTGCGCTGGGTAATCAGGAAGGTATTTCATCAATGGAGCTTCAATATCGATCTTGCCCTCGTCAAACAGAAGGAGGACAGCGGCCGCCGTAAATTGCTTCGTAATGGATCCAATTCGGTAGACGGTCTCTGCTGTTGCGGACGCATTCAGTTCGACGTTGGCCAAGCCGAAACCCTTCACAGCAAGGACTTTGTCCCCCACCGCGACACCAATGCTTAATCCGACGACGCTGTCGACATTGATCGCCTGGTTACCGACCGTCACGACGAACTCGGAAACGTCCCGAGGATCATCGGCAATCGCCTTCGCGCTGAGTAAGCTGCAGACAAGAACAGCGATCAAGGCACGTCCTCTCATCGTTTCAGAACCTTCGCTTTGCCCAAGAGACTCACAGCTTTCATCGTCGCCCAGACGAGGATCGCAATCAAGAACATGATTGCGTACTCAGTCAGTGGAATCCACGTGATCTGGTGAAGATGTCGCAGGCCGATGCGGAAAAACACAAACGTGGCCGCCGAAATATAGACTATCAGAAATCCAAAGCGAGCGGGCAGCGACAGCCCAAGTCCATGCATTTGAGTCACGACAAACAGACCTGCAAATCCAAAGCAGAACATCTGCCACAAGTCCGGGGCGTTGTTGAGCGCCACCAGCGTTCCGTGAATCAGAACGAGGACTTCCTGTGTGACCATCCACCACTTGTTGACGTGCATACGAGTGAAGAACAGGCTGCCCTGCAGCATTAGCAGAAACATGTAAAGAAACCCGAGTAGATGTCCCGACGTGCTTACCATCGGGTGGTACCAGAACGTGTAGATAATCGCCCACGCAAAATAGTAGCCATGGTACTTCCGTAACGCCCTCGCCGACTCCTCCATCAGACTGCCTTTGACCTTTGTTCCAAAGAACAACCCGCGGCGCTGGTTTTCCATCAACAGCACAATCACGAGCAAGAGGATCACTGACCATTGCGAGCTTTGCTCTGGAACATCAATCGCCAGTCCGTCGTAGAAAACGTGCGTCTGTATGAAGTGCAGTGTGATGAAAATGGCGTTGGCAATCAGAGCCACAACGTTGATGCGGCTTAGCGAATTGCGGTAGCCGGCTGCTCTTGACTGTGCCCACCAGATCAACCACCAGACGGTGAGTTGATGTGCGGAATACAAGCCCCAGACCGATAGTCTTGTCCAGATGGTTGGGGAGGCGCTGACCCACGGATACCAAAAGGCGATCTCACGATCCGGCCGCAGTTCAACTGCTTCCAGCCAGGGACCACAAATCCAGATCAGCCCGGTAAAAACCAAGCTGAAAGCGATGCCAATAACCAACCCGAGTTTCTGGCTCAACTGATGTCGAGATGATTCATTCTCCATGCACCGAGTCTACAAAGCCACGCGATGTTGCCATACTCAGATCGTTGCGAACGCCGGACCCGCTGTCCCGATTTCTGTTCGCGACCCTGCCGACAATCCAATCTAACGACGATCTTTGGCCCACTCTCCCATCGCCCCATCGCGGGCGTAGAGTTCTTGTGGCTGCGAGACGGTGGCGATTGTGCTACAATCATGGTCCATCCGACGGAATCCTCGCAGGCAGCCCACCGTGAAAAGACTCGCCTTCATCATTCCCGCATCCTTCACCCTGTTGATGACTTTTTGCCAGCATGTTGCGCATGGCGAGACGCTGCCGGCTGGCGACCGGGCGTTTTTTGAAAACAAGATCCGTCCGGTGCTGGTGAAGCACTGTTATGAATGCCATGCGTCCAATTCAGACGAGCTGGGTGGAAAACTTCTGCTGGATAGCCGCGACGGAATTCGAAAAGGGGGCGAATCGGGGCCGGCGCTTATCAGCGAAAAACCGGATACGAGCCTCATCATTCAATCGCTTCGTTACGACGGCATCGAAATGCCGCCCGACCAACAGTTGCCGGAATCGGTTGTGAACGATTTTGTGAAGTGGATCCAGCGCGGAGCGCCGGATCCCCGCACAGTGGAAGCGCTGCGGAATGCGAAGTTATCAGAAGACCAAAAGTCTCTGTGGTCGCTGCAGTCAATCAAAACCCGTTCGCTTCCCGACGTTCGAAATAAAGTATGGCCACAGGATCCGCTGGATCGTTTTGTGCTGAAGCGTATCGAAGCGGCCGGATTGGCGCCGACTCGCGGTGCCGATTCGCAAACACTCGTCAGACGACTCTATTACGACCTGACTGGTTTGCCGCCTGCGATGGAAGAAGTCGAGCAGTTTGTGACCGCACACCAGCGTGATGGTGCTATCGCTGTCGAGCGGCTTGTCGATGCCTTACTCGCCAGCCCGCAATTTGGCGAAAGGTGGGGCCGTCACTGGCTGGATGTGGCACGCTTCGGGGAATCGAATGGTAACGACGGCTTGGGCCGCAACCCAACATTCCCCCATGCCTGGCGTTACCGCGATTACGTCATCGCCGCCTTCAACGCGGACATGCCATACGATCGGTTTCTGACCGAGCAGATCGCAGGCGACCTGTTGCCGAGCGATTCGCCGGGCGACCGAGATCGAAATCTGGTAGCAACCGGCTTTCTCGCGCTCGCCGCCAAGCCGGCCAGGGCGATGAACAACAACTTCAACATGGATGTCGTGGCCGATCAGATCGACGTGATTGGGCGGGGCATCATGGGATTGGGTGTGGCCTGCGCGCGTTGCCACGACCACAAATTCGACCCCATCCCGACACGCGATTACTACGCATTGGCCGGAATTTTCACGAGTACCGAAACCCTCTGGGGAGTGGCCGGCCATGAAAAACTGACCGCGCCGGGAACCGACCTGCTCGTGTTGCAGGCCGCGCCAAAAGTCTTGCCGCCCGAGAACTTTGTCGAGACGGTGCTGGTTCTCGAATCCAGCACCGGCAAGCCGAAACCGGTTCCAAAATCCAAATGGGCACCCGGCACGCCGTTGGCCATGGGAGTGCGCGATCGCGCGAAACCGGCCGATTGTAAAGTGAATGTGAAGGGTGACGCCAAGAAGTTAGGCAGCTCCGTGCCGCGCGGCTTCCTGACGGCCTTCAAAGCCGATACGTCCGATTTGATTCATGTCGATCCACAGCAGAGCGGCCGCCTGCAATTGGCACATTGGCTTACCAGCGTCGATCACCCACTGACGGCTCGTGTGATGGTCAATCGTATTTGGCTGCATTTGTTTGGTGAGGGGATCGTCCGCACGCCGGATGATTTTGGCGTCTACGGCGAGCGGCCGACGCACCCGAAGTTGCTCGATCACCTGGCAACGCGTTTCATTGCAGAGGGCTGGTCGATCAAACGCATGATTCGCGCCATCGTCCTCAGCCGAACCTATCAACTCAGCAGTCACTCCGACGAAAAGACGATCAAAGCGGACTCGCCGAATCTGCTGTTAACGCGACACGACCGCCGTCGGCTGGACGCGGAATCACTGCGGGACAGCATACTCCACGCCAGTGGAGAACTGGATCTGCAGCCTGGTGACGGATCGATCATCCGGCATCGCGACATCCTGGTGAACCTGGCGGGAAACCTGCACCAGCCGAGCAATCGCCGCAGTATTTACCTTTGTTATCTGCGCAGTTCGCCGCCGCCGGAACTGGCGGCATTTGATCTGCCCGACTTTACGTCGGTGACCGGTCAGCGCGACGTGAGCACGATACCGGGTCAGGCATTGCATCTTTACAACAGTCCGTTTGTGGTTGAGCAAGCAGGCCGTTTTGCACGACGGGTCTTGAGCGAATCAAAGGATAACAAGACACGCGTACAGATTGCCTTTCACCGGGCTTTCTGCCGTGAACCGAGTCCGAGAGAAGTTGAACAAGCTCTTCAACTTGTGAAATTCACGAATTCCGCGTTGAAAACCGAAGAGAAAGCATGGGCCAGCCTCTGCCAGGCATTGCTGGCCACCAACGAATTTCGCTATGTTGATTAGCTTGAAAACTCCAAGTGGTGTGAACGTAAGAGACGGAGATTTCGACTTCAAACTCGTATGCGTCATTGGATTGGCTGTCAGCCATCAGCTTTCTGGAAGCAGGCTGATAGCTAACCACTGGTAACAAAAACAGGGGCACACCATGAATTACTCGCGACGCGATGTATTGCAATCCGCCTCTTGCGGGTTTGGCTACCTTGCCCTGCAGGCCCTCTGTGGAGAACGGGCGGCGGCGGCATCTTCCGGCGCTCTTGCGGCTCAGCCGCCCGTGCTGGCTGCGCGCGCGAAGCGAGTCATTTTTCTCTGCATGAGCGGCGGGCCGGCTCATCTGGACACATTCGATTACAAGCCGCAGACCGGCAAGAAAAAACATCCTGGATCGGTTTTCAATTTTCAACAACACGGCGAAAGCGGACTGCGGATTTCGGAGTTGCTTCCAGAAACCGCCAAACATGCCGACCAGCTTTGCGTGATTAACGGGATGCACGCCGACACTGGGATTCACGCCCAGTCTTTCCTGCAATTGCATACCGGCGACCGGCTGCGCGAACGTCCCAGCATCGGCTCGTGGATCACTTACGGTCTCGGTACAGAAAATCAGAACCTGCCCGGCTTCATCAGCCTCAATACGTCAAAGAGTTCCATCTATTCGAGCGCGTTTCTACCTTCGATTTACAACGGGACCCCCATTGGCGTTAACGGCGAAGACATGGGGCGGGCCACAATTAACAATATTGCGAGCCGTCACCTGTCTCCGTCGGCCAAGCGAAAGCAACTCGACTTCGTGCAAATGCTGAATCGCGATCATCTTTCGCAACGGCCGGGTGACGACCGTCTCGATAGCGTAATTCAATCCATGGAACTCGGTTACCGCATGCAGATGGCGGCGCCGGAACTACTCGACCTGACTACGGAATCGAAGGCGACGCTCAATCGCTACCGAGTGGGTCAGCAACAGGAATCGGTCGGTACCTGCCGGAAGTCCGACTTTGGCCGCCAGTGCCTGTTGGCGCGGCGCTTTGCCGAAGCCGGTGTGCGATTTATCGAAGTGAATCACGGCAGTTGGGATCAGCACAAAAATCACCGGCGTGACTTGCGGGCCAATTGCGAAGTAACCGATGCACCGATTGCGGCTTTACTGCAGGACCTCCGGCAGCGCGGTCTGTTAGATGACACGCTGGTGATTTGGGGTGGTGAATTCGGCCGACCGGGATTAACGCCGAAAAATGGGAAGGACGAAACCGGCCACAACGCCAACGGCTTCACTTTCTGGCTGGCTGGCGGTGGCGTCAAAGGGGGCTACGTTCACGGGAAGACCAACGAGACCGGTTCGCGCGCCGTGGAAGGCAAAGTACATTTCCGAGACCTGCACGCGACGGTACTGCATCTGCTGGGCTTGGAGTCAGACGGCCTGAAGTACTGGCACGCCGGCCGCGACCACCGCCTGACAGGTCCGGAAGGCGGAAAGGTCGTCCGCGAATTGCTGAGTTGATCGCTCCCCCGGTAGTGCCCTGATCTTGACTCGATTGGTGAAATGAAGTCGGCCGCCAAACAATTTGTTCGACGTATTGACTGCGATCAGGCACCGGCACGCTATCGTTCACGAGAACTTCCTCAACTGGAAAGCCGATCGGAAGTACGACCTTGTGCTTTGCATGCAAGTGTTAGAGCACATCTCCGACTTGGTCACGTTCACTCGCAAGCTGTTTGATTGCGGCTCGGTGGTGATCATTTCGGTCCCCTACCGTTGGCCGGCGGGAGAACACGACGGTCACATCCACGACCCGGTGGACGAACTGGTGCTCAAGAAGTGGACCGACCGCGATCCGATCGAGACCAGCGTCATCGATCGCCGCTTGGTTTGTGCCTACGATGCCAGATGAATCACTGATAGAGTAGCAATGTAAAGGCTGCCGCATCTTTGGTGACGAGATCGGCTCGTTGGGTAAGTTGATTCTGTTATAATGCAGTTTCGTCGGATCCGAATGTATTGCAAATATGCGCGGCCGATAACCCGCATCAGCGAGTTCGGCCGCACGCCGACCTGTCAGGGGAAAGGGTACGACGGCCGCGATCACAATCCGGAAGGATTCACGATGTGGCTTGCAGGCGGCGGAGTTCATAACGGAATCCAATACGGGGCGACCGACGACTATGGCTACTACGCGGCGATCGACAAGGTTCACATTCATGACCTGCACGCTACGTTGCTGCATCTCCTGGGAGTCGATCACCTGAGGCTCACCCACCGCCACGCCGGCCGCGACTTCCGCCTGACCGATGTTGCCGGGAAGGTCGTCCACGGGATTATTGCATAGCAGGAGAGAATAACAGTGACAGTTTTCAACGGTCGGCGATACTGCATCGACGACGCGCTGTCGCGTCGCGGTTTCCTCGGAAGCGCCGGATTGGCGTGCGCCGCGCTGGCGCTTCCGCAGCGACTGCGAGCTGAATCACCAGCGGACGACCCCACCGCGGACAAGCGGGCCGTTCGGCCTTTCAAGCGTTATTCGGACCTGCTGGAGACTGTAAAGAAACGAGGCCACAAGCTGCGCGTGCTGGGCTATGCGCCGGACAGGTCGCCGATTGTTAGTATCAAAGCGGGTGGGGACAAGACGCCGGCCATCTTTATCAGCGCGGGGAGTCATTCCACCGAACAGGCTGGCGTCGCGGCCGCTGTGGAATTGATCGACAAGCTCGACACGGAACATCAGGTCTATGTGATTCCCTGCCGCGATCCGATTGGACTGAACGGTTACAAGTATGCACTGAGCTTGAGCTTGGGCGAGGAACCCGAAATCGAGTCGATGGAACAGATGGAAAAGCTGTTGCGCGACAAGGGTGAAGTGTTGCTTGATGCGGACGGCAAGCTACTGGTGCTGATAGGGGAGTACGGTTATGCCAACCGGGGGCTTTATCGCAAAGTCGAAAAAGGAGCGAAGTTTCTGGAACCACTCAAGGGCCGCCGACTTTGGTTCCCGTCGCGCTTCGAAGACGTTCCAGGTTCCGGCCTGTTCGAGCGCGCTTACACACAAGTTGTCACACCGGACGGCGAAGTCCTGCACATCAATCGGTTTCACGACACATCGTGGGCGCCGGTCGAGATCCGTTGCACTCGCGGACTGATGGCCGAGATTAAGCCGGGGCTGACATTCGATTTGCACGAGTACGGCGGCGATGCATTCTGGTTTTCTGCCCGTCGTCAGCGGACTGACGAAGACGAAATCTGGGAACGCCGGATGGCTGCCGAAGCCGCCCGTGCGGTGAAGGCTTCCGGAGCGAAGGTGGCTCCCGATGACTACTCGCCAGGCTCGTTCTTTTCAAAGCTTGAGCGCGGCGTCTTCTGGCTCGATCCCAGCCAGCGCGGTGAAGGCTTGAATCTCGCTGACTTCGCAGCAAGCAAGTACGGCGCTGCCTTCACAGTCGAAACCGGCATGCGCCAGCCATTCGAACACCGCGTCCGTATATCGATGCTGACGGTGCAAACGGCGGTGCGAGTTTTTGAGGAACGATATCGATGACAACAGGGATCCTGCACATGAAAAGAACAATAATTGCTCTCTGCCTGGTCCTTTTCCCGGCACTAACCACCCTGGCTGGGGACGAAACAGACGAGCAGGCCCCGCAATGGAAGGCCGGCGCGGCGTCGGCGGTGATTACTCCGAAAACACCGCTTCGCATGCGCGGCTATGCCGGGCGAAAAGAGCCGGCCGAAGGCACCGAACAAGATCTGTTCGCCAAAGCGATTGCCATCGAAGATCGTGACGGAAACCGGGTCGTGTTCATCACGCTGGACCTGATCGGAGTCATGGAAACACTTCGCACGCCCGTTGCCAAACAGGTCCAGGAGAGGTACAAACTTCCGCCACACGCTCTCCTGATGAATGCGTCGCACACACACTGCGGACCAGCATACGGGCGCGAGGACTCCAGGAACTACTTCGAGGGACTGATCAAAACACTTGTTGATCTCGTCGGACAATCTCTGGAGCGTCTCGAACCGGCAAGGATTTCATACGGCTCCGCCCGTTGCGGATTTGCCATGAATCGTCGCACGCCGACCATCACTGGTTTCCGCAATCATCCCAATCCGAACGGTCGCGTCGATCATACGGTCCCGGTACTGAGCGTCCGCAATCCCGACGGCAAGTTACGCGCGGTCGTGTTTGGTTATGCCTGCCATAACACCACGATGGGTTTTCTCAAATGGTTGGGAGACTACGCCGGCTACGCGCAGGAATACTTTGAAAAAGATCATCCCGGCGTGACGGCACTGTTCATGATGGGTTGCGGCGGTGATCAGAATCCCTATCCCCGTAGCGAACTCAAGTATGCGAAAATGCATGGCCGGTCGCTGGCGACTGCAATCGAGGCAGCGCTTGAAGTCAATCAGGGAACGCCACGACATCAGCGGTTGTTGAAAGGGCCGTTGCGTTCGCTGCTGGAGACGGTTGATTTGGAATTCACAACAGCGGACCGCCCCAACTTCCCCTATCCGGTACAGGTCATCCGGTTCGGCGACGATCTCATGTTGATCGCGTTGGGCAACGAAGTGGTCGTGGATTACTCGCTACGACTGAAGGCAGAATTGATCAAACCGGACGGTCCCGCCGTCTGGGTCGCGGGTTACTCGAACGTTTACTCCGGCTACATCCCCAGCCGACGCGTTCTGCTGGAAGGGGGTTACGAAGCCAGAAGCCGTCCCTGGAAGGCGAGTCTTGAAGAACGTATCGTCGGCAAAGTCCATGAACTCGTCGGTCGCTCGAAGACGACGTCGAAGCCGGATGTCAAACCGGACAACGTGAAGGAACAGGTCTCTCACAACTGAGACCAAGCAGGTTAACGGCTTGCAAGGAAGCAACGAAAATCGAAACCAGTCAACTGAAAAGAAACCAACCGGCACAAGGCTCGTCCATGAATAATCACAAGCCTTTTCGCTGTCCCGGACCAATGTCGCGGCGCAGTTTTCTCGATGCCGGGTATTTGGCATTGGGAGGACTGGGGCTGTCGGACCTGCTGCGGAGTCGTGCGGCGGCGGAAACGGAAAACGCGACGAACAGTGACGACACGTCGATAATATTAATCTGGCTTCAAGGTGGTCCCAGCCATATGGAGACCTACGATTTGAAGCCCGAAGCGCCGATCGATTTTCGCGGGCTGCTGAATCCAATCGCCACCAGCGCGCCGGGGATCGACATCTGCGAACTCCTGCCGATGCATGCGAAAATTGCGGATCGGTTCACGTTGATTCGCTCGATCACTCACGAAAAGTCGCAGCATGCGCGGGGTTCTGTCCGCTTTCTGAGCGGCCGCAAGACGTTGAGCGTCGATCCCAATTCGGAGTTTCCCACGGTCGGCCCAATCGTCTCTCGCATGCGCGAACACCGTCACGTCGGTGTGCCGAATTATGTCGCCAGCACTGCCCGCGCTTACGGCGGCGGGAGCGCCTATCTGGGTGAATCGGCGATGCCGTTTGTGGTCGGCGGCAATCCTGGCGCCAAAGGCTACAGGGTGCCCAACCTGTCGCTGTCCGCTGGACTGAAGGACCGGCTGGATGATCGCGTGCGATTGTTGAAGTCGTTCGACCGCCTTCGCAGAGACATCGACGCGAGTGGATCGATGGAGTCGATGGATGAAATCAATCGGCAGGCGCTGAGCCTGTTGACGAGCGATAAGGCCCGAGTCGCCTTTGACCTGACGCAAGAGAGTGAGGCGACGCGCGACCGCTATGGTCGCCACAAGTGGGGGCAACGCGCGTTACTTGCCAGACGTTTGATTGAAGCGGGCAGCAGCTTTGTCACGATGGGCATGTCGAATCCCGATGTGACCAGCGCCCAGAGAAAACGCACTGCCGCCAACTGGGACATCCACGCGATCAACGGCGATCTGTACTACGACATGGGCCTGCGCCTGCCGCACTTCGACCGGGCTGTTTCGGCTTTGATTGAAGACATCTATCAGCGCGGACTGGATAAGAAGGTCATGCTGGTTGTCGCCGGTGAGTTCGGTCGCACGCCGCGCATCACCACGAAGCCCGGCACAATCAGCGGGGTGATGCAGCCGGGCCGCGATCACTGGCCCGGTGCCATGTCCGTACTGATCTCCGGCGGCGGAGCGCCGATGGGGCAAGTCATAGGTGCGACGACGTCCAAAGGCGAATACCCGCGTGACAACAAGTTGGATCCGAACGATCTTCTGGCAACGATCTATCGGTTTCTGGGAATCGACCAGGATCATGCGTTCCTCGATCACAGCGGTCGTCCGATGCCAATCCTTCCCTACGGCAGCCCAATCGCAGAACTGATATGACGACGGATCCCCATGCACTGTAAGCAGAGAAAATCAACAAATGATGCAGACGACAACTTTCATCAGATTATTCGTTACTACTCACCGGCGATTGGTATGGACTGGATTTGGTGATTTCGGTAGGAGCGTCTGGTAAGGAGTTTACCAGATGGTCGAATGTTTGCCGAATGTCTCTGAACTTTCCCCGGATGAAAAAACTGAACTCATCGTTCGTCTCTTTGCCGAGTTGCAACTTCTGCGGGATACTGTTGAGACGTTGGAAAACCGGATCGATGTTCTGGAAACGGAGG
>Ga0209501_10005233_pt1 | contig 12057 bp, 12 predicted proteins | sample ArcticOcean_MG_C_4_FD_187434 | JGI IMG/M metagenome (GOLD analysis project Ga0209501, IMG submission 187434) | Marine microbial communities from western Arctic Ocean - ArcticOcean_MG_CB4_134 (SPAdes) (version 2) | ecosystem: Environmental > Aquatic > Marine > Oceanic | place: Arctic Ocean...
CTCTATATTATTCTGCTACCAACAGGAAATCGATTCTTAGACATAGATTTAATTATATGTAAATAAGCGATTTATGTGGACTTTATCGGATTTATTGGTGATCACAAACGAACAGTGTCATTAATTACAATGAGCCGATTCTTTCTTTTATTGCTGCTCTGCGGTCTTTTGATCTGGCCCGATCAGGGGCAGGCACGCTCGGCCCGGCGGGCGTTTTGGGCATCGCTGCTCATACCGGGGTGGGGACAGCACTACGCCGGAAAATCCCCAAGCAGCTTGCGTTTTATAGCGGCGGAGCTGGGGTTGTGGGGGGGGTATTTCGCCTTAGGAGCGGTGGCGGCGGTACGGCGCGACAATTACCAAACCTATGCGGCGACGCACGCACGAGCCCAGCCTCAAGGCAAGGATAAAGCATACTTCGACGATTTGGGTTTTTACGAGAATAGTCTGCAGCACAACCAATTTGCCCTCTACGATGACGGCCCAGATGCGGTACTCTATGCCGATGAGCCGCAGGCATTCTGGGAGTGGGATGCGGAAACGTCGCGCCAGCGCTATCGCGAGTTGCGCAATGCGAGTGAGACGGCCGAGCGCCAGGCGCTGTTTATGACGAGCATTGTAGTAGCTAACCATTTGATCTCAGCCATTCACGCGGCGCGCAGCGTCCAAGCGGATGAACAGGCGGTCGCGTCCAAATGGGATGTGGGTGTGCAGGCTTTGCAACAAGGTTTTAATGTCGGTTTTTATCGGCGATTTTGAAGAGTGAGATGAGCGCGTTACTGATCTTTACACTGTGTCTGATAGGGAGTGTTGGTGCAGAGACGCGCGTGTGTGGGACACAGTGGCTCAAAGAGCATAGGGCGGATCGGCACCAAGAGGGCCGGGCCAAAGAGTTAGCTCCACAGCAGCAAATCCACGGCGACATCGAAGTCGGGACGCAGCTGCAGTTTCGTGGCAACCCTTTTAGTTTGGTAGCGGCGACCTGCCAATATGTGGGCGAGCATGCTTATATCTTCGTCGAGGACAAATATTGGGATACCAACGGCGGCTTAGTCTTTCAGAATCACGTCGACCAATTGGGTTCATTATTTGATCATGCCACTCCGGCCGACGCAGCGCGGGGAATCTACCAGATCAACACGGAGGTGTTCGGTCCCGTGCCGGACATCGATGGCTACGAGCGCGTTTTTGTGCTGGTCCTGCGCGTCCGCGATTATATTGCCACGTCCAATGTAGTCGGGTTCTTCGACCCCGAGGTACCCAATGAAGCCACCCCGGCCCTGCGTTTGGATACGATCTACCTCGACGAGGAGACGGTGCGGCGCAATGCCTATTTAGCTCAGGGCACATTGGCCCACGAATTTCAACATCTGATTCACTGGGGCCAGGATGCAGACGAGGACAGTTGGGTGGACGAAGGATTGTCCGGTTACGCCGAACTAATAAACGGCTTTCCGGAGACGGACCCGACGATGGTGCCCAATTTTCTGGACAATCCAGATCTCGATTTGACTTTGTGGCTCAATCGGGCCGCCAATTACGGTTCTAGCTATTTGTTCATGGCGATGCTGGCCGAACGTTATGGTGAGGCATTAATTGGGCAATTGGTAGCTGAGACTCGCAATGGCATTTTCGGCATCGAAGGGATTTTTGACCGCAGCGGCATCGATGAGGATTTTCGTTCGGTGTGGGGGAATTGGGTTGTGGGCAATTACGCTCCCGACGATCCACGCTACGGATACACTGTGCTGCAGGGGCGACGGGTGCGAACATTTTTTGCTCCTGAGGTGCCCTTCACGCCGATTTCGGGCAATGTGACTACGCAGTGGGGGACGAGCAATATTCAATTTCGCGTCGGCGGCAATATCGCCGTTGAATTTGCTGGCGAGGAAACAGGCCGTTTCAGAGTTTGGTTATACAGCAAACAAGGGGAAGCGATTTCTTTGCAGGAATTGACGCTGGATGCGGCCAATAGAGGTGAAGCCGAAGTCCTGCGGGTAGACAGTCTGGCGGTCATCGTGGGGCGAACTTCGCCGCAGGGTAAAGACTTCACCTTGGCCGCACGCGAGGTGATCCCCACAGATGTGGCTGAGTTGGTGAATGTGCAGCCTCGGACAGTGGAATTGGGGGCGGTCTATCCCAATCCATTTAACGGGTACGCGATTATTCCTTTTGATGTGCCGGATGCGACCGAGGTGGAATTGAGTTTGTACAATAATGCCGGGCAGCAGGTGCGCGTTCTGCGGCAGGGTATGCATGGGGCGGGCCGCTACGAAGTGGTGTGGAACGGTTTGGACGAGGCGGGGGAGGAGGTCGCCAGTGGAATGTATCAGGCGGTGTTGCAGGTGGGGGAGCGGCGTTTGGTGCGCAAGTTGAGTTTGGTCAAGTAGAATGACCTGTCTAACTCGGAGGCAATTATACAACCAGGCTAACGTCCCGGGAAGTGAAAATCCTGGTCACTCAGCGAGCAGGTGACCGAGCAACAAGCGACTTCCGGCCAGGACTAAAAACAAAAAAGACCAACTCGGTGAGCGTACCTTAGTAAAGAAGGAGACTTGATCATGGTTCAGCGGTTATGAAGACCTTGAAATGGATTGTCACTAATCCGTACCTTAATGTCGTTGTAGGGCTCATTTTTCTTTGTTCGGGAGTCGTTGAGACCGTGCGTGAGTTGGAAGAGCTTGAAGAATTGAAGGTGGGTGGCCATCATGGTGTTATCCTTTTTGCCCTTCTGCAGGTCTTGAAAAATTTGCCCGATGTGTTCGAGGGATTGGAGTTCATTGACACAGCTGGGGAAGAAAAAGCAGGTTAAATAGTTACAGAATAGTTGTCTTATTATCTATAGTTGTTCGACTTGCCCGAACCAGCGAGCCAGCACCGCTTCGGCCGGTTTGTTCTGGGGCGAAAACTGATCGTCCCGCGTGCCGCCGGCGCGGTTATGGTCTGGAGCCCAATTCCAGATGTAGACGCCGGCGAACCACGGTTTGTCCCAAAATGTGCGAAATAGGGCTTCATAGGCGTCGACCTGTTCTTGCATATCTAAAGGCAGGCGCACGGTCCAGTCCCATGGGGCGATAGCGGTGCCGGCGACACTGCGATAACCGATCTCGGTGAAGAGCACCGGCTTGTCGTGGCGGCGTTGCAGGGATTCGATCTCTTGCCAGTGTTTTTCCCAACCTTTTTCCAGGTCTGCCACTGAAGCATCCATAGCTTGCGTGAGGGGGAAGTAGGCGTGGATGCCGATATAATCTAGTTCATCCCAGAAGGAGACTTCCTCGTATTCCCTGTACCAATTGGCGCCGTAGGTGAGTTGACCCGCATAGACGCTGCGGACCTCGGCGATTAAGCTGCGCCAGAAGGCAGGGCGCTGGCGGATGGGGAAATGGAGTTCGACTCCGATGCTGAGCATTTCTATGTCGGCGGCGGCGGCCAGGCGGGCGTAGTGGAGCACAAAGTTGCGGTAGTCGGATTCCCAGCGTTGCCATTCCACCTCACTGGCGAAGGAGATGGTGCCGCGCCACTGGTCTGCTACTTCTTCGATGAGCCAGATGTGCGGCTTGAGCAGGATCTTGATGCCGCGGGCGTGGGCGGCGGCGGCGATTTGGCGCAGCCCTTCGTCGCTTTCGCTCCATAAGACGTCGGTGGTGCGCAGTTCGATTTCGGGTTTATTGTAGCGGAGTTGCCAGCCAAAGGGGGTGAGGGCGATCCATTCGACGTGGTTGCGCAAAAGGGGGGCGAAGGCCGTGTCGGAAAGAAAACGAGCGGAGGAGAAATTGACGCCGCGGTGTTTGCCCACGGATGGGACGTCGACGGAAGAACTCGGTACTGAAAGGTCTACAGCGCAGGAATAGACGGCGAGCAGGGCAAGACAGCAGAGGAGGGCGCAATGGCGGACAGGCTTCATGTAATAGAAATAAAATCGTTTAGGGGTTGAATGTGAGAGAGCCGATCTCTTTGACCTGGGAGCTACAGGCAAGTTCCCGACAGTAGGTGGTGAAATGTTCACCTGTGGTAGGATGGACTAAGTGTGGGGCGATCTCGTATAGCGGTGCCAGTACGAAGCAGCGCTCGTGCATGTGGGGATGGGGCAGGGTAAGCTTTTTGTTGGTGATCTGGCAGGTGTTGTAGAGCAGTAGGTCCAGATCTAGGGTGCGCGGTCCCCAGTGGATAGTGCGTTGACGGTGGTGGTGCGCTTCGATTTCCTGCATGGCCACTAAAAGGTCCATGGGGGGCAGGGAAGTAGTTAGCGAACAGACGGCGTTGAGGAAATCAGGTTGGTCGGTGTAGCCGACAGGGAACGTTTCATATAGCGAAGATATTTTTTTTATTTTCACTTCGGGTAGTGCGTCGAGTTCCGTCAAGCCGGCCTGCAGGTAGGACTGGCGATCGTCCAGATTGGAGCCCAAGCCAATATAGGCGATTTCAGTCATAGGTGCGGTGTAATTCGACCTCGATGCCGTCGAAGTGGGCTGCGACTGGGGGATGGGGTTTGCGCACGCGCACGGTCAATTCGATGGGGGCGAAATGCTGGCCGATCGTTTGGGCGATGTGCTCGGCCAGGGCTTCGACCAACCTGAAGCGGTGCTGGGTGACCGCGGTTTCGACTGCGGTGTAGATTTCGGCATAGTTAAAGGTTTGTTCGACGTCGTCGGCGGCGCTGGCGGCGGAGAAATCGCCGCAGAGATCCAGATCGACCTCAAAGTGTTGCCCCAGCACGTTCTCTTCAGGAAAAAGGCCGTGGTAGGCGAAGAAGCGCATATTGCGCAAGCGCAGGATATCTCGAGGCATAATAAGAGCGCTCTTGAAAAAGAACGATGGTGAATATAATAGGTGCTTAGGTGCTGTCAATCGGTATCATAAGATATATAAAATACTTGATTTGGATGCTTCTATATGATATATTGCTAGCATATCAAGGAGGATTTACAAGGAGGTTAACCATGTCTGAAGCAGTAGGTCAGAGGGGTTCGACTCCTGCAGCCAATCAGCAGCAGGCCGCAGGGACGGGCCAGGCGCAAGGGCGCGAGCAGCAACAGGAGGTGCGTCAGGAACGCGATCAGCAGCAGGAAACGGCGCGTACCAATCAACGCGAACGAGCTGCCGAAACCAACCAGCAGGCAGAGGCGCGCCAGACAGAGATGCGTCAAACCCAGCAGAGCCAAGAAGCCCAGGACAGCCAGCGTTTGCAATTGAATGAGCGCGAGGGCCGGGGGGAAGTAGTCGACACACTCGCCTGAGCTTCCATATGTAGCATAGAAAAAGGGCGCTGACTCTCGGTGAGTCAGCGCCCTTTTTCTATGCTAGGCGCGCTAGGGCGCGATGGGCAATATCGCGGCGGTAGTAGACTTTGTCGAAGTCGACCTGGTCGACGGCCTGGTAAACCCGATCGACAGCGGCAGATATATCACCGGCCAACGCGGTGACGCAGAGAACGCGGCCACCAGCGGTGCACAGTTGACCGTTTTCCCTAACAGTATCGGCGTGGAAGACTTCCAGATCGTCGATATCCTCAAGTTCTTCCACACCGTTGATGACCTTGCCGGTCTCGTAGGCGTTGGCGTCGGGATAACCGCCTGACGCCAAAACGACTCCTACGGCGGCGCGCGTGTCGTTTTCAATTTCGATCTGGTCTAGCAGGCCGTCGCAGGCCGCTTCTAGCACATCGACTAGGTCGGTCTTCAAGAGCGGCAAGACGACCTGGGCTTCGGGATCGCCAAAGCGGCAATTAAACTCGACTACTTTGGGCCCTTCCTCGGTTAACATTAGACCGCAGTAGAGCACGCCGCGAAAAGGGCAACCGAGTCGGCGCATCTCTTCGAGCACCGGGCGGATGATGTGCTCTTCGGCCGTGCGGATGAGCTCGGGGGTCATTACCGGAGCGGGAGAGTAAGCGCCCATGCCGCCTGTATTGGGTCCCTTGTCTCCTTCGTAGATGGCTTTGTGGTCCTGTGCTGTGACCAGGGTGACAAAAGCTTGTCCATCGGTCAGGGCAAAAAGAGAGGCCTCTTCGCCTTCCATAAATTCTTCGATTACCACCTCATTGCCCGAGTCGCCAAAAATACTCTCTTCCATTATGGAGGTGACGGCCAAGCGCGCTTCTTCTTCAGTGTGGGCGACGATGGCCCCCTTGCCAGAAGCTAGACCGGAGGCTTTGACGACGATGGGGGCGCCCTGTTCTTGCAGGTAGGCCAGTGCCTGGGCGCTATCGGTAAAAGTGCGATGGCGCGCTGTGGGCACGCCGATGCGCTGCATGAGCTCTTTGGAGAACGCCTTACTGCTCTCGATGCGTGCGGCAGCGGCCGTGGGGCCAAAAATTTTCAACCCCTTGGCTTCAAAGTGATCGACAATGCCCTGGCTCAGCACATTTTCTGGGCCGACTACGGTCAGGCCTATATCGTGCTCTTGGGCAAAGGCGCTCAGGCCCTCGAAGTCGTCCATGGCAATGTCTACACATTGAGCGTGCCGCGCCATGCCGGTGCTGCCCGGCGCGGCGTAGAGCTGCTCGACGCGGGGACTCTGGGCGATTTTCCACGCCATGGCGTGCTCGCGGCCTCCCTTGCCGACGACGAGAACATTCATGATGGCTCCTTGTGGGTTAGGAATGGAAAGGGGCGGATTACTGATAACCAAATTCGTTCAAATCGCGGTCGTGATTGCGCCAGTCGGGCCGCACTTTGACCCATAGATCGAGATAGACTTGAGCGTCGATGAATTCTTCGATGGTCAGGCGCGCCTGATGTCCAATGGTGCGCAGGCGTTCACCTTTATTGCCGATGACAATGCCTTTTTGACTGTCGCGTTCGACGTAGATGGTCGCGTGGATATAGGTCTTACTGTTGCGTTGGCTAAATTCGTCGATGGCCACGTTAATGGCGTAGGGCAGTTCGTCGGCCAGGTTGTTAAAGGCCGCTTCGCGGACAAGTTCAGCGGCGAAGAAACGCTCGGGCTGTTCGGCGATCATATCGTCGGGATAGAGTTTGACACCGAGGGGCAGGCGGGTTTCGAGGTGGTTGAGCAAGTCTTCGACGCTATCGCCGCGCAGGGCCGAAAGCGGCATCAGACTTTCGAGGCCGAATTCGTCTTTGATGGCAGCGCTTTCTTCTTTGACGCGCGTCAGCGATAGCAGATCTATTTTGTTGAGCACGGCCACGACCGGGGCGCGCGCCTGGCGCAGGAAAGCGTGCACTAACTTGCTGCGGTCGCGTGGACGTTCGGCATCGATTAGCAGGAGGATGAGATCGGCATCGCGCGCCGCCGTGGAGATCTGTTTCTCCATGGTCCGGTGCAGTTTGTACTGCGATTCTAACAGGCCGGGTGTGTCGAGGAAAATGATCTGACTTTGGGGTTTGGTCAGAATACCCAGAATGCGACCTCGGGTGGTCTGCGGTTTGGGGGTGACGATGGAAAGACGCTGGCCGATGAAAGCGTTGAAGAGGGTGGACTTACCCACATTGGGACGGCCGACTAGCGCCACATAGCCGCAGCGGGTCGGCTGGGCGGGTGAATTAGAAGTGGAATCCGGCAGAGAATCGATAGGTGGATTCGAGTTCATCGTGGTTGAGGTAGGCGATGTCCAGAGTGATGCGCTTGTGCGGTCGGAGTCCCAGGCCAAAAGCCTGGCGACTGTCTTCCATGCCAGCGCGCAGGGCCAGGTTGCCGTACCAGTATTCGACGCCAGCATTGAGCGGAGTAGCGCCGGATTCGTCGGTGGCGTCGCCCCCGGTTCGAGAGGCGAAGGCGGCGGTGGCCCGCCCGCCGGCTATTTGGGTGGTGTAGGCGACGCCCAAAAGGACAGAAGGTTGAATGCGATCAGTGGTGTCGTTATCCCAGACAATAGGTGTGGTAGTAACGTCGCGGATATTGGCGGCCAGGACGATCGCCGCGTTGAGGTGGTAGCGCAACCCCAGGTCCAGCCCAATGCCCTGGCCACTAAAACTGGCGACATCGCGGTAGATCAGTTTGAGACTAGTGCCCAGGGATAAGCGGTCGCTAAGACGGTGTCCACCGGATAGGTAGAGAGCGTAATCGGCGCTGTTAACTGTGGAGGCAACGACCGGGCGGTTGTTGGGGCCCAGGGGGCGGCCGGGATCCTGCAATTCGGTGAATTCGATGTCGTCAACGCCAACGCGAATGAGACTCAGGCTCAAGCCGTCGACCCATTTTTGGGGCAGTCCGAGGGCGAAGAAATCGTTTTTAACCAGCCCAGAGAACCGTTCGGCGTGCATGAGATGGAGTTGGCGCTGTTTTAGATTGCTCAGGGCTGCCGAGTTCCAGTAGCCAGCGGTGGCATCGTCGACAACAGCTACATAGGCACTGCCTAGTGCTAGAGAGCGAGCACCGGTGCCCAGTGCGAGAAATTCTCCTGCGTAGCTGGAAGCTGCCTCCAATGGGCGACTAAGAGCTATTACGGCAAAGATTAAGAAAAAATAACGCAGCATATATTTGTATGGGAAACAAAAGTTTAGATATCAAAATACTAACAGAAGAAGGGAGGAGTGTCAAGTTTGCGCTATTGCTGCGGATCAGCGAAGCCCGGAGCTGAAAGTGTTAGCAGCAATAGCGCACCGCCGATCCGCACGACAATCTGAAGTGTTCTAGATTATCAGAAGCGGCGCATGAGTCCCACGACTTTGCCGGCGATGCTGAAGTCTTCATCGTCTGGGGGGACGATTATAGGGGCAAAGGCGTCGTTTTCGGGCAGGAGTTGGATGCCGTCCGGGCCGGGTTGGTAACGTTTAACTGTGGCTTCTTCGCCCAGGAGAGCGACGACAATATCGCCCTTTTCGGCATTTTCCTGTTGGCGAGCGAGTACGATATCGCCGTCGAGAATACCGGCATCCTGCATACTTTCGCCGTGTACCCGCAGCGCAAAGAGTGTGCCCGAGGCGAGTAACAGGGCTTGGTCCACCTGCAAGGTGCTCTCAATATTTTGCGTAGCCAGAATAGGTTCGCCGGCGGCGACGCGGCCGATGAGCGGTACTTCGGTGGAATTGGTGGAAAGAGGTTCGTTTTCGACATAGTCGACCAATTCGATGCCGCGCGACAGCCTGGCATGCCGACGGATATGGCCTTTTTTTTCTAGAGCAGCAAGTGTTGTGCGCACACCATTGGTGGAGTTGATGTCGAACTTATCCATGATCTCGCGGATCGTGGGAGGGGCACCGCGCTCTTTTATAGTTTTGGCGATGAAGTCGAAGATAACCTGCTGGCGTTCTGTGAGGGGTTTGGACATAAAGTGTTTCCTCCTAATTTCTGAAAAACAAACTACTGCTAATATATATACTGCACATTCGTGCATTTGTCAAGAAAGATCTGAGATTCGAGTATGTTAAAGGTTAAGTATGGGAGAGAAAAGTTGTATAACTCCCAGTTTTCAATGGGATAATCACCTATTAGAGAGTTTAGTTGACAAAGTTCACCCTTGTTCCTAATCTTAAGCTGCGTAGACGACAAACTCATTAAAAACAGGTAGAAATCTACATTTACTGGCAATTTGTCATTCTTCCGTGTAAACGGATTAACCCCATTTGGACAGGTGCAGCGGGGGATCGCATGAAGAAGTACTGGAAAAATAGCTATTATAAGCGCACATTTGTACTTATGGCATGTGTGTGTGGATTGATCGCAGTTCAACCTGTTGTCGCTCAGGATGAAATCGAATCGACAGCGGAGCCCAAGAAGGGTAAAAGCTTTTTTACGCCGCGTCGCATTTTGGGCGCTGCTTTCATTGGCGGTAGTGTCTTTCTGGCCAAACAGGGATTCGACTATAACGACGAGGCCGATGAATTGTATGATCTCTATCAGGTGACCAACGACCCTGAAGAAGCAGATCGCCTCTACCGGCGCACGACCAACCGGGATGTCAAGAGCCAGGTTAGTTGGGCTTTGAGTGCGGCATTTGTCCTCAGTGGGGCGCGTCTCTTGCTCGCCAAGTCTGGCGCCTACGAGCGCCGAGACTTTTCCAACGCAATAGTTAAAGGGGTGCAACTTGAGCCGCGCTTAGATCAGCACGGCACTGTATTGCACCTGAGAAAGATCTGGGAGTTTTTCTAATATGAGGCGCCATCTCTTTCCACTCGCGTTGTCGGGGGTACTGCTGCTCGGTTTAAGTTGCGACCGGGAACGCAGCAATCCTATCGATCCCCAGTCCAGTATCCTAAAAAACAGGCCGACCACACCTGTCGGTATAGTTGCCGAAGGCAGTGTCGGCACTATCCGCCTGCTGTGGCAACCCGTAGACGAACGCGATCTGGCTGGTTATGCCGTTTTTCGTGCCGAGCGTTCCAATGGCGAATACGCTTTTGTCCAGGGCGACGGCGATAGCACGGCACAAATTACTACCGGAAAAACGGATTTTGTCGACTCATTGGCCGCTCCCGGCCAGACCTTTTTTTATAGGGTCGCAGCGGTTGACACGGCGGGTCTGGTCAGCGAGTTGTCGATTTTTGTCGGCGCTACTGTGCTGGAGGACAATTTGCCTCCCGCCGCTCCCCAGAACTTATCGGCTGTAACAGACGAAAATGTGGTCGGTCGCATTGTCGTGCGCTGGACGTCGCCAACGCGCGATGCCGGCGGTGGTGAATTGACGGGCCTAAGTGGTTATGTACTGCTGCGCTCCGAAGGGGGGCCGGGTGCTTTTGTACCGGTAGATACGCTGGATCCCGAGGTGCGCGATTTTATCGACGAAGGTCTCAAATCACTAACGATCTATGCCTATGCCTTAATTGCCTTTGACGAAGCGGGAAACGAAAGTCAGCTGTCCTCTTCTAGTCAGGCGCAAACCCAGGGGCTGGCGGTGCCAAACGCGCTGCGGGCAGAGGGCCAGATCGGTCGTATCGTATTAAACTGGCAGGGTAGTGGAGTAGTGGAAGTGCAGGGGTACGACGTATTTCGCTCAGAGCGTTCGGACGAGGGATACCAACGGCTACCAGGCAACGAAAATACACCGTTCACCACGGGGCAGACGACGTATATCGATTCGGCTTTGGCCGCCGACCAACTTTTCTTTTACAAGGTGCAGGCCATAGGCGCCGACGGTTTGATCAGCGAGCGTTCTGGCTTCGTCAGTGCTACGGTTGTGAAAGATGACGTACCGCCGGCCGCCCCCCAGAATTTATCGGCCGTGCCCAATGAAGTAGACTTTGGTCGGGTAGATCTGAACTGGAATGCCCCGGTGCGAGATACGGACGGAGGGCAGTTGACCGGCTTGGCGGGTTACGTGGTGTTTCGCTCTGAAGAAACGGCCGATTCCTTCATCCGCGTAGGCCAGGTAAACAACACGCAGTTTACGGATACAGAGCTCGATGAATCGAAGACCTACTTCTACCAAGTGATGGCTTTCGACGAGTTAGACAATGAAAGCGCAAGGACGCCGTCTGTGCAGGTTAAGACGCAAGGTCCGGATCGCGTCGCGCCTGCCACGCCGCAGAATTTGTCGGCGTTGGCCAGTCAAACCGACTTTGGCCGGGTAGATCTGAGCTGGAGTGTGCCGACGACCGATGCGGACGGGGGCGAATTGACGGGTCTAGTGGGTTATGTGGTGTTCCGCTCGGCGGAGACTTCTGATTCCTTCGTCAGGGCGGCTCAGGTAGAGGATGCCGAATTTACAGATACTGGGTTGGATGAGTCGAAGACCTATTTCTACGAAGTTATTGCATTAGACGAGTCGGGCAATGAGAGCGGTCGTTCCCCGTCAGTGCGGGTGACGACCCAGGGGCCAGATCGAGTGCCGCCGGCTACGCCACAGAATTTGTCGGCGGTAGCCAGCCAAACCGACTTCGAACGGATCGTGGTGCGCTGGAGCGCGCCGACGACGGATGCGGATGGGAGTGAGTTAAGCGGTCTGGTCAATTATGTAGTGCTGCGCTCGGAAGGTGGCACCAGCTCGTTTGTACCGGTGGATACGCGGTCGGCAAGCGAGCGAGAATATGTAGATAGCACTCTGACCCCGTTGACGACGTATTTCTACACGGTAGTGGCGCTGGATGATTCGGATAATGAGAGCAGCCAGGCGTCTGCAGTACAGGTGCGCACCAACGGCATCGAGGTGCCGTCGGG
>Ga0209501_10005235_pt1 | contig 12049 bp, 11 predicted proteins | sample ArcticOcean_MG_C_4_FD_187434 | JGI IMG/M metagenome (GOLD analysis project Ga0209501, IMG submission 187434) | Marine microbial communities from western Arctic Ocean - ArcticOcean_MG_CB4_134 (SPAdes) (version 2) | ecosystem: Environmental > Aquatic > Marine > Oceanic | place: Arctic Ocean...
AAAAGAGAAAAAATATGAAAAAATGGACTGAAGACGCACTTAATACTTTACCTGTAGAAGACGGTTTTCGATTACGGGGCCATTTAATGACCCGCTTAGAAACCTTGACGGATGCCACTTTCGCCTTTTCTATTACCATGTTGGTTATATCAGTAGGGAAAATTCCCGGCAATCTAATCGAATTAATTACCGCATTGAAAACCACCCCTGCGTTAATACTGGCTTTTTCCATGATATTTTTATTTTGGTCTAACCATCGGAGTTGGAGTAGAAATTATGGATTAGATACTTTTTTATCACGTTTAATTACTTTTGGGTTAATATTCATTTTATTGGTTTATATTTATCCTCTCCGACTTTTATCATCATTTTCTATATCACTATTGAGCGGGGGCTACTTTCCCTCTGAGTTTATGGTTACAGGATTAATTGATGTACCCAAACTCTTTGTTATTTATGGTGTAGGGTTTACACTTATTTCAGCCTTATTCAGCTTCTTATTTTATTTGGGTTGGAGAAGGTCAAACGAATTATCACTTAATCAATTTGAGAAAACAGAAACTCTCACTGGCATTGTTGCCTGGGCTATATGTGCAGTTACTGGATTCTTAGCTACCTTAATGGCAGCAGCTACTCCTCCCCATATTGGAATTTTCAGCGGTTTTATTTATTCAACCTTATCGATTACCATTTATTTTTCAACTAGACAAATAATGAGATGTTCAAAAAAATAAACTGATCTAACAATTTAAATTTATAATTATTCATTTAACCACAATTAACCTTTTAAGGAGACAACATGGAGAACAGCATAAAACCAGATAAGAAGTATTTGACGGCACAAATATTAATTTTGGCTGTCATATCAGGAATAACCTTGATATCTGCAGGAGTTTTGTATTTTATCATCAATTATTCAAATCCTGACGCGGAGGCAACCTTGGTGCTTTTGGCAATTACTTGTGCAGCTAATTTACTAATGTGGGTAATTTCATATCCCATCATCCACCTCTATACAAAGAACCTTACCTATATTATTCAGGATGACCGGATAACCATTTTATCCGGCATAATTACAAAAAAAGAACAAAATATTCCCTACCGGTCTATTACGGACTTTGTACTCAATAGGGGTCCTTTTGATCGTTATTTGGGAATTGGTACTATCCAAATTCAAACAGCGGGACAATCTACATCTGCCACTGGTTATGAAGGAAGTTTATCGGGGCTATTGGACTATGATGAAATTCACGGTAATTTAAGGGATAAATTGAAATCATTACACCCAGTTTCAGAATCCACAACTACTAGTGAGCCTATAAATTTATCCAATGAAAATGTGTTCACTCAAATTCTTGAAGAATTGAAAAAAATTAGAAAGAATACAGAAAAATAATGGTTCACTTATTAAATCGGCAACTATTGGTCGGAAAAAAAACGTAATTATTTAAAGAAACTAAAACCAACTTATGATTATTGATATTTTTCTACCCTTATCGCTTGTATTTATAATGTTCACTCTTGGATTGGGATTAACTATAAACGATTTTACCAATATCTTTCGGGAACCTAAAGCATTTGGAGTCGGGTTACTGAACCAAATGATTATCCTTCCAATTGTTGCTTTCATAATTGTGAGCCTTTCTGGATTGACAGAAGAAATGGCAGTTGGTATGATGATTCTTGCTTGCTGCCCGGGCGGGGTTACATCCAATATGATTACAAAATTGGGAAAGGGAGATACAGCTCTATCTATTTCTTATACAGCTGTCATGAGTATTGCAACAGTAATCACCCTCCCCATTATTACTGGATTTTCAATGGCTCATTTCATGGGAGCAGATGTACCTCAAATTAACATCCTGTCACTGGGTATGACCATGTGTCTCATTACGGCTATTCCGGTTGGAATTGGATTACTGACACATACCAAATTTCAAAACTTCACCAAGTCATTTGAACCAAAAGCCAGTAAAATTTCCACCATCTTATTTGTGGTTATTGTAGCTGGTGCCTTAGCCAGTGAATGGGATGCATTTATTACAAATGTAGCCTTACTTGGACCTGCAATTGTTGCATTGATCCTGGTCATGTTGTTCATTGGGTACAACAGCGCTCAATATTTTAAAATGAATTCCAAACGGGCTATAACTGTTGCCATCGAATCCGGTATTCAGAATGCTACTGTGGGGATAACTATCGGCAATATTATCATGAATCAGGAAGAGGGACTGTCACCTCTTAGCCTCCCCTCAGGGGTATATGGAATATTAATGTATCTGGTTTGTCTGCCCTTTGTATTTTGGTTTTTAAGACGAAATAAATAAAATATGATTATTATAAACTATTAATTTCACCAGGATTGCAAGCTATTTCGTCCTATTTTAACTCAGAACAATTAACTCCGTATCACATCTAGTAACGAACCCCTTTTCTCACTCAACAAATTCCGAGCATTACCGGCACCCACTTTCAATTTTCCCATTACCAATGCAGTCTTTACCTCTCCATTTGCGGACTGCAATAGTTTCCGGGCGTCATCATAATTTAACTCCGTAAGATGCTCGATAATACGGGTGCCTCTATCCCAGAGTTTTTGATTGGAGGCTTTTAGGTCCACCATGAGGTTTCCGTAAGTTTTGTTAAGTTTAATCATCAGGGTAGTGGTTATCATATTCAGCGTCATTTTGGTGGCTGTGCCAGCCTTCATACGAGTAGAACCGGTGATAACTTCAGGACCCACAATAATAGAAATGATATGATCTACATATTCTAATACTGGCGGATTATTACAAATTAGAAGTCCCGTAATTGCTCCAATCTCTTTTGCTTTTTCTAATGCACCAAGTACAAAGGGTGTTGAACTGCTGGCTGTTATTCCTAATATCGTATCTTCTGCAATTATTCCATAATCTACAATAGCCTTGGCACCATCAGCCGGATCATCCTCTGCCCCTTCAATTGATTTCACCAAAGCATCACTCCCGCCGGCAATAATCCCCTGGACCATTTCAGGATCAGTACTGAAGGTGGGCGGACATTCGGCAGCATCCAACACGCCCAATCTTCCACTGGTTCCGGAGCCAATATAAAACAGGCGTCCCCCCCTTTGAATGCGGGGAATTAATAAATTAATAAAAGCTTCAATTTCAGATAATTTATCTTGGATGGCTAATGAAACCCCAGCATCTTCATTATTTATAATGTTCAGTATTTCCAAGGTTGAATTTTTATCTATATGGGTGGAAGCTGAATTTTGTTGCTCCGTAAACTTATCCCAACTCATAGTCTTTCCTTTGTTTGTAGATATAAAACCATCTAATTTTTAAAATCTATTTTATTTTTAATCTGAATGCTTGACCTAAACTTAGCCCTGCTGGGGCTCATACTTTCAATTGTTTATTCCAGTTCAGAAATTGCACTTCTGTCTGCCAATGCTCTCCAATTAGATGTGTGGGAAAAGCAGGAAAAATACCTAGCACGCTGGGCTTCCTCCATATTGGATTGGAAACCCGAATATTTATCAGTAATTCTTATCGGAACAAACCTGTCGAATATTCTGGCTACCTCGTTTGCAACGGTTTATTTGCTCCGTTCAGATTTATTACCCCATCAATTAATTGTAATCCCAATCACTATTATTATCCTGCTTTTTGGAGAGATCCTGCCAAAGTCAATCATGCAGAGATATGCCAATTTGGGGCTGATAATTCTATCTCCATTCTTAAAGTTTTCATATTATATATTTTTTCCCATAATTTTTCTTTTACGGCAAACAGGTTGGATGGATGTAACTGAACGCTTCAGTAAAACAGCAGAAGATTTAGAAGAAAAGAGAGATGATATTCAACACGCCTATGAACAGGTGGACGACCCGGAAGCCATGGAAGAAGACGAGAAAGAAATGATCTCAAATGTGTTCGATTTCAGGGAGAGTAAAGTCAGCGAAGCCATGACTCCACGTACTGAGATTTCTGCTATTTCCAGTACGGAATCGCTAGAGAAGGTACTGCATACTTTTATTGATTCGGGGCATTCAAAGCTGCCTGTATATGAAAAAAACTTAGATAATATTATTGGGGTTGTGTATTTATATGACCTGTTTCATTCGCCCGAAAATCTTCAGGAAGTAATCAAACCTGTGTTGTTTATTCCCTATACAAAACCTGTAATGGATCTATTGAGTGAATTTCAATCTGCCCATCACGCTATGGCTGTGGTTTTGGATGAGCATGGTGGGTCGGCTGGTCTTATTACTGCAGAAGATGTATTTGAGGAATTATTTGGAGATTTCGAGGATGAGTTTGATGTGGATAGCAAAAAATCTGAAAGGCAGGAAGATGGCTCTATTGTGGTTGATGCCCGAATGGATTTGGAAGATTTTAATGACGAATATGGAAATATTTTTCCGGAGGGCAACTACGAGACTGTAGGCGGGTATATCATTTCCCAACTGGGACGAATTCCCAATAAAGGAGAGCATTTATTTATGCCCATTGGCCAGATGGTTGTCATTAAAGCTTCGGCACGGCAAATTCACCAAGTTCAATTATATCCAACTGAATAATTAATCTAAAATAATATGGCTACCTTTAGCAAGGAAAACTTATCTCCAGCTGCTTTTATTGGCGTGAGAGGCAACGACATTATTTCATTCGGATCTGGCGAACCTGATCTTCCTCCACCGGATGAAGTTTATAAAATACTCCCCAATTACAAAGATTTTAAATATGCTGTGATACAGGGTTTGGACTATCTTCGGGATGCACTTACCCTCCAATACCCAGATTCTACAGCTGATAGCTTCGTCATTACCAATGGTGCCTCAGAGGCGTTAGATTTGACCTTGCGGGTTATCAGTAGTTATGAGATGTCCCAATCAAAAAAAGTATTGATGACCAAACCCTATTATTACTCATACCCTCGCCTGGTGGAGTTTGCTGGCATGGAACCGGTGTATCTGAAAACCAACCAAGGCCGGATTGACATGGATGATTTCAGGGTAAAGGTTAAAGATTGTAGAGCAGTATTGATCAATTCTCCATCTAACCCCACTGGGCGAGTTGAAGCCATATCCACTCTGAAAGAAATTGAAACGCTCACCAGTGAAAATGGTGTATTTGTGTTATCTGATGAAGTCTATAAGGATCTTATTTATGTAAGGGAAAACTACCTCATACAAGGACCCCATGTTGTAACTATCAATTCATTTTCAAAAACATATGCCATGTGCGGTTTTCGGGTGGGATATCTCTGGTCTTTAGATAATAAGCTGGTTCAGGATGTGATCAATATGAAAACCCATACTTCCATGAATACCAATATTTTGGGACAGGAAATGGCATTTGAAGCCACAAAAGTCTCCCGCACGTTTATTGACGACCAACTGATTATCTGGCAGGAACGAAGAGACCTGCTTTATAATGGATTAAAAGCATTGGGATTGGACCTTTGGAATCCGGAAGGTGCCTTTTATATGCTGCCAAAAATTGATAATGCCGCTGATTTTGTCTGGGATATGTTCACCAAATATAATGTCATCACCTATTTAGGTGACTGGTTCGGTGCAGAGGGTCGGGTACGCTTTTCCTATGCCTTGGACACAGCCAAAATTGAAGATGGGTTGGAGCGGATTGGTACGTATCTGGAAGAACATTAAAAATTATCAATTACATATCAGAAATAAGAAAGGAAAGTAAAATGAAAAAAATATTACTATTAACATTATTAACCACATTCACCTTTTCACAAGCTGAAGAGTGGATATACTACCAAATGAATGCAAGTAATGGGAATGGTGATTTATCTATTTATAGAATAAAACCGGATGGGACAGAAAATGAATTAGTGATTGACACGACAGCGAATGATATCCTGGAGCGATTTTTCCCCTTTCATCCTTCTTTTATTTGATCTAAACCATTTCAGTTTCCAACGCCTCGGAATAAGATCCTTTGGTTGCCATTCCATTAAACTTGGCGCGTTGTAGAAATGCTTCCTGGGCTGTAGGAATATTTTCATCCTTACCATTCCATGCCGTTAACGCAGATGCCTGCAAAGCACGTCCGTAGGAAAAACTGAGATTCCAAGGGAGACCTCCCCCATGTTTAGAATTCATCATATTTAAATGAGCCGTGGCATTTTCGTTACTCTGTCCACCAGAAAGGAATGCACAACCAGGTACATCATCAGGGACTGTAGCTTTCAGAACTTCGACCGTACGGTCCGCCACCTCTTCTACTCCTGCTTGTTCGCTGCATCCAATCCCGGAAACAATCATATTTGGTTTTAAAACAATACCCTCCAAATACACACGCTGTTTTTCTAATTCTTCAAATACTCTGGTAAATGTTTTCTGTGAAATTTCATGGCAGGAATCTATGCTATGACTACCATCCATAAGTACTTCAGGTTCAACTATTGGCACAATATCTGCTTCCTGACACAGTGCTGCATAGCGTGCCAAGGCATGGGCATTTACATGAATACAAGCTTCCGTAGGAATACCGCCCTCTCCAATGGTTATAACAGCTCTCCATTTTGCAAATCGAGCCCCCAATTTATAATATTCACTCAATCGATCTCTTAATCCATCCAACCCTTCGGTTACTTTCTCACCGGAATGAGATGCCAGTTCCTTTGCGCCTTTATCAACCTTAATCCCTGGTATTACACCTAAATTCTTTAAATATTGAGGAAAAGCTATGCTATCTGAAATGGTGGACTGTCTCAGGGTTTCGTCAAAAAGTATGACACCGCTGATATATTTTTCCATTCCATTTGAGGTAAAAAGTAAATCTCTATATGTATTTCGGGTGAGTTCTGTTGACTCTACGCCTATGTGTTCAAATCGTTTTCCACAAGTAGGATTACTTTCATCTGCGGCCAAAATACCTTTGCCTTTTTGCACCATTGCATTTGCTGTACTTCTTAATTGTTCCTTATTCATTTCTCCCTCAATTAATTTATTTTTGTCCTATTGCTAATATCATTGTCTGAAACCATTCTGTTTGTGGGTTAAATGGTTTGCCGCCCTTAATCCTATCAAATTCTATACAGGTTAGTTGATTATTATTGTTTTCATCTAATCCCACAACTCCAGATTCTCCATCCATAGCACACTCAACTGCAAAATCTGCCGATTGGAAAATAAGTCCCAAATCTTTTTTATTGGGTTTGGCAGAGCGGGCAAAATAACCAGATTTTTGAACCAATACTTTATCTGCGCCGATCTCTTTTGAAAATTGTTTTGCAAACCACTTGCCGGGATTTACATCATCCAACTGGATATGACCGAAGGCATCCCGTTTTATTTTTGCTCCACGGGTTTCCATTTCTAAAACGATACTATCAATCCCAGCCCCTTCACTGAGAAAGATATTTACAGAATCCTTTTCATCCATTCGTTTCCTTAAACGCTCCATTTCCTTAGGCAGATCAATCTCCATTTCAGGGATATACACTGCATCTATATCCCAACGCTCTTTGTCGATTAATAAGGAAGGAAGAAACTTCTTCTCACACAATCTTCGTCTGTATTCCATAGCAGTTGCGGCAGTTAGCCAGCCGCAATTTCTCCCCATAACCTCATGGATTATAAGCTGCCTGGAACTGGTGGTATTTTCATTGGCAATATTTTCAAAAAATATTGCGCCTTGTTCCGCAGCTGTCCACGCTCCCAAGGTCTGTTGGATTGGAAATACATCATTATCCACAGTTTTAGGTAATCCAACTACGGTTAATTCATATCCATTATTTGATAAATACTTTACCAATTCCCCGGCAGAAGTATTGGTATCATCACCGCCAATGGTATGAAGAATATTCACCTCATCCTGCACAAGCTGATCCGCTGCAACTTTTAATGGATCTTCACCATTTTTTATATATCCATTTTTCACACAATCATCTGCATTGGTGAGTTTTACTCTGCTGTTGCCAATAGGAGATCCACCATATTCGTACAATATTTCAACATTATCAATTACATCTTCATCAATGGTTATAGTCTTATCCGTTAATAAGCCCTTATACCCATATAAATAACCCATCATATCTACTTTGGATTCAAGCTCAGAATAATTATGAATGAGCCTGCCGATTGAAGCCGATAGGCACGGAGCAATACCGCCAGCCGTTAAAAATGCAACTTTCATTAGTGAATTCTGGTAAACATTTTAAGTCCATAAATTACTACCAACCCCTTATTTAGAAGTAAGTAAATTATCCCTGAAAATGAAACGTTTATTCTACCTATATATGCGTAATAATTCTACATTTTGGACAATTTTCCTTTGTGCTATTCTCATTGCTGATACCCAACAATGTTCAATTTGCCTTCAACCACTGAATGCTGAATATTCCGTAGATGCTTGGGGAAATGCTTTTCACTCTAAACATGAAAAAGAAGGATTGTTTTGTCATTCATGTTCCAGAATTATTTCACAGGGTGTAACTCGTGGTGGATATGTTTATGCTGATGGTCGGCATATGTGTAGTCTTTGTAAGATTACTGCAGTAAATAAAGATTCATCAATTAATGCCGCCTATCGTTCCGTTATCACTCAATTGGGGGCGATTGGAATTGTCAATATTCCAAGCGATATACCTATTACCTTAGTTGACCTTAATCAATTGAATGAAAAAGCGGATATTTTTTCTCATGCAAAATTAAAAGGATTTACCCATTTTGATTTGCATTCAAATTCTCAAATAACTAATAATAATCCTTACCACATTTTTCTTTTATCCGGATTACCACAAATAGAATTTAAAGCCGTTCTGGCACATGAAATTATCCATATATGGCTGGAAATAAATAGCATTCAAATAAATATAAAGACAGCAGAAGGATTTTGCAACTTGGGCAGCTATCTCATTTACAGGAATGATGACACTCGATTCTCTCAAATCCATCTACAGGCTATGGAAAATGAACCGGGTGAAGTTTATGGTTCAGGCTACCGATATATGAAATCTTTATTGGTGGAGATTGGATGGGAAAAATTATTAATAAAAATGAAATCTTTATAAAGGAAGGTTTTCTTCCCATTTTAAAAATGGGTATTTTTCAACTTTAATACACTATTCTGAAAGACGAATATACCAATCGAATTCCTAATTAATTCTGCTATACCTTATGAATCTTCAGCATATTGGTACTACCAGTTACTCCAACAGGTACACCTGCAGTAATTATAAAGGAATCCCCCTTTTTAATAATTTTTCTCTCCTTTAATAATTCACCAGAATCAATTATCATTTTATCTGTTGATGTAGTCGGATTTACCAATAATGGCGTTACCCCCCAAATTAATGCCAATTTACAACATACTTTGTAATTTGGACAGAGAGCAAAAATTCGAGCCTTAGGTCGATGTTGTGCCATTTTCATAGCAGTAACTCCACTTTCAGTCATGATTACGATGGTATTTATTGAAAGATCATTGGATATAGTCATGGCTGCATGACAAATGGATCCACGACCATCTTTATAATGCATTGACTCATTGAGAATATACCGGTTGAAATTTTGTCTGTCAAAATCTTTTTCAACGGATTGGGCAATATCAGCCATTATTTGCACAGATTCAACGGGGTAGTCTCCAATGGCAGTTTCCCCGGAAAGCATCACCGCATCCGCACCATCATAAATAGCATTTGCTATATCATTTACCTCAGCACGAGTCGGAGTTGGATTTTGAATCATTGTATCCAACATCTGAGTAGCAATTATCACAGGTTTTCTATTTTGGAGACATTCATTAACAATTTTCTTTTGTAGAATTGGAAGCTCTTTGAGAGGCATTTCAACACCCAAATCACCCCGAGCAACCAATATTCCATCAAAGGCATTTATAATTTCATTTAAATTTTCAATTGCTTCTGGTTTTTCTATCTTGGCGATTACTGGAATATTTACATTTCTTTTATTAAGCTCATTTTTAATGAGATTCAGATCATCTGCTGACCGAACGAATGACATAGCAAGCCAATCCGCTTTTAAATCTATAGCCAACTGGATATCCGTAAAATCCTTTTCTGTAATAGAGGGTAAGTTTAATTTCACACCCGGAAAATTGATTCCCTTTCCTGCAATTATTTCTCCAGAATTTTTAGCCCTTATCTGTAAATCATGTTTTTCAACCTTTGTAATATCAAAAGATATACTTCCATCATCTATTTTAATCTGCCCACCCTGAATTTGATCAGCAAAACTTAATTCCATATTAATGGGGATATCACATTGGTCACCTCCAAGGCTATATTCCTCACCTTCCTTTATTTGAATGGATATAGCTCCACGAATTTTCCCTACTCGAATTTTAGGACCACCTAAATCAAATAAAATGGCAATTGATTTTTCAAATTTAGAACTCTGTTCTCGAATAATTTGAACGGTTTCTTTTAACTGGGTTGGGGAAGCATGATGGGATAAATTAATTCGTGCTACATCCAAACCTGCAGAAATAAGTTGATCTATTTTCTCTCGAGAATTTGTTGCAGGACCTATGGTAGCTATAATTTTAGTCTTTCTCATAATATAATTTTAAATTAGGTGTTTTGGATAAACTGCTCAATTAAATGAAATGTTGAAAGAGTGGCATAAGCATTAAATTACGTCCTATGATAAATGCTCCCATATAAAAAACCCCGCATATAAATTATTACATGCGGGGTTTCAATTATTTTTACCAGTACTTTATTTCAATAGCATGAGCTTTTGAGTTTGGACAGTATGCTGTCCATTACCAGAAGTAAAACCATCAACCGTTATCGTAAGGAAATAGAGACCACTTGAGTGGCTATCTGCATTCCAATTAACAACATGGTATCCTGCTGAATATTCACCATTTGCAAGCTCTGCAACTTCACGTCCGGTGATATCAAAAATAATTGCCGTTACCACTGCATCATTTTCTATACCAAAAGTAATATTGGTTATAGGGTTAAATGGATTTGGATAGGCTGAAACCAACAACACGTCGTCTGGCATCTCTCTTGCTGTCAGTTGGCCAAGTGAAAAGATTTCATTACTTTTCCAAGCCGGTACAGCATCCATAACCTGATATACTTTACCATTGGTATTTTTCTGTACCTTTAAGACAAGCATATTACCGTTCATACTATAGTGCTCAGTTTCAAAAGAACCATCGTAACCCATGGCAGGTACATCAGTATAAGTACCATTCCATTGCCGTGCTCCTACCAGAGTTTGACCTTTGTAACTGAGAATCCAATCTCCATTAGAAATCGGCATTCCATCCAGAGTAATATCCTCTATAAAATAGAAAGCCTGCTGAGTAGATTGATAAATAACCTTGTCATCTGGAACTGTTAATTCAGCCTCATCATCAAATTTAATTCTGCTCATGGTACCAACATCAAAAGAGAAGGAAATACTTTCAGTTGTAATCATCCAATATCCATTTCCACCCTTCAGAGCAGATAAACTTCCCTGCCAGGGAGGTTGATTATTAGCTGCCACACCTTCTCCAATAATACCACTAACTGATCCTTCAATATCATCTGGTAAACTGGAACTGATTTCTACTGACCCCTCAACGGGGAAAGAAATTAAATTGGCTCCACTATGAAGAGCATATTCAATAGCTAGGTCAGTGGGAGTCCCATCCTCAATACATAATGAATCCGCCTCACTCATAATCACCCAATATCCAGATAATGAACTAATAGTATTTAAACTACCCATCCAATCTGTTCCATTATAGTTTGCAGCCACACCTTCTCCTATAACACCGGTTGCAATACCCTCGACAGAGGACATCACATTGGCAATGGAGGCATCATCCGGAAGCCCATAAAAACTTATCAGATTCGCACCGGGATGTAAATCAAGACAATAGTCTATACCACCACAAGATGAACCATCACCATCACAAACTCCACACTCATCTAACTCTGCAGTTGAACCACATACATTATCACAGCCACTTAATACTGAGTCACCACCACATACTCCAGCACAATCTTCTACTGCATTACCACCACAATCTCCAGCACAATCTTCTACTGCATTACCACCACA
>Ga0209501_10005237_pt1 | contig 12047 bp, 13 predicted proteins | sample ArcticOcean_MG_C_4_FD_187434 | JGI IMG/M metagenome (GOLD analysis project Ga0209501, IMG submission 187434) | Marine microbial communities from western Arctic Ocean - ArcticOcean_MG_CB4_134 (SPAdes) (version 2) | ecosystem: Environmental > Aquatic > Marine > Oceanic | place: Arctic Ocean...
GACCCCGTCCTCTACCACGATAAGGATGGCAATCGGTGGGGTCCTGGACAGTGGTGGCGATGAACGGGAGTCTCATGACTGTTCGGGTCGACCAGGTGGTCGATTGCTTGATTCGGGGCAATCGGTTGGTACCAGTCGCCTAAGAGACCGCGACACCCGATCCCGTAACTGACTTGAAGCCCGGATTTTGTTTTCCTCGATTTCCGGGCCTTTCTGCGTACGGTTTCCACTTTGACTTTGGTCACCCCTGTTGCATATTCGATCATTCCAGTTGTTCCCGCCGGGTTCAATTCCATGCAGGATTCTATGGCTCGTGTTGTTGTTCTCGAAGACGATTCGGTCGTCCGGCACCTCGTCGTTCGCATCCTGGAGATGAGTGGGCATTCGGTTCAGGCATTCGAGGATGCTTCCTTCGCATTGAAGGAGGTCGGCTGGGACGATGTTGACCTGCTGATCTCGGATTTGATGATGCCGTTGCCTGGGGACGATGCCGTACGGGCCCTTCGGGCGCGTGGCATTCGCGTGCCGGCCATAATTATGAGCGGGCAGCTGGAAGAGACACGCCTCAACGGACTGGATATACAGGGCACTGTGGCAAAACCTTTCAAGCTTTCGGAGTTGATGCAGGCTGTAAACGCGATTCTTTAGGCAAGTTTGTTAAGATCCACTTCCATCCGGCCGATATAGGGTAGTGTCGGAGCTTCATAAATGGAGGCCGGATCGATGGTTGCGAAAGAGTTGGGCCCGGGAGACCGGGTCGTTTATGTGGATTCAGATGAGATCGAGTGGGGGCCGTGGGAGGTCATCGACCGCGAAGGCGAGTCGGTGACCGTGCGGGTAGAGGACACGATTCTCTACGAGATTTCAGCGGAGGCCCTTCGCAGGAAGAGTCTGGGCGCTGAGTCGAACACAAACTGACAATCTACAGAAGATTGAACGTACAAAACCGCCGGGCGAGTTTCATCGCCCGGCGGTTTACTTTTCCCCCGCTCCCACTTTACAGGTTTCCCGATCAGGCCTATCTTACCGGTCCACCATTCCTTTCCACCGAAGCCAGGTAGCCTTTAGCTTTGTCTCTACCTCAGCAAGAACTCATCGTTGACGCTGCCCCGGACGCGACACGTGATCGCGTTACGCTCCGTGCCGTCCTTATCGGGATCGCCCTGGTTGCCTTCGTGAATGCCTGGACCGTTTACGGTCTCTATGTCATTCATATCAACCAGATGGTCTTCAGTTACATGCCGATGGCTCTCATGATCCCATTCGTAGTTCTGGCACTTGGGATCAATCTACTTCTGCGCCGCTTTTTCCCTGCACTCGCCTTCTCCCCTCTGGAACTGGCAGTGGTATTCTCCATGGGCCTCATCGGAGCCATGTTTCCGGCCATGAATTACACCGGCCTGATCATGGGTCACATGGCGAGTCCGTACTACTTTGCGTCTCCCGAAAATGGGTGGTCCGAGTTTCTCCATCCGCACCTTACTTCGTGGATGTTTCCGGGGAACGCCAACGGGGAGATGCGGAATTTCTTCGAAGGAATGCCCCGGGGTGATTCGATTCCATGGGGCGTGTGGCTGGGGCCTCTGTTCTGGTGGTTTTCGTTCGCAGGCGCGCTTGTGTGGACGTGTCTCTGCGTGGCCGTCATCGTGCGCAAACAATGGGCGGAACTGGAACGTTTGCCTTTTCCGGCGGCACAGGTGGCTCTGGAAATGGTCCAGAAAGACAAGAAGCGTGTGCTCCCTCCGATGCTTCAGACCAGGGCCTTCTGGATCGGGATGGCGGTTCCGCTGGCCGTAATCTGCTGGAATATGATCTCGTATTTCGAACCACGCTTCCCGACGATTCCCATTACCCAGGTGGGCGGCGGTCACATCCGCATCAACGTGACCCGGTACGTCCCCAGCTACTACTTCTTCGTGGGTATCAATTTCTTCATCATGGGGTTTGCCTACTGGACGAGCCTTGAGGTTCTCTTTTCCATCGTCTTCTTCTATGCCGTGGTGGTCGCCGAGGTCTGGTTCTTCAACCGAATTGGCTACTCGGTGGACACGCCCGGACTTTGGTCTTCCGGCAACGTCGCCAATGCCTGGCAAGCTTTCGGGGCCCTCACGTTCTTGGTGGTTTGGGGTCTCTGGATGGCTCGAGACCATCTCGGCGGGGTGTGGCGAAAGATACGCTACAACGATCCTTCGGTTGACGATTCAGAGGAGTTGATGTCGTTCCGCCTGGCAGGGATTGGTCTGCTGGTGGGCGTTGTCTTTATCGTGGGGTGGCTGAACGCGTCGGGCATGGAGATGCTCGTCGTTATCCCGTTCCTGTTCGCTATGGCCGTTCTCTATATCGGCATCGCTCGTATCGTTGCCGAGAGCGGCCTCGTCTACCTTCGCGGAACTATGATGCCGCCCACGTTCGCTCTGTTTGCCGTTGGTTCAGCCCGGATTTCCCCACGGACGATGGCGACCTTCGCTCACTCTTACGGCTACTTCACGGATGCCAAGAGCCTGGCGATGTCCAGCACCGCCCATTGCGCCAAGATTGCGTCGGTGGTGCGCGGCAACAAGAAGCCCTTCGTCTTCTCGTTGGCGGCAGCTGGCCTGGCGGCCGTTATCACCAGTGTGGCGTTTACGATGTACCTGGCATACCAGACCGGAGCCTACAATTTTGGAGCGTTCGAGTTCAGCACGCACCCGATGATCTTCGACTATTTCGTGAACAAGACGAAAACGTCACTCTCTCCGGATTGGGTGCGGATGGCCTTTTACGTTGGCGGCGCCGCGTTCATGGGCGTGATGACTCTGGTACGGTACCGGTGGCCATGGTGGCCTATTCACCCGGTGGGTTTTGCCATTATGGAAACACGAGCGGTACGCGACACGATCTTCACCATCTTCCTCGTCTGGGTGATCAAACTGTTGGTATTGAGGGTAGGCGGGATCGCCCTCTATCGACGCGGTCAACCCTTCTTTCTGGGAATCCTGGTCGGATTTATCCTGGGTACGGGCCTTTCTGCCGTGGTCGACACGGTTTGGTTCCCGGGCGAAGGGCACAGCGTACATACGTGGTGACGCGCTGAAGGAAGAGGGTGTGAAGGGGAATGCGCAGAATTCGCTGCAGATGAGGGGCGAGGGAGGACTACCGAAGATCTCAGTAACCCTGTTTCTCCAGGCGGCGTTCGAGGAGTTCGGGAAGCAGGAGGGTGTCGATTTCCATCTTTGTGGCGAAGGGGCCGTCGGGGTGATCGATGAGCCAGACGTGAAGCATCTCGGGGCTGCGGTGGCTGAGGGTGCCCCGTTCACATACCCCCTGATTGTTGGGTCTGCCGATGATGAGGAGTCCTCCGGCCAGACAGAAGGGTTCTGGCCAGATGTGATAGTGCCAGATCGTCTCGGGTCCTGCGATCTGGGCCCCTTCCCCGGTTGGGTCATCCACCAGGAACATGAAACCAACCAGCCGCTTTCCGAGAGGCGAGTTGTAGTACATCAAGAATTCTGGTCGTTCCGGATTCAAAACGTCGTTGTCCAGGGCATATGATTCATTCCCGAAATGAGTTTTGTCATCGAATATTTTTCGGTAGCCTGAATCGTAGCCTTTCTCGAACCGGAACCATTCATTCTTGCGTGCAGCTGCATAGCATGCGGCGATCAGCTTGTCCTGCGCCAGGCGTTGTTGCGGCGTAGGAGCGTCGGCATTCCAGTAGCGAGAGACCTCCCAGATAATCATCTTAGTGACATCCTGAGGATCTTTGGGCACCGTAGACTCTGGCTGCCACTCGCCGCGCGGGGTTTCGTAGCCCCAGGGGAGATAGTAGCGGGCAAATCGCTCTGCCTGCACGGGCTCTTCGGCACCGGATATTCTGGGAAGTCCTGCCAGAAGGATCAATCCCGCAACTGCCACTACGATCGTTTTCTGCATTGAGCCTAACCTCGGATTCTTAAAGCAACCGATCCAAACACTCTGAACGACTTCCTTTCAGGCGCCTTGCTTACCTGAAAATCTGCCCCTGCTCGACGACTGTGTCAAGGGCCGAGTCGACTCGGTGAATGGTGTTCCGTTCAGAGGAACAGCCGTACACCCCTATCGTTTCACATCTAACGGAGGTTCCCTTTGAGCGCATCGACCGAAGGATCCGTTCCAGAAAAGTTGGTTATCGGTGTCTGGCAAGGCGTATGCGTGAGCGCCGACATGGATGCTAATCTCAAACGTGCGGGCGAGGTCATCGACGAGGCGGGCGACACAGGATGCGATATCGTCTGCCTGCCTGAAACATTTCTATCCGGCTACAATAAGGAGAGCGTCGACAAGGGGAAGATGCCGCTGACGGACAAGCGGCTGATTGGCCTGGCGGAAAAAGCGGGGAAGCGCAACCTCGTGGCCATTGTGGGTATGAGTGAAGATCGCGGCGACAAGGTGGCGAACACGATGGCGGTGCTCGAAGATGGAAAGGTCATCGGGCACTACAGCAAGACGATGCTTACAGGCGGGGACTCTGGAGAGATGGGGTTCTGCATCGACGACGATCTGCCGGTGTTCCACGCAAAGGGCGTCTGCTTCGGGGTGATCGTCTGCCACGATTCGACATTTCCGGAGGTGGCGTCGACGCTGGCGTGGAAAGGCGCACGCATCATTTTCAGCCCACACTACAACGGTATCGGCGCCCCATGGATGGATGACCACAGAATCCAGGTCCGCAACAACCACGTAGGCATCGCCGCCCACTTCGGCGTCATCGTCGCCCGCTCCAACGTTATCGGTATCCCGTCGGGTGACAGAAAGGCCCTGGGTTACGGCGATAGCAGCATCTTTGGTCCCAACGGCTACTGCATCGCCGAGGCCGGGCTGTTTACGGAGAAGCTTATTACGGCCGACGTTGCTCCGTTGCTGGGCAAGCATCGTTGGCGGACGAGGGAGCAGCTGCGAATGTCGGTGATTCAGCAGAACTACGACGCGGCGAAGGAAGCGCTCGCGGCGGCGGAGAAGAGGAACGAAAAGGAGAAGTAACGTCTGTCAGAACTTCAACCCAACCGCATCTGTAAGGAACTTCATGAATGGCGTTGCCTTTCGGCATCGGTCTGCGAAGGCCGCGATGAAATCGGAGCCGGTTAGTTCCTTCCGCTTTACGTCGACGATTCCGATAAGTCCTTCCGCTTCAGGTCCTGTATCAGGGGATGGTCGGAAGCAGCGCCCGCCGGCGGCCGCTTCAGCGACTCGCCATCGAACGAGAAGGTGTTCCCGAAAGCCCCACCCGTCGCTTTTTTCCAGGCGTCGGGCCTTTCTACGATCGCAAAACGGATGCGCTTCGCCGTGGCTGCGTCGGGGCGCCAGATTCCGGCACCCATAAAAGACTCCTTTGGGTCCAGATGCAGGTAGTAGCCCGGCGCGTGGGCGTCCTTTGCGAGCTCGTGCCGGAAATGGACGCCCGCATTCGTTTTGTAGGGTGACTTGTCCTTCGAGAAGCGGACGTCCCGGTGGATCCTGAAGAGAGACCCACCCACCTTGCTGGGCTCCGCCACGAAATGACGACTTAGCTTTACCAGATGCTCCGAAAAGTCCTCGATGAAGCCAAGCAGCGGTTGGCGAACGTCCTTTTCGTAGCGATCCTTGTTCTCTTCGAACCACTTGCGGTTGTTGTTCTTCGCCAGATCAGTCAGGAACGCGAAGAGCCTGGAGGAAATGTAAGGGTTTGCCACGATTAGCCTCCTCTGGGTCGCATTGCAAAGTACAAATTACAAAGTATAAAGTACAGAATGGGTGCCGAACTCTCTTCGGAACGGACACCAAACCTCCATCTTGTGCTTTATACTGCTCATTTTGTACCTTGTACTGCTCCAGATTCCCACCTATCCATGCCGCTCTCTCAGCACCCTCGCCGCTTCCACCATATTCCCCAGCTTCACCTCCACTTCTCCGATGTCCACCTGCGCGGCCGAACCTGGTGCGAATCCGCAGTCCGGATTCAGAACGATCCTCTCCTTTGGCAGGTACTCCATCGCCTGTTCCACCCGTTCGACAATCCTCGCTGCAGTATCCACCTCACCTGGGTGAACGCCCAGGCATCCCAACCCGATTTCGAAGTCGTCCCGCAACTCCTGGAAGACTTCCGCATCTCCGGCGCCCGGGCTTGTGAATTCCATGGTGAGGTGCTGGACCTTCAGCTTATTCAGAAATGGAAGAATGGGTCCATAGCCTCCCGTATGACAGGCCTCGCCGCGGACGCGGGCGCCCGCCCTGCGGCAGAGGTGGACGGCAAAGCGGACGCCGGGTATGTCAGAAACGATGTCGTTGACCATGTCCACTGCGAACGCTGCTTGTTCATCCGGGTCAGAGTAGGAGGCTCTCACGGTTTCGTCGACGAGGAGACAGAGGTGGGGATCGTCTATTTGAATGAGGTCTACCCCTTCATCACGAAGCAGTTCCGCTTCCCGACGCAGAATTGGGACGCAGTCGCGGACGAAGTCGCGCGGATCTGGATACGCTCCGGCGGATTGTACAGGATCCCACATCCGTTCACCGAGGAGGGCGGGTGAGGGGAGGGTGGCCTTGATCCTGAGGTGTGTCGAAGCCTTGAGGTAGCGCAGTTCCGATGCAATGAAGCCGGTGTTTGCGGGAGACAGGCGATCGATGACGATGGTCCAGGGCCGTCCGTCTGCTGGGTTCATACCCTTTTCGAATCCGTGTGCGAGTTCGGCGATGACGCCGATGTAGGACGCTCGCCTCCATTCGCCGTCCGTGATCACGTCCAGCCCCACCCGCTCCTGCAGGGCGATCACTCCGTCAATGGCAGCATCCAACGCCTGCGCTTCGGTGTCGCTGAGAGGGGCGCTCTTCAGGACGAGGTTGCGGACCGGTTCCGGCCTGGGCATGGAGCCGACGACGGCGGTGGGAAAAAGAGTTCCATAGCTTTCGCGTGTGGACATCAGGAGTCTCCGAATCGTTCCGGCCATTGTTGGCAGGCCAGGGCATAGTCTTCTTCCGTATCGACTTCCATGTACTCGCCATCTGTGGTAACCATGTGAAATTCCAGTCCCTGCTCGATCATCTCCTGGAAAAGATGGATTAGATAGGCCTTTTCGAAGACGGTGTTGTCGCGCCAGACGCGCCCGGAGAACTCCTGACGGATCCGGTTGTGATGCGTGCGCAGCCATTGGACCGCACGAGGGCTGAAACGGGCGACGCCGATGTACTCGCCGCTGGCCTCCACGGAAAGGATGTCGCGGGTGATTCGCACAACCCGGTCTCCATCGGCAAGCACTTTCTCGGCGTCATCTTCCGGGTGCTGACTGCGGCGGACATAGCGGCTGCGCCAGTCGACGTCTACACAGAGGACGATGTCTCCTTCATGGTCGACGGCGCGACGAATAACATTGCCGCGATAGAGGATGTCGGCATATGAGCAGACGAATCCATCCGACATATGACGGTCGGCATAGAAAAGCGAAGCCAGGATGTTGTTGTTCGGCCAGTTGTCGTTGTGGCAGAATTCCAACTGTGGATAGTCAGCGCGGATCATGTCGATCTGATAGCCGCCGATGAATACGGGTGTTTCCAGGCCGGCCTCGGCCATGGACTCCAGGATCCAGTCGAGGATGCGCTTGTGTCCTATGGGTGCGTAACACTTGGGCTGGTTGTCTGTAAGGGCGTTGAGCCGGCTGCCTCGCCCGGCTCCTATGATAATCGGTCGCACAGCACCTCCTTTGGGATTTGGCACAAGAGTATAGGAGGAGGGTTGTCGAAGGGCAACTCCTGCCTGTAAACCTGGGCCTCAGAAGAGCGTTTGAACATTAGGTTCCGCCTGCTATCTTTGGTCTGCGGATGAAGCGTTCATCGAACCAGCGTCACTCGACGTCTGCAGCGGCCCCTGTTGAAATGGAGGAAGCCTGATGCCAGCGAAAACGAAGCCCCGGGAACTGGTGTTCGACGATATCGCCAAATTGACCGATCGCGAAATCCAGATGGCGTGGAGAGAAGTGGACACCAAAGATCTTTCGATGGCGCTGGTCGGAGCCAAACCGGCCGTCATCAAGCGGTCCCTGGAGAACGTATCGCGCCGCGTCGAAACGATGATCCGGGAAGAGATGACGTTCCTCGGCCGTGTGCCGGAGAGAGAACTCACCAAGGTCCGGGGCCGTATCGCCGATGTCCTGAATATCCTCCGGGAATCGGGACTCATTACCTGGCCGCCTGAGAAGCCCAAAGAGAAGAAGGCCCCCCTGACAGCCGAGTACAAAGCGATGAAGAAAAAGCTTGCAGTGCAGGCCAAGCGCCCTCTGTCTGAGCTTCAACTGGGTGAGGTCGATGACTTGATAACAGGTATGGCGGACGTTGCCAGAACGGAAGGGATTATGGCTCTGGACACGATCGTGTCCACTGCGGGGGACCGCTTCCTGGGTACCGGATTCCGCCTGGCGATCGACGGTACGGAGCCGGAGCTGGCTTTGAATATCCTGGAGTCCTATACGGAATCCCTGCTCAGAGAACACGCATCCAAGCTTCGGAAAGTTCTTGAAGGGGTGATGTCGATCCAGAGCGGAGACAATCCGCGAATTGTCGAACAGAAGGTGAAGGCTATCTACTGACGGCAAGGCTGATGATTCAGAGTTGCGGTGACAGAACTCTGATCACTGTTAAGCGACGATCACTTATGCGGATGGGTATAGGCATTCTGCAGAAGGTCGAAGTGGCGGGGGTGGCAGACGATGGTGGATTCGGACACTTTTCTTCCGTCGAGGAGGTCGGTGAAGATCACGGGGTCGCCCGAGGCATAGCGGAAGGGGATCCCCAGAACGCGGAGGATGGCGGCTGCGGCGGCATAGTCCCAGAGGTGGGCCTCGTCGATGGCGCCAACGGCTGACCCCTGAGCCACATAGCAGAGGTGGGCGGCGCAGGACCCCTGGCTGAGCACTCGACCTGGGAAGTCCAGGTTGAGTGCGTGGGACGTTCGTTCACTGGCAAGCAGCAACGAATTCGCCTCGACGGAGGGATCGGGTTGCGCCAACGGCTCACCGTTCAGGAAGGCTCGTTCGCCGTCTGTATGGAACATATCGCCCACCACCGGCAGGTAGATGGCGCCGAGGGTGGGCGTTCCTTTGTACAGCACGCCGACGGAAACGCACCAGACCGGCAGCCCGTGATTGAAGACTCGGGTGCCGTCTACCGGGTCGATGGCCCAGATGATGTCTGAGTCGGGGAGATCTTTTGCTCCCTCTTCTCCGAGGATTGCGTCGGTGGGACGAACCTTCCCGATGGCTTCCCGAAGCTGCTTTTCTACTGCCAGATCGGCTTCTGTTACCCACGAATCGTCCGCCTTCAGTTCAGCCTTTGTCCGTCCGAACCAGGAGAGTGCCAGGGCACCTGCATCCCGGGTGATGTCGAGCAGCCAATCGATGTCGATGTTGGGTGAGGTCATGGTATGAGCCTTTGAGAAAACGCGAGACGCAAGACGCTAAACGCTAAAGGTGAGAAGAAGGTTTGTGATTAGCTCGATTCGGTAATGGTGGTCCGTCGTCGGTGGTCCGTGGTTGCCTCTGTCCCACCGCTCCACTTCCAGGCCATCGCCAGCATTCCGAACGAAACCGCTACCCCTATTCCGCAGACGGCCACGATGCCGACCTGTGCGAAAACGGCGCCTGTCGCCAGGCTGCCACCGCCAGCAGCAAGGGCTACCAGGGCCTCGCCGACGCCCTGCGCCTTTCCCCGTTCGTGTGGTTCAAGGTCTCCCGAGAGAAGGGTCGAACCTGCGATGAAGCAGAAGTTCCACCCGAGCCCAAGCAGAAACAGGGAGATAGCAAGCATCGGGACGCTGTTTGAGACGGGTGTCAGAACCGCTGAGATCGCCAGGATTACGGCGCCCCACAGGACGACTGAGCCCGGGCCGATGCGTCTTTCAAGGCGACCCGTAAGGCTTGAAAGACCGAACATCCCAAGCGTGTGCGCCATGATGACCAGTGAGATGGAATAGGCCCCGTGCGCGTGATGATTCATGTGCAGGGGGGTGATGACCATCAGGAAAGTCATGACGAACTGCCCGACGATCATGGCCGTCAGCCCAAAGCGGACGGTGCCGTCCTTGAAGATGACTGACATGGGGCGGCTTCTGGCCGGGCTCCCCAGATCTGTCGATTTCCCGGACAAGGCGAGGCCGATGGCCATCGGGTCGGGGCGCAGCAGGGCAAAGGTGAGGATGAGGGCGAGGGCGATCAGAACGGTCGAAACGAAATAGGGCCCGGCATGGAAGGTCATCCCCACGGATTCTGCGAATCTACCGGAGGGGTCGACCAAGAGCGGACCGCCGATGGCGCCGACGGTCCCTGCGAAAACGATGGCTCCGATAGATGAAGCGCGCTTCTCAGGGGGATAGACTTCCGCGGCAACGAAACGGGCCTGCTCAATGACGCCTCTTCCCATTCCCATGAGCAGGCCGCCGGAACAGAATCCGGTGAACGACTGCCACGCGTCTACGGACAACACGCTCACCATCCCGCCCACTACGGCGAGGAGATAGCCGAGGCAGAGGCCGGGCCTCCGCCCCGCCCGATCCATAAGCCACCCCGCCGGGTACGCGGCCGCTGACCGTCCGATCATGACGACCATTGGCGGGACGCCTGCACTGCTGTCGCTGCCGCTGAGGTGGGCGGCAATGATGGGCATCAGGGTGAAGGCCATAATGGACGATGCGCTGAAGAGGCTCTGGGACGCGAAAAGCGTCACCGTCATCCGTTTCTGCATCGACCGAGTGACCTGGATCATAGGGGACTCTTTGGCTGAATCTCAAGTGTGCTTTCTTGTCATAGGGCGATGTTCACCTGGATGCTCACTCTTTTGAAGGCGACGCTCGACATGAACGCCCAGGCATCAGCCTCCGTACTGAGACCGGACGTTTCGGCGCGGCTGAGAGGGCGGAGGGTTGCCCGAACGCGTGCTGGCCTCAGCTCTCTCGTGTCGTGCCAGGTAGTCGGGTACCAACTCCAGGTCGTACTCCTTCATGATGTTGGCGACGGACACGCCTTCCTTGTTCGAGGCCAACGTGAAGCCGCCTTCTTCCGGATACCGCTGGACGACGACGTCTCTTCCATAGGCGGTCTTGATCGCCCCGATTTGCGACGCGTTGAAGTCGCTGTGAAAGTAGCGCCTGTCCAGGTCTATCTGACATCCGGTTACAGGTGATCCGAGCGCCGTCTCCTGGATGATCCTGCCCGTGATGTCGATGATGCGCGAGTGGTAGGTGAGTACGGATGAGACGACGGAGACGTGATGGTCCCACGCCCGAGCCTGGAGTGGAAATCCTCCCCCATAGGCTGATGGCCAGAAGAGGAGGTCGGGCCCCAGAGCGGCTGTTGCCGCCCATTCGGCCGCCCACTGAATATCGAAACAGATCAGGATGCCGATTCGGCCGAAGTCCAGGTCGAACACCCTTGGGCCTGCGCCCGGGCGGATACACCCTTCGAACTCCGTGAAGTCGAAGGATGAGGTGACTGGGTGAATCTTGTCATAGACGCCGACGATTCCGCCTGTCCGATCGATGACGACCGCCGAGTTGTAGACGTGGCCGTCGCGCATTTCGAAGACCGGGCAGATGATGTGAGTACGATGTTCTCTGGCCTTTTTTGCTATGCGGTCGGTGGCGGGCCCGGGAACCGGTTGGGCTACTTCCTCGGCCTGTTTGTGGGGCACGCCTCTGGTGGTAAACATCTCGGGCAGACATATGATATCGGGCTCGTCCCGGCCAGCGATGTCAATGAGCTTGCAGGCTTTGTCCAGATTGTCCTGTACGGTGGGGCCGCCCTGAAGCTGCCAGGACGTGGTACTGACCCATATTTTTCGAGACACAGTTTCCTCCGTGGTCCGGGATGGGCGTTGAAGATATCGACGGAAGGACAGCCGGGCAACCGTCTGTATCGAGCCAAGGATCCAGTTTGCCTCCCTGTGGCCCCGCGACTATCATGGGGTCCACGTTTCAACCGTCCACTCTACCGTACAGGAAACCTACCTCTTGGCAGACAGGAAGCGAGTTCTGATAACGGGCGCTGCGGGACGAATCGGCACCGCCCTTC
>Ga0209501_10005246_pt1 | contig 12035 bp, 13 predicted proteins | sample ArcticOcean_MG_C_4_FD_187434 | JGI IMG/M metagenome (GOLD analysis project Ga0209501, IMG submission 187434) | Marine microbial communities from western Arctic Ocean - ArcticOcean_MG_CB4_134 (SPAdes) (version 2) | ecosystem: Environmental > Aquatic > Marine > Oceanic | place: Arctic Ocean...
CATAAACTCACGAGCAACCTGAACTCGTCTTCTCTGACCAATAGAAAGGTCCTCATTTTTTTTCTTTCTAATTTCAACTAGATTAAAGGAGGTAAGAAGTTCTTCTGTTCGATCCATTCTAGTTTTTTTGTCAAGGTTCCACATCATTCCATATTTTTCAAGTGATTTTTCTACTGAAAGTGTTGGTTCGTAACTTGGCTGCTGTAAAACTACACCGATTTTTTTTCTTATACTTAATGGCTCTTTTGCTGTATCAATTTCTAGAACTGAAATTTTGCCGCTGGTTGGTTGGATCAATGTGGTTAGCAGTTTAATCACAGTTGATTTTCCTGCTCCATTTGGTCCTAGAAAACCAAAAATTTGCCCTTCATCTACATCTAGATCTATACCATCTACCGCATTTATTCCGTCATATGATTTGAAAAGCGATCGGGCAAAAATGGATTTCATGTTTCTTAAAATCCTAGACTCCTTAAATATTAATAAGAGATGAAAGGGTGAAAAATTAGGGAGCAACTTGTCAGAGTTTGAAGAATTATTAAAAAATATCCAGGAGCAAAAACCTGAATTAACTAAACAAAATATTGATGATAGAGTTAAAGAAAAAAAGGAAAAGATAGGCACAGGTTATTTAACAGATCAAGGAGCTCTTTTTCTTATTGCGTCAGACCTAGGAATATCATTAAAGCAGAGTTTGAAAGTTGAAATTGGTCTAAAGGATATTTACATTGGTGCTAAGGATGTATCAATCGAAAGTAGAGTTCTGAATATTTCACCTACTAAGCAGTTTTCTAGAAAAGATGGTTCGCCTTTCTTACTTAGAACTATGACTGTTTATGATAATGATTCTACTGCTAGTGTAAAACTTTGGGATGAAAAAGCTAACCTTCCAGGAATTGAAGAACTAAAACCTGGTGATTTAATAAAAATAATCAAGGCTTATGTTAAATCGGATCTTAATGGCAGTCCAACGATAAATGTTGGTTCAGGATCTAATATTGAATCAACTAATAAAGAAAGTAAAATTGTCCCAATTGATGATCTGGCTATTGATGTCAGTGACGTTAAGGAAAATCAAAGTAATTTAGTTGTTTTAGGTAAAATGGATGGTAACATAACTACACTAGAATTCACGAATAAGCGCGGTGAACCAGGAAAAGGACTTAGAATGAGATTAAAAGGAAATGATGGTACTGTAAAAGGTGTAGTGATATGGGGTAAAGATGAATCATTCTTACCGAAAGTTATTTCCAAAAATGCAAAAGTTAGACTTTTGGGTGTTAGAACAAAGGTAGGAAATCAAGGTCTTGAGATTCATGGAAATGATGCAACACTGATTGAAGTTGAAGGGGGAAAGGATACAGAACCTGTTATTGTACGTATTGCGACAATAAAAAGAAATGATGGAGGAAAAACTGTTGCTGTAGGTATAGACAGTAAGAAAAACATGATATACATATCAGATTATTCAAAAATGTTAGATTCGTATAGTATGGGGGATGTTATAGAATGCATGCCATCAAAAGTTTTTGGTAGTTCTATAACAATAAACCAAGATTCATTTCTAAGAAAAATTGAGGATGATAGTATACCATCGTTATCAAATATAAGAACAAAAATTTCTGAGATTAAATCCGGAAATGATTATTGTGTTGAAGCCATAATTTTGAAAGAACCAGAAAAGCGAGAAGTTCAAACAAAAACAGGAGAAACAATTTTGTTATCAGAAATGTTTGTTGAAGATGATAGTGGGCAGATTTGGATTAAGGGGTGGAGAAACCAAGCTGTTCTTTTAGATGGACTTTCTGTAGGTGAGATAATTTCTGTTACTGGTGTTAACGCAAAAGCTGGACTAGAGGAAAGAACGGAATTATTTTTAACTCCATTTTCAGTTATTGTAAAAAAGAATTAGTCCCAAAAACCCCTTGTCATTACATACTGTCTTTCAGCTTCGTAGATTTGTTTGTACATAAGCTCTTGATCAGTCATATTTCGTAAAATTCTTGCACCTGTATCAGCGCCAACACCATAACCTGATAAAACAATTATAGCATTCTTACCAAAAGTTTCAATCAATGAAGCAACTTTCCATGCACGTTTAAATCTTTGATTTTCTTCAACAGAAAGTTTTTTGCCATTATGTTTTTTCTGAATGATTTTAACTAAATCATAATCTGAATAAAATGTAGTTGTAATTTGTCTGCCTTTACAATATTTACAATGAAGGTTTTTCTTTACTTCTTCTGTAATGATAGCCAATTGCCATTTACCGCAACGAGCACAAATTAGACGATGTTTGTATTTCATCAATCGCTTTTTTACTAAATCAAGAATTGCCTTATCAACATTTGCTGGAGATGAATAATATTTTGTAGTATGATCTAATAGTGGTTCAGCTAATTTTGAAAACTTGTTAACATCAATCCATTCAATTTGTATTTCGTTACTTCTAATTCTGTTTAAAATGATTTCAGTGCCTATTAGATCAAATTTGTCATGAAATAATTCTCTTAATGCTTCTCTAACAACCGATGTATTTTGATATTTTTCATGCATAAAATGACCGGTTTTTCTATCATAAATAGCTCCACGGCCCACAATTCCAAATTTTTTTGCAACACACCATGTTCTCCAATTCAGATTATGTGTTCTAATTAAAGATGCGGATACAATATCCTTGAGAACAAAGTTATCACTTAAAGTTTCAACAATTATCTTCTTGCTGATCCTTGCATTGGACTCTAAAACAATTCTATATGCATCTGATCTTGATTCAACAATATGCCCGAGAACAGATTCTAGTAATGAAGCAAGTGTGGTTGCTAGAGTTGAATTAATTTTTGTGCCAAAACAAGCATGAATAACAACATTACGATCTGTTCTTATTGATTCGATTACAATGGTTTTCTCATCCGGTATAACGTTAAAATCTAGTTCTGAAATTATTTTGTTGTGCATTAATAATGAATCATGTTTCACTAGATTTCTGAATAATCCAACCTTTTGCGCAGTATCATAATCAACTGGAATGTTTTCTCCCTCCCAGTATGGTACTCTATTTTTTTGACCACTAATTGGTTCAACATTTATTTGTAAAGATTTTTCATCAATGTTTAATATTTTCCACTGCATTCCACGTAGAACAAAAATTGTTCCTGGTTTACCTTTATCTCCTACAAATTTTTGATCCAGAGATCCTATGATTTTCTTTCCAACTGAATCAAATACTTTAAATTTTAAAATATCTGGAATTGTTGAAAGATTCTCAAAATAATATCTAAACGCATTTCTTTTTTTCCAAAATTTCATTTTTGCCTTGTCAAAAGATAAAATATAGATTTGATCTAAAATTTCTAAAACATTACAAAATTCATCTAATGTTATATTTCGAAATGGATATGCCTGTTTGATTATTTTATACGCAAAATCAATAGATATTTCTCCCATCTGTAATGATAGGCCTACTAGGTGGTGAGCCAAAACGTCTAGAGATTCGTTATGAATTTTTTGTTCTTCAATAGAACTAGTTTTTACTCTATCAAGAATTGCGTTTGTTTCAAATTCATCGTCAGGGCTATTTGTAATGATTAGTCCCTTGGCAGAAGAATTTCTAGAATGCTTACTTCTACCTATCCGTTGCATTAATTTTGATACTTGACGTGGTGAACCATAATGAATAACAAGTTCTACCGAACCAATATCTAATCCTAGTTCAAGAGATGATGTACATACAACTATGCCATTTCTTCCACTCCTAAGTATACTCTCTGTTTCTTCCCTAACTTGTTTTGATAATGAACCATGATGTAATTCTATATTCATCAAAGTCTTTTCCCTTAGAATTGAAGCTAAAAATTCAGATTCACCTCTAGTGTTAGTAAACAAAAGAACTGGAGAATTTATCTTTGATTTTTCAATATATTCAATAATTGAATTTGCCACCTCTGAAATTGAGCCGTTTACAAATTTTACTTCAACATCATACTTCCTGATTGATTTATCCTGAATTATCTTACACGGATTATTTGTCCCAACAAGAAAGTGTGCAGCAGCATGAATGTTTCCAATGGTAGCTGATAAGCCGGTTCGTATAATTTTCTGATTTGAGTTGAGTTGTAACCTTTCTAGACTTATTGAAAGTTGAGATCCTCTTTCACTTGATAAAAGTTCATGCACTTCATCAATTATAATTCGTTCTAGCTCAGAAAGTGCCATTAACATTTTCTGTTGTGTAAGAAGAATAACAAGCGTTTCAGGTGTTGTAATTAGTACATCAGGTGGTGAATCTGAAATTTTTTTTCTAAGTGTTTGAGGTGTATCACCATGCCTAACTTGAATTGTTAGATCGTCTTGTTCAGCATACTTTGTTATTCTTCGAAAAACATCCCGGTTAAGTGATCTTGATGGTGTAATGTAAAGTGCCTTGATCTTTCCTTGTTTTTTTGTTTTTTTTATTTGTGAAAAAATAGGAATTACCGAACATTCTGTTTTACCAGATCCAGTTGGTGCTATAATTAATGAATCAATTTTTTGATAAATTATTGGTAGTGCTCTTCTCTGTATATCCGTTAACTGTTTAAATCCTAGTGAATGAAATTTTTCTTCAAAAAGAGTTTCAGCGTGAGGTTTCTTCGATGTTTTTTGTTCTAATTCGCTCATAAACTATTGCACCTACAATCCCTGCAGCAAATAAAATAATTGTAATAGTGGGAATATAATCAAAAAATCCTGCCATTGAACATACACACTTTTGGTATATTAAATAGATTAAGATTTACTAAAGATAGTTTACTAATTTAATTGCTGTATCTGTGCTTGAAGTTTTTGTTTGTTTTCTTCAACTATCAAATGAATGTTCCTTCAAATATTTCTTGCATTTCTACTTTCTTTTGTAACTTTTCATCTTCATACATGATGGATAGACTAGTATAGTGTGATACTCGAAACTTTGCAAATTTAACACCAAATAGCAGAAAAAATATAGTGCATTTTACTGTAATCCAATATGGAAGGCGATCCTACTGGAGGCATGTGGATATATCTTATTTTTCTCATCATACCGTTGGCAAGAATACTTCCACGCTTGTTAAGGAAATATAGGCACAAAAATGCTGGATCTGAACCAGATGAACAATATTCTAAGAAGGGATTTTTCGCAGATATTTTACGTCCAGAACAACCAAAATTTAGAGAAGTACCATCCGAACCACCAAGATATAGAGAAGAAGAACCACCTGAACCAGAGCCTAACAAAGAAGATGGTTGGGTAGGGAAAGATAATTTTAAGTGAAAAGGTAAGTTAGAAAGATAATTCATATCTCCTTAAGAATCAAGACTTCCCCATCTAATACATTATAGTTTACTAGTGCTCGATCTGGGTCAAAATCAGTATATGGTGATCCTTCTTTGCATAAGGCAAGCTTGACTTCTTTTGGTAACCGAAAATGTATCCTTGAACCAAGTATCACGTCCTTTATTCTGGTTGATTTCTGAAATGTAGTTTCCCAGATTCCTTTTGATGTCTTTACATTTACGAGAACTTGGTTTACCATCAAAAAAAATACGCCTAAGAAATAAAATAGTCTTTAGGTGACAGTATGTTGTAAAATCATGCTTCGGGACTCTACAATACGAAAGTCATTGGACAGTTACATCAAGAATAGGATAATGGAAATTCCAATGGAGGTAAGCCAAACGTTTCCTGACGTTCAGAAAGTTTGGAAGTGTGAAAGCAAGCTGGACTTTTTGTACGGATATTATATTGGGAAGATTGAAGAGGGTGCACTTCGCTATTTGCTGAAAGCAACTAGAGCCTCAGCTGGTGGATATGTTGACACGTTTGATATTAGAGGTGTGATTGAAATGCACAAGGATGAGATTCTTAAAGCGCTCAAAAAATCATTAGAGATATGACATTCACACATCTACTCCATCCGGAAATACCGAAAATTAAGCAGATTAGTATAGATGGTATCAGACATTATGAGACGCCAGATGGAACTCTCATTTCAATCACCTCACTTTTAAAGAATTTTACGCCACAGGGTATTTTGGATTGGAGAAAATCAGTTGGAGACGAAGTCGCGAATAAGGTGATGATTGCTGCTACTAATAGAGGTTCGAAGGTACACGAAATTATTGAAAACTGTCTTTCAAACAAGCCAGAAAATGATCTTGTTGGTAATTATGGTGAACTTGCATCCAGAATGTTTAGTCAAATGATACCAGCTATAGACAAAATTGATAGAATTAGAGCTCTAGAACAGGGATTGTACAGTACCAAGTATGGTATCGCTGGAAGGGTTGATTGCATAGCGGAATACGATAAGGAATTAACTGTGATTGATTTCAAAACCGCTACGCGAAAAAGAGATGAAATAAATGAAAACTATCTTGTACAAGCCAGTTTTTATTCAATCGCGTGGGAAGAACGTACAGGAGAAAAAGTAAACCAGATAACAATTCTTACTACTACGGAAGACGGCAAACTTGATGTGTATAGAGATGATCCATCAAATCATATCGTGAGATTGGAAGAGATGATTGAAGAGTACAAAACTGGTAAAATAGGAGAACGATGAGAGGTTCTGACATGGAAAAATACGTAGGATCAGCAAAAAGAAGCGTAGTGATAAACACCAACATAGAAACAGTATGGAAAAAACTGAGTAAGATTACAAAACTAGATTGGTTGGAAGAACAAAAATCATCGAAATTTTTGTCACAAAAAAAATATGGTGTGGGTGCAATAAGATTAATTTCATTTGAGGATGGTTCTGATGTTGAAGAACATATTGTGGATTGGTTTCCAAAAAAATCCTTTTCTTATATTGCAATTACAGGCTTACCATTACTGGCATATTTGGCAACCATCTCAATGGAAAGAACAGGTAATGGCAAAGTAAAAGTTACATGGCAATCTTACTTTGTAAGTGATAAAAAGAAAAAAGAGTTTTTAGAGTTTTCTAAATTCTTGAATCAGTTTTACTCAAAATCATTACATAATCTAAAATCAGATATTCAAAGAAACTAACACGTTAATCCATATTTTTATTTCTTTTATCGTATGCTATTTTCTTTTTTTTGTCAGTCCAATAAATAAGGAATAATGGTACTGCCAAAGTAACCGCTGCCACTCCTATCATAAGATAAAGGTACCACATATGATGTACATGATCTGGTGTTTTTTATTAGTTGGTATTTTGTGCCTAGTTCAATGCTCTAACATCCTTGTAGCATACTTTGCGCTGTCAAAATACAGGTGACAGTATGACGCAAGCGTATTGTATTCAGAAAGTGCATCTTTTTTTCCAGATATTCCTTCCCCAATCTTCAAATCGTAAACAAGTTTAGCATCTTTTGCTAGGTTTCTAATCTTCGAGTAATGAAATTCATGTGCACGAAACTTTGCAGGAGTAGAGATCAAGCAGTTTGATCTAATCCGTCCTTCAGTATAGTTAAGTGTCATTTTTTCTGTCATCTGAGTTTCTGCATCGAACAAGCCTACCATCTTATACTTTTTTTTGCCAAAGCTTATTGATTTTGTCAGATACATCAATCCCCCACACTCCGCATAGATTGGCATTCCCTCTTCAGCATGTTTTTTTATCAGATTCCTCATAGTTGTATTCCGTTCAAGTGACTGCCCTAAAATTTCTGGAAATCCACCTCCAATGTAGATTAAATCGCATTTTGGAATTTTTTTGTCGTTTATTGGGCTGAAAAATTTTAGTTTTGCTCCTTCCCTACGTAACGCCTCCAGGTTGTCATGATAATAGAAATTGAACGAAGAATCAAGTGCAATCGCTACGGTGGTGGTTGGATTTTTGAATTTTTTTTGCTGAACCTTTGGAAGTTGCGATACATTTTTGCAAATCTGAAGTATCTTATCAATATCAAGGCTATCAGAAATCTCACGTGAAATTTTCTTAATCTTGTTTTGCAGTGGCTTTTGCTCCTTTACTGGAATCAATCCAAGGTGTCGTGATTCCATGCTATCAGAATTTTTTAGTATTGAACCAAGTATGGGAATCTTCAGATTTGCAAGTGCTTGTCTGCACATATTTTCATGTTTCTTGCTACCAATCTTGTTCAAAATTATCCCAACAATCCTAGAATTACGATGAAACTTTGCAAATCCTAACGCAGTTGCGGCGATAGAACGTGCAGCCTTACTCGCATCCAGAACTAAAATTGTTGGAGATTTTACTAGTGATGCAACGTGGTGAGTGCTTGCATAGTTTGTTTTACCACCAAATCCATCATAGTAACCCATTACTCCTTCAATTATAGAAATATCAGATGCAGAATTTTTTACAAAACTTTGTACAAGCTCATTTTCTCCCATCAACCAGACGTCCAGATTTCTTGTATCATTTCCTGAGATTGCGGAAAGGTAGCTAGGATCAATATAATCTGGACCAACCTTGAATGCTTGAACACTATATCCCCGTTTCTTAATTCCATAAATTATCGCAGATGTGATCGATGTTTTGCCAACCCCACTGGTTGCCCCAGCAACAACTAACCTTGGAATCTTCAATTCTTTGTCTAGTAATTTCATCTACTATCAATCTTTTTAGTTTAGAGAAAATTCAAAGTAAATGTGAATCAAAAGGGACTTGTTATAGTATATACCGGCGGAGGCAAGGGAAAAACCTCTGCTGCACTAGGACTTGTACTAAGAGCGGTAGGATACAATCACAAAGTTTGCATGGTACAATTTGTAAAGGGTTCCTGGCATTACGGCGAACTCGATTCTGCAAAAAGATTAGCGCCAGAATTTGAATTGATTACGGCAGGCAAAGGATTTGTAGGCATTTTGGATGACAAAAGCCCTCGCGAGGAGCACGTAAAGGCTGCAAATGACACATTAACGATTAGTAGGGAAAAGATAATGTCCGGCAAATTTAATGTCGTTATACTGGACGAGATCAATTATGCAGTACAATTAGAGCTGTTGAAGATAGATGATGTGATAGATCTCATAAAGTCAAAGCCACCAGAGCTTGATCTTGTATTAACTGGTAACCATGCAACAGAGGAAGTTATCGAAATAGCGGATCTAGTGACTGAGATGAAAGAAATCAAGCATCCATTCAAGTCTGGAATAAAAGCAAAAAAAGGAATAGATTTCTAACCAGCAACAATAAATTAGCTAATTAAAAAATTACAGCAAATGACAACCGAGGTACATGAATTGCCAGAAATAGGAGAACTTGTTGTTGCTACTATTGCCAAGGTAGGTGATCATGGTGCTTATGCTACTTTAGATGAGTATAGTAATGTTCAAGGATTTTTACATGTTTCAGAAGTTGGACAAGGATGGATACGAAATATCAGTAAATTTATCAAAGAAGGAGAAAAAAAAGTTCTGCTTGTAAAGAAAATCAGAGCAGGTAGAGAAGAAATTGATTTATCACTAAAACAGGTTTCAAGGGAGCAACGAAAAAATAAACTTCGTGATGTAAAACAATTCCAAAAAGGAAAAGGTATTATTAAAAACATACAAGAGAAAGCAAAATTATCTGATGATGATGTTGAAAAACTAGAAGATAAAATTTTTTCAAAATATGATGCTGTTTATGATGGGATTATTGATATCGCTAGAAATGGAATTAAAGTTTTTAGTGATTTAAAATTACCAAAAAAAACTTTGGATGTAATTGAAGCAATAAGTACCAAAATTAAATTACCATCAGTAGAAATTAGGGGTATTTTAGAATTAACAGATCATAGCTCAAATGGGGTTGAAAATATTAGGAATAGTTTACAAAGTTTTGAAAAGATAGATCAAAATACTATAAAAATTTTGTACATAGGAGCACCAAGATATAGAATAAGTGTAACTGCTCCAGATTTTAAATCTGCAGAAAAAACTCTTAAGCCTATCTTAGAAGACATACAAAAAAAAATTGAAAAAAATAAAGGCAGTTTTAAATTTACGAGAGAAGACTCTAGGAAAACTGGCGGAGAATAATGCGATTTCAGCTAAGAAAATGTTCTGCGTGCGGAAAATATACATTAAAAGACGAATGTAAAAAATGTAAGGAACAAACTGTGTTATGTCATCCAGCAAAATTTTCTCCTGATGATAAATACGCAAGACTGCGTATAGCAGAAAAACCGAATTAAATTTTCAAGGCGCGTATGTGCCTGTAAGTGTTGCTTGTTCTATGATGTGACCTTCCATTGTATTTTCAAGTTCGCTCTTTGTAGATCCTTCAGGAAGATCCAGTTTACTATCTAATGCGTACAATTTGAAGACGTATGTGTGCCTTTTGTCAGGTGGTGCAGGTCCACCATATCCCACTTCACCAAAGTCTGTCATACCCTCGACAAATCCTGATTCTCGGGGATTGCCTGTGATGAAAGGCTTAGTTGGGTCTATGTTCCATACAACCCAATGTACCCAAACTTTTCCAACAGCACCCATCGCATCTGGATCATCCATAATGAGAGCTAAAGATTTTGTTCCTTCAGGAATTCCATTAATTGACAGAGCCGGTGGTTCATTTTGCTTCTTATATCCTAATTCTAGTGGTATCTCACCGCCATCTGAGAAACCGGTGCTTGTGAGTTGCATTTCCTTAATTTTATTCTCTATTGCAGTTAAATTTTGCTAGGATTCCAGAACAATCTTATCGCTTGAAAATGACATGACTGAACCACCTAAACTTTTAATTTTGTTTTTTAATTCATTGTCAACCGTAGCAATTATGCCTCCACGCTTTCTTACACGTTCAATTATCGCTTGATCTGCAAATTTGCCAGACATTTCGGTAGTTTTCAAATTTCGTGCAAACTCAAGAGTTGCTATAGCATATTGTTTTTTCTCTTCAGTTTTAGAAAGTTTTCTCAGTTCATTTAATACTACAGATGGAACAACAAATTGAATTTGACCAATCTCTGTGTTTACAGAATCTATATTCTTGATCTTTCTAGTAGCTAAGTGAATCAGAAAGCTTGTATCACAGATGACTTCAACCAACTATTCCTGCACCAATAAGTCTCCATCTTTCTGCAATTCTCCTACTAAGTGCAACATTTCCCTTAGTAAAAAGACAAACCGGTCTTCTAAATTCTACTTCTATATTATCAGATTTTACTTTGACTACTTTCGCAGGTACAGGAGCGGTGCCTACGTTAACTCTGAGTAATTCACCAACCGTTACAGGTGCAATTTTGGTTTCTCCACTAGAACCAACAGCAGTATCAAATAAACTGATTTTTAGTTTTGCTTCCGTAGAATTCTCAGGTAGTGTACCAGGCTTACCAACTACAGATCCTATTAATGAATCACTTGTTGAAAGAGATGGATCAAGTTTTGTTCCAATTGCTATCAAGCCACCTGATTTTACGTCATCCACAGTACCAGCACTTGTTCCCAAAGAAACTATTTCTGTTTGTATAGGTTGATGAGATTTCTTCTTCGAATCAAGTATTCCAGGTTTAATCTCAATTTCATCACCCACTGAGAACTTTCCTTGAGTTATACTGCCTCCAATTACTCCTCCTTTGAGATTTTTTATTTTAGTTCCAGGTTTGTTTATATCAAAAGATCTTAAAATATGCATTACAGTATCACCTGATTCATCCCTAACTGGTGTTTCAATTGTTTCTTCAACAGCACCTATCAATGCATCTATGTTAAGAGATGACTGCGCGCTAATTGGTATAATTGGGGAGTTAGATGCTTTTGTTCCCTTAGCAAACTTTGTAATTTGAGTATAATTTGATAAAGCATCTTGATATGATGTTAAATCAACTTTATTTTGAACAATTACTATTTGCTTAATTCCCAATATTTGTAAAGCTAGAAGATGTTCTTTTGTTTGAGGTTGTGGAACTTTAGAATTTGCAGCTACTAGTAATAAGGCACCATCCATTAATGCTGAACCTGATAGCATATTTGCCATCAAACTTTCATGTCCTGGACTATCTACAAAACTTACCACTCTTGATAACTCACTTTCTTTTCCACAATTATGACATTTTGGCTCAGTTGAATATCCTAATGGAGATTCACAGTCCTT